>JAAUYL010008614.1_pt1 | contig 26241 bp, 17 predicted proteins | sample 7278011 | NCBI WGS metagenome assembly JAAUYL01 (sample SAMN14350225, study PRJNA611818) | marine sediment metagenome | isolation source: surface marine sediment (1.8m) | place: French Polynesia: Moorea | collected 2018-08
CATTGATCCTTTCAACGCGTTGATTTTACTAAATAACTTCAACGCCTAGACGTTGACTTATTTAGTAAAATCAACGCGTTGAGCGTTGGACGTTGAAGCAGATGAACATGAATTAAAGTAATTCGAAGAGGAGGGGGACCGACGAAGCAAAAAGAATCAGTCTTTTTGTCTCGCCTTCAAAACTGAAATTATTGGCAGGCACTCGTCATCTATGAATAAAAGTTGGAATATAGAGGAAGTAATAGCTACTTATATAAAATGGATGAGAAGGGCCTGGTAATTTTACAGAGCTGTACTTAGGCGTGTTTTCAGAGTGAGATAGACTTAGCTTCCCTTAACAGAATATCTACTATCACTTGAAACAAGTAGAAATTGCTAGATACCTCAAGGTGTGGGCTATTTTAATGAGAAATATGCCAATTAAGGCCGGTCATTAGAGCGGCTTAATCTCGCATGAAATCTCGCGCAGGTCAAGTCGAATCCCCGCTCGCTTCCTGGAGGGGATTTGCAAAAATATTCCAAGTATCCACTTTCATAAAGCTGACCTTGGGTTCCTATGGATTTTTTCAAAGGATTCTTTTTGTTTTGTGTCCATCTTCGAAGACAACACATTCTAACAGTTTTCTGAGCATTATCTCCATCTCACTCTCTTGGGGAGGTCACATTTCAGAGGATTCGCCCCAAGGCATCTTAAAACCATGGGCTCACCTTCTGGTACCCAGTCTCAATCTACCCTGTTCGGAACATATGATGAATAGGTATCTGCAGACAATGAAGTCAAAAAGCAACGTTTTTCAACTTTCTATTGAAACATAATACGGTAATGGTTATGTGGCATAGTTATTTGACAAATGACCCGAAAAATTCATGGGGATTTTACTATGAGAAGCAGACGTTCCGTAGGGGGTCTATGTATTCGAAGAGAGAAAAACGTTGGAAATTTTCTTATACGAGTACTTTGTTGTTATTGTGGACCTCGACCTAGTAAGCAAGGTGCATGCGAATATAAGGTGGGTCATTAAAACAACAAGCTTAAGGTGGATACATTTGCAGCAATCAATCACGTTGAGATAAGACACAAAACGGTCGTGAGGTTCAAGATGAAGTCCTTCAAATGCTGCATCAGCTGTTGCTTAATGTTAAAATTAAGCATTCGGCATTCTTCGAGATTATTTTCTCAATAAGCTTATTAAGTCCTTTCAATTTCAAGATGGGAGATAAAATGTTACAATTGGTGTAAGATGATCGATTTTGAATGTAGGCTAATAAATCTACATCATCTATTGGCTAGGCTTTGGTGATTTTATTTCGTTTTTCTTTTGTCATTTTCAACGCAAAATTAAAGCGAACTTACTGAAATGGACATTGCTTTAAAATATGATTTTACAGACAAAACAGCTGACGCTTAAAAAACTTTTAAAGGCAGAGGAACCCTTCATTCACGAACTTCGTGATCCATTTTGGCAAGACGAAAAAATGAGCATGTTACTGCTGCTGCTGCATGGTGTTGCAATTTCAAATTTGTTTACATTTTGCTCTATCCTTTGTTGTGTTATAAATAACTAGACATTGACCTTAGTTGCTTCAAAAAATCACTTGCACTACTCTTCTTTTTCACGATGAATGATAGGTTAAAAAGTTTTTTCAAGTCGTAGAGTAACCTGCAAATTCATGATGTGATCAGCTTAACGGACAACTAATTTTGGATCTAGAGAAAACCATAACTAAGCCGATTAATAAATATAAACAACGGTTTCTCGTTGTTATTATTAACAAAATGTGTATTTGATAGAGGATTCTTCAAATGTCAGATTCGAACAATATAATACTTGAGGAAAATCGTACTATTTAACTCGGTATATTTTAATGTCCCTTTGCTTTGGGTACTAAATAATAAAGCAACATGTCTTAACAAACTTTTCAAGCCAAAACTTTCAGGTCTTGCGGGCAGTCCTGATATTTCGTGCAAGACTTGGTAAAACTTCATGAATTCTTTACAAACTCCTCTGCTTCTTGCTTCATTCCATCGATAAATATTTTATCTCTGTTGAGGCCTTTTCACAATAAAATAAGACGTAGGAGATGCGTAAAAACATTCTTTCAAAATATTGTGATGTCATGTGTCACTCCCTGTCCATAAAGCACTCTTTCCCAAACTCTGGATGCAACTTTTTGTAAGTGAAATAAATTATTTTTGTGGCTTCCAAACCTGGCCAATAAAAACACTCAAAAAGGGTACAAAACTTAGTTATCTAATTTGACGTTTGAGGCAGAATTTTAACTGCACGATTTCGCCGCATGTTGGACAAGAAAATAATTTTAGTTTTTCTTCCGAGCAAAAATTGAACTAGAAACAAGAGATGCTAAATTCTTCGAACAGAAAATAATTTCCGGGCAGGATTTCTGGCAGGATTTTTCAACGGTTTTGAAGAGTTGACTGCTGATTTTAGGGAGGGGCTTCTTGAAAGCAAGTTAACGCCTTAAATCTTCGAGAATTTCACGATTTTTTCTTCTCCAGAAAATTGGCGAAAAAGTAGGTCGAAATCCCCCCGTGAAATATGCAAAACCAGGGGACACACCGAAACCGCCCGTTAAGTTAACCGTTCGGAGAAAATCGATTTGCATAAAAGAGGTTGCGAATTCTGAATTTCATATGTGCATCATCTTGAATTTTCGCAATCCACAGCGGCCGTTAGCCAATTTGTACCGGTTTTCCCGGAATTTCCCCGGACAAAAACAATGTAAATAGAACCGGATATGATTCCGGAGTTTGACGCCAGCATAGTGTTGAAAAGCAAGGATCTCGTCACGACGTATCGTTGTGTTTTGATGATGCCTTCGAAATCTTGGCCCACGCTGAATACAACAAGAGCTAAAAATCCAGAGTTTTTTTGCCAGATTTTTTGCGAGGCAAGGTCAAAATGTCGACTGCTGAGGCTCTCTCAATTAAATCTGATGCATTTTCACAGATTTTTTTTTGGAGAAAATTGTGCCCAATTTTTTAACGATCTGTTTTGTTTCCGAAGAGAACCAAGATACATATCACAAACATGCCTCCTCATTTGACTAGAAAACAAATAAGGTTAAAGATGAGAAATCAAGATTTTTCTAACGAAGTTCAAGTTCATATTGATCTCAAACAAAATGCTGCGTCATTTTACAATTTTTGGTACAGTATTTTGCATGGTTTTACGACAAGAAAAACAACAATTCACTGCCTAATTTTTCACGTTGAATATGTTTTAATCAGTTTTCTAACTTTTTTTCTAACCTTGCTGGTATCCTGCTAAAAATATGTAAACAACCACTAAGCAAGCATATTTTCACGGAAAAACGTAAATATTTGGTTCCGTTTTTAATACAGCTTCCCTTTTCTACCTACATTTTGTGACGTCAAGTATCTAGGCAACATCAATGTATTTCTAATTTTTTGTATATTTTTAAAAAGGGAGGCCTAACATCGATTTGTCATTTGCATTATTTTCTTGAGGATGACGCTTGAAATTTGGATAAAGGTTGGAGGAAGTTCTTTGAAAATTAGCGAAAATATGCACATCATTCACTGGTCACAGGAAACTTGATTAATTGTTGTTAATAATCGCTGGTTGAGCTTACTTTACAGAGACATTTTCAGCAGGAATGTTTTTCCTGGTTTTAATTCAAAATTAGATTTGCTTGGGTGGAGAACGCAGGATAAAAAATTTCAAAACTCACGAATATTTGGGAGCATCTTCCGTTAAATGGCTTAAGACGATGCATTTCAAAATGTTTTGTTATCTTCAAGACTGTAGAGCATTTTAAAACACTCTGTATTTTCAACCCTAAGGCTAGATTTTTGAGAAAATTGCACCCCCGAGGTGGTGCAAGCGGGTGAAATATTTGAATCATTTTTATAATTTTCATGTAGGAAAATATAAAAATACTTGAAAACTAACTATGAATCTACAGTTTTCATCAGAGTCAAAATCTAACCAAAAATGGCATTTGAATAGATTCTCCATCAGAAACCGTTTTTATACCAAAATTCAATAGAAATCAAATGATGCTGCGAAGCTATCAATGGAACAGAAAATTCAGGGATAGATTCTTCAAAAAAAGTTGTTTATTTGAAAATTCGTGAAAATGAGAATTTTGCTGACCTTCCTTAGGGGCTGCCAACTAAGACCGCCTCGACGACAGTTAGACCGACAGAAGTGAGTAAATAAATCCTACCAACCCATAAAAATCCGGGAAAATGTTATTTAAGGAAAAAGTGCCCGAAATTTGATTGATTTTTGGCCTGGCCTGCTGCTGCCGCCGATGAGATGATGCTTCAATTTGTAGCTCGTCCTTGGTAAAAATTTCCTTATTGTCCTAGTATTTTAACTTTGGCCTAGGGTCCATCAAATCGCTCATCCAGTGCATGTTTTGTATGGCGAATTTATTTAGCTACGTATGTTTTGTTATTGTTTTGAAGCAATGCATTTGCATGCACCGCGTGCGGAGCTTGCGCTTGTAGCCAAACACAGTGTGCACTGGATGAGCGATTTGATGGACCCTAGGCCAAAGTTAAAATACTAGGACAATAGCCATTCGCACCGCTGCATCAAAAAAATATCGAAATTCCTTTCCCGGAAAATAATCTGCTTTTTAGGGCTCTTTGTTTCTTCACAAAGTTTTCCGGAAATTGACTCCACACTAGCAAAAGCAACAACCGCAAGAAGACGGATCGACAATAAAATCCGCTGCCAATTTGCCGACCTCTGATCAATTACAAAATTGAGGTTAATTTTCGAAAAAACCGTCTTTTAACTTTTTCTCAATTTTCATCTCAAGCAAGACGTTGCCCTCAGGAAACATGGAATTTCACACAAAAATGGCCTAGTTTCGGCCATGGCCAAGATGAAAAATCCTTTCATTTTTGTCAGAAATGTTCTAATGCTTGATGGCAAACTTAATTTGTAAACTCCAGATTGACCTTCGCGAGCTGAATTTTAAGTGCAAAAACAAAACAGAACACATCACTGAAAATCGGGGGAAGCTACGTAAGACCGAATGGAATCGTCTTATTTTGCGGAGGGCTACCGTTTTTAAGGCCGAAAGGAAAATCCAATTATTTTTCCTGCACACCCACGCCATTTTCCGTGAAAAAATACAGGACATCAAGTATAAATAAAACTAAGAAAAACCAACAAAAAGTCTTTTTCTTACTTCAGGAAATGAAAAATGCAGATAGGAATTTAATTTCATTTTCGAAATTGCGAACTTACCTATTTAGCTTTGCATGTCGTAAGCAGTATTAATGACATTTCTATATAAGAAAGAAACTGATTCTTTCTTATTTGAAATCGACCTTAGCTTGACCTCTAAGCGTTTAAAATTGCGTGCAGGTCAGCTCTGAGCTGGGCAAAATTATTTTGCCTCCAGAGATAATGGCACTGTCAAAAATCTAAATGGCCTGCATGAAATCAGAAAATTGTATGTTGGATGTGCCATCTGATGTGCATCTTCAAATCAAGTTCAGACGAGTTTGAACAAGTCAGATCTTGTCTGATCCTGATCTTAATTTGTTTTGCGCAACCCTTTAGCTGCTTAAAAGTGTATCGAATTTATTATCTCTCGGTGCAAGTTCAAAAAGTCATTTAAAATACGCTCATGTCCTTATATAACCCATAACTTGGAATCTCCTCTCGCTCTCGTGAAAAAGCTAACATAAATCATGTAATGGGAATTTCATGTTAACATTTTTAAATTTCCCGCCCTTTTCTTCGGGTGGATTATGAACAGCATGTGTACTTTTTGCATTAGTCCATGCTATAGCAGCCCATTTTAATTGAAGTTAAATTGCTTTCTTTAAATGCCCTCATACTTAAGTATTTACGTAAAAGGTGACTGTGAAAGTACAGTTTTACTGAAGAAGGCTCAGTAAAATACTTCGACCATCAAATGGAATTTGCCCCAGAAATGCAGTTTTTTCCTGTTCGCGCTAGAAACTGATCCATCAACGTAAATGATTAAAAAAAATTACCCATGAGCACTAAAAATGGATAGCTTGCTATTTTAGGACCAATACGCCGCTGGCGAAGGAAGCGCGGGAAAATTCAAAATTCGGAAATTTCCAAAATGGGGGCGATTTTCTAGCACGACCCCGACTTGGGGCAGTGAAAGCAAAGTTTTGGCCATAATTACAATTTAGTGGAAGACACATATTTTCCTAGAAAATGTATTTTAAAAGTTTTTATGCTGACAATCGTGAAATTCTTATGCTACTTTTTGTTTGCGGGTTGATGAATGGGCTCATGTGAACTTGTTTTTGTGGTTATTCGTTTTAAAGGGGGACGACAAGAAAAAAAAATCTTACGACTGAAAAAAAGATTATTCAAATTATTTGTGTACCACACAAAATACTTATTACAGTCCGTTTAATCTCAGGTCTCCATATCTTTGGTTTGAATAAAATTATCAAGAAATTTCGATTACGTATTGCTTTGATAAGTTCAATGAGATTCTATGGTATTTTGTTAAGAGTTGGGTTTCTAAAGATTTTTTGCCGCTCGAACACCCTGGAGGAATGCGTAAAATGAGTGCTTGAAATCATCACAGCTTGGTAAAATATCTTTCCATCATTTTTAAAAATTCACTTCATGATCCTCCATACTTTCTTTGATGTTTTCCTGGTGCTTCTTGACGGACGAAAGTAGGTTTTCTCTAAAAACAGCATGCTCACATCACATAGGATATGGTTATGTAAGTTACCCAAGTGTCAAAAGCAAATAAATAAATATTGAGAAAAAGGTAAGGGTGAACTTGTCACCAGACAAGATTTGTCATACACACGCTCGTCGAATAAGAGAAATTGATGTTTATTTTGCGCTAAGGCTTATTTCAATGTAAACATTTTTTTCTCTTTGATTTTTTTTATAGAGAAATGATTCAGTTTCTACGGCGAAAATGCTGTAAATACCGATGCTCTCTAGAAGTTTGCGGGCAAATATTTACCTTTACCTATCGAGTATCCAAAGTGTGAGATGACTTAAGGCAAAAGCAACAAAATGCGATTTTCTCATTGTTGGTTCATATTTGAAATGAACCAGTTCTCGCATTAGCGAACCAAGTAAGTTCCTTTTAGAAAATTGTCAACTGCAAAAAAATTGAAATGATTAATCGAATGGGACTTTAATTTCGCTTTCTCGTGTAAACTGGCCAAAACTTTTCAGACAGTTCGTAAGAAATCAGGAGGAAAGGCGGCTTAAACTCAGTGAATTTTCAAATAAATGTAATGCTCTGATTTGAATCCTGATTAGTTCCAAAATGTCGTTGCATGAATTAGTTCTTTATTTTCTGGCCTTTTCGGCTGCAGCTTCCGCAAGACCTAACATAACAACAAACGATTTGAAGCTGGAGCAAATGGAAAACAGTGTAGACTGCCTGAACAAAATGTTTCGCTACAAAAAACGGCCTCAATACAAAATGAAAATCAAAGTCCAAGTCGGAATTCTTTCCATCGATTCGTTATCTTCGAGGAAAATGGAGCTCACCACAGACGTCTACTTGACTCAAGAATGGTAAGAAAGACGAAATACAAATGCAATTAACTATTTATACCATGCTAAAACAGGGTTGATAAGCGATGTCGATGGAAAAACTTGCCCGGGATGTCGACCCTAACTTTGTACAGTCGCCCTGGGGACGGAAGTGCTTGGACGCATAGCGGCTTGGACAATCTTTGGCAACCGGACACTCAAGTCTTGAATTCAAAGAAACTCACCAGACCAGAGACGGTTTACCATTTGAAAAACATCGGTTTTGTCCAATCCCGGACAAGATTGAGCTTGACCGCTTCATGTCCGATGGATTTGCGACTCTATCCTATGGACAGGCAAATTTGCAGCCTGAAATTCCAGAGTGCCGCCCGGCCCAAGGATCAGCTGACTTACGAGTGGAAAAATGCGTCCAGTCTCCATTTTGTCCAGGGCCTCTTGTACCAGGACCGGATGACTCCCGACTTGAGATTGCTGGGGTACAAGTTGAGAAAATCCACTAGCCTCCCCGACATGCTAACCGGTGAAGAATACGAGCAGTTCATCGTGGATCTCTACTTGGAAAGGCCCCTGGGATTCTTCCTTTGGGAAGTCTACATGCCAGCGAGTTTTATCGTCGCCATGTCTTTCACTTCATTTTGGCTCGACAGAGCTGCCACTCCGGCCAGAGTCAGTTTGGGAGTCACTACCGTTTTAACCATAACAACCCTGCTGTCGTCAGCCAACAACAACCTACCCCCGACTGCATATCCTAAGGTAACTTATTTCTTGTGTACTGTCAAGTACTAGATGAGGCCTTTGTTTACATTTTCAGGCGATAGGAGTCTTTTTGGCAGGATGCTTTTTGTTTACGTTTTTGGCCTTGATGGAGTACTCTGTAGCGAGCTACTTGGAGCGGCGCAGGTCAATCAAGCGACACTTGAAGCTGTCACGACAGCAAGCGGCTGACCGGCTCGAAAATGGGGGGAAGAATCAAAACCCACCCCCGCGAGAGAGAAGACTGACAGTAGCCAATTTGCGGGATACCTTCCAAGGCCTGAGACCAGCCGCTGTCGATGTTTATTCACGTTTTTTGTTTCCGTTGGCATTTTTGCTATTTCACATAACTTATTGGACCTACTGCTTTTTGAGCCAACCTAACCTGCCCGACGATATTGTTGTTCTAAAGAGAAACGCGGCTTTGTTGTGAAATAAAATTCTCTTCGGTCAATTTGTGAGATCATTTTCGGCGCGAGATATTATCGCCTTTTATAATGGTTTTCAGATTGACTCGATTACGATCAACAACAGACAACAACAGTAATCGATGGCGAAAGGGAAAGTTTTAGACTTCTTGAAAAAATTTCCGGAATGAATTTAGCCAAATTAGCGTAGCATCCAACACTAAATGCAACAAAACTTAACTTTGCCAGGGTGGAGGCCCAGTTTTGAGGGCGGAATTTCTCCATTTCGTAGCTAGGGCTTCTCTACAATCCACAAGATAACGGATGTGTTTCCTTCTGGCAGTGCTCAAAATTCCGGGATTTTAATAGATAGGTACCATGCGCTTTGAAAGGTATGCAAAGTCTATTCAGTTCAACTTAGCGTCTCAATATGGCTGGCTTTTCTATGGAATTTTTGGGTTTTTCCAAGCAAAACGAAGATGTGATTTTCACTAACTGGGTGGTTTCTCAAACGATTTTGTATGCATCGCGGTGCAACTAATGTATCCATTCTAAAAGTTCTTCCAACACTCTCAGCAGGTTAAAAAGTGACTAAATAGATCAAAACCAATCTTAAAGAAGATTTCACTGATTGGAAAATGCCCCAGATTTTGGGGGAAAAGTAAGTTGGATATTTACTAATTTCGTATTTGGGGAAATTGTTCAAGAGTATTCTGCTAGCCACGAGGCATTTGAAATGCGGCAAAATTTGAGTCTAATGATTCTCTGAAGTACATAATCTGCTATCATCGCAAAATGAGCTTTTAGCAAGGGATGATTTTATTCTACTGAGAAAAGAAGGACCGACTCGGTTGGACGCACTCTTTTACGCTACAATACTTATTATTGAAGCATCGCCTAGCAAGCACCCACCAGCAGGATTCATTTTCTCGTTCATATTTATCGGGCCAAGATCACTTTCACCATTTTTTCCTATGTGTCATTTTCAAAGAGGGCGAAGAAGAAGCGAACCAAAAGCGAAATGCAAGAGAGTACGGGGTCAAACGAGTGTCAGTAGCTCCGGGGAAAATTAAAATGGATGCCTGCCGGAGAAAATGTAATAACAAAATAATTGATAAAATGCCGTCTAAGCTCCCTTTTTGAGCCTCTATATATTCTTTGCACTTTGGTTAGTGTCCATTGCACGCAAAACATTTCTTTACCCTCTTCTCTCTCTCCTTGGTGCAAGCATTTCAGCATTGTGGCTAGAGAGTGTGACTATATTCATATTTTGATTTTCCAAGACTCTTGAGCATGATTGAGCGGAATTGGAAAAATCTACAAGCTCAATGACTTGACAGTATTAACAAAGATATTCAATTGCTTTCAAGGAATATGCAGAGTTAATATTACCCACTGAGGGGAGCGCCGGCTGAAAAAATCTCATGACTGCATTACAACTCTATAAAAATGCACCCAAATGTTGGTTATATAAGAGTCGTGGAAAGAATTAAGTGTACTATCCCTTAGGGAGATTTTTGCAATACCGATCCCAATTTGTTTATGTTTTGATAAGGCCCTTATGCAACGCACAAAAACGGAAAAGAAAGCACTTCCTGCAATTAATTGGTCTCGAAGGGGTTAAAGCGCATTTCCAATAAATAATGGTTGGATCTTTTCCTCAAGACAACCCTTCTTGAAAGACGCATATGAAACATACAAAAAAGTTGAAACATCCCCAAAAGTTTTATGAGAAATAAACTTCAAACGAAACTGATGGTTTTTCATGTTTTCCCTGGCCTTACGCAACAGTATGCTGTGCTCATGTTCTTTTGGATATATTCAAATAGCATAATGATTCACCAGTAATTAATCCACTGATTAAGGTAATTGTGAAAAATAATTTAAACATAATAGATGACAACAAAAATTGCACGTGGTCTGAAACAACAAACCACGTGTTGATGATTTCTATTTTCCCGGAGGATTTTTACGCATGTGAGACTTTACCTTATTTAATCCTAAATATGTTTTGCACAACTCGTTTTTGTTTGATGTTAAAAGTATCGTACTATCCCAGGGGTTTTCCAAAAAGAAACAAACGAATTATTTAGAGAAACTCAAATTGGCATGAAGTTTTGCTGTTTGCCGCTTGACAGAATTGGATCTGAAGACATGGAAGGAGATAATCGCATCTTATTAAAATATTAAAGAAAGAGTCAAAAGTTAACATTCATAATCGATTCCTTTTTTATATTTAAAGTTTAAATAACTCAGAAAATACAAACTTTAAAGAGTTGTTCAAAATCCGTTTAAAAGCGACGTGGTAGTGGTATTAATGCTGTATGTACTTAGTTTCAGAATTCTTCCGCTAGAGGCGCTCCATGACAATGTAGTAAAAGTCTGAGCGCCCTCTATAAAGGCATTCGTGAAACATGGAAATATTTGATCTTACTTAGCTTGAAACCACAAGTCAAGCCAAACCGAAAAGAATCTTTAAAGTGACATTTTTTTTTGAAAACTGTTTCATTTCCGATATTCCTTGGCAATTTTTAGTATCCAAAATCAATAAATGACCAAGAAAATATTCCTGCAATGAAAACCATATTTTACAAGACGTGGTTGCATTTGATAATACCGCAATAAAAAATTTTCATATGCTAAGTATTTCCTTGTTTTCATAGATAAAGCAAGTTGTTGTTTGTTGGTTTTTCTCAGAGCCGCAACGTATCCTTAGCATTGAATTTTGATAATGGACATTTTCACGGAAAAAAGACAGCACATAAATCTCATTTTCGTGAGAAATTTTTAATAAATCGAAATTTGAACATAATTTGCTCCTAATTACACGGAAATACGGAAAATAAGTCTAAATAAGTAATTTTGGAAAAAAGTGCATTCATAAAGATTAAAGAAGACGTTCAAGTGCGAACGCCAAACAGATCAAGAATATTTGAAATGCAACCTTCAAAGCAGATTAACCTCGTAAAATAATTGATTTCCTTCCATTTTCCCAGAAAAAAAACTTACACTTTACATACTTAAACTTTTCATGTTCTTTTTGTTGACTTATCCTCTTATGGAGACGGGAATTTAAAAGTGAAATTACAGTTTAGCAAAAAACGACAAAAAGTAGCCACTTTTCATTTTGATATTCGACTTTTTGTTTTCATTTAAAAAAAACTCCCAAAAAGATTGTGTTTTGTGGCGGAGAAAATCTAAATGACGAATCATTTTATTTTCTGAAGACAAAAATGACATCATTTTTTCTTTTTTAAAACTGAATATATTTTTTAAACGCAATTGGCCATTTTTTATTATTTTTATGCACTGACCGCAAAAAGCTGTAAATGTAATCAAACTGCCTGCTTCCTACCACCTCCCAACAAATTCTTCGGAAGGTCTTATGAGAATTCGTTATTTTTTTACAAAATGGCCAATGATCGGTCTTAGATTTTTATCCCATGATGGCACATTTCATCAAACCAAACACAACAAAACCGAGAATCGAGATAGAAATGAATATCTAACTTCGTATGCCCAATATGAATTACGAAACATTTGTGACTCAATTTTGTCAGAATTTCCGACGAAGAACGAGGAAATATTTCTTCGACACGGATTCGCGGGTTTAAAGCCCACGCAGCAGCTATCGATCAAAATAGCAGAAGTTAGTGATGCTTTGACCTAAGACTAAAGTAATATTTCAGAGCAAAATGAAATAAATGAAAATAAGTAATGCACTTAAGTTTGACTAATTTTTGGGTGCCATTACTTACAATTGTTTCTTAGTCATTTTACGAAAGAATTCTAATTCTATTTTTCTTTTTTAGAAAATGAGTTAACCGAAAGAAATTGCAATTGATTTCGACTAGACTGTGACGTCGTTAAGCACCGTTGATTTTACTGCGCCAATAAATTCTGAATTTCCCGCCTAATTTTTTTAGTTTCATTTACAGCACAACCAACTTCAGAAAAGAAACTGAAGTGATTTATTGTTAAAAGAGTATTTTTATTTCCGATTTTATTGGGAATGTGATTATATAAAATCTCAGCTTCTCTGCCATGTGATCTGCTCTCATAAAAAATAATATTAATCCCGAAGAATTCAAAGTTAAAAATTAAAATTGAGTGTTCGCAAAGTTTTTCATTCAATTTTTATTTTTTTGCTGAAAACCTTTGAAATCTGAGACTTCTTTGATTCATTTTTGCTTGCAGAAAATAAAATAGAATGTTTACTTTTAGAAATCAGACCTCCGGAGAAAGCAAATATTTTTCTACAAGTTCTTTTGTTTGATTTGTGATTTTAAGTTTCCTCCGCTCAAATCTCCTCCCAGATTTTCATTCAAAAAAACTTTCTTCCGAATTTTTGGGACACCTTGAGCGAAGTTGAATTTTGACGAAAAACGTGCCAGAAATTAATTTAAGGTCAAAATTTTGACCCAGACTTTTGAAAAACGTTAGAAATTGTTTAACCCCAATAGCTGTTTGCTGTCAAAAATTTGAACTTTGATTTTTCTGCCTGAAAATCCATGCATGTATCTATCTATCTAGGTATATTTTCACGATTCATTCAACGCAAAATCCTTTAACAAGGAGTCTCTAAAATAAAAGTAAATTCAAGTGAAGCGTACATTTTGAAACATGTTGTAGAGTTAGAGTCCAATCCAAAGTATTATAACTCAGGTACTACTTTGTTGTTTGTAAACAAATATACGCCCATTTTAATGACATGGCGAATACAGGGTGTTTCAGAATATGTGCTTTTCCCATTGATGCTGAAATTCGAAATCTATTTCCAATTCGATAAAATGCGGTTTTTGTCAAGTTTTCACGAACTTTTGTTCCGTTCGAAATTTTGCACGAAAATTGAAGGTATTCTGATATAAACTAGAAAATTAGTTTTGTTTAAAAACATGAAAAATATTCTTTTTCCAATTTTATGCTAAGAGAATTGAGAAATCACTTTCAAGCGAAATTTCCGAAAAACAGAAAATCTGCTTGGAAAATAGAAAATGACTGAAATTCTTCTGAATCACGCGATGTCAGTTTCAATTTTGCAATTGTCACTTGGCATGAAAAACCCTGTTCATTTATTTGAAAGCTCATAATTATGTAGATAAGTAGATAATAGATATCCAGAATCAGTTAGCATTTAGCAACTTCTAAAGCTCGATATACACAGAAAGGTATTGTTCAAGCATGTAAAAGAAAAAGACATAAAGGGGGTCTCCAAACATCTTCCCGGAGAAAAATTGTCTCCTACGTGCTCAAGGTCTCGAAATTACTTTGTTATTCCGTTGACGGGGGACGGGGACGGGACGCTAATTTGATTCAAGCCTGAGCTTGGAGAAAACAATTCCTAACATCACAGGATTAACAGGTTTTGGCCAAATTCATGAAAACCGTGTTATATAGAAATAGAAATTGAAGTTTAAAACACTTCTTACCCTTCGAACTCGAGAGAAGTAATTCCGATCAAGCGTTTTTGAGCCATCCGCAACTTTTTTGTTGACATTCTGTTTCTCATTTTTTCGGAACTGGCCCACATAAACACGATTAAACACCTCCTCTAGCTCGGCTCGATCCATAATTGCTTTAATTAGATTATTTTAATTAATTACCACTTCACTTCACAAACCGCTGCGCAGCGCTCTTCCAAACAAAACGAATTCAAACCCGAATCGAACTGAGATTATTTTGTTGATTTCAATCGAACTGAGCGTTTTGCGCTGCAGTTTTGCCATGCGCGCGCGTAGGAGTCTCGAGCTACTATAACAACAGAAATATGCTTACCATATGTATATACGAAATTATTTTTAGACGATGAAGCAACATCAAACGTGAAAACATTTGTTTTAAAGTTTAAATATGACATTAGAATTTCAAGGAATATTTATTCTTCTAAAGTACTTAGTAAAAAAGGAGCTTGTCAAGACTGTTATTTATACTTTTTGCATACAATGGCTTTGAAATCATGCACTATTCAAAGAGAAGCTTAACTTGTTTTTTCGAATGTGCTCATATACGAAATGGAAAACAAATAGCGGGTCTTAAGCCAGGTTTGGACATGACTTTTGTTAAGATTCCAGGACAAAACACGCCCAAATTTAGATTTTAGAGGCATTTTGTTCCAGCTCAATGTAATCAAACCTGTTTCAGCAAAAAAGACATGAAAAATTTCGAAGCGACAACGACGACAAGATTAATTAGAAGTATAGTAGCAATACAGTAAGATTTTATCTAAAGTCTGATCAGCACAATTAACACATTGCAGCTTCATTGCAACTTTTCTTTTCACTCAACATACAAAATCTGTGGCTCAATTTTAGAAAACTCTGTTCTGCTTGTGGTAATTTAATTTTATGCGTTATTTTGTTTCTCCGGGTTGCTATGCTAAATGAGGAGAGTCAAATATTTTTACACATTTCAGTTACATTTTGCTTTTACAAACTTTGTCGATAACCGTTGTACTTAGATAGGAGGTAATTTTTAGCAGGTACAGGTTTCAAATATCAATTTTGAAGGGGTTAGGTAGGGTTTCCCGTTTTTGCTCGTTGAAGCGAAAATAAAGAAATAATTGAAACACCTCATTTAATTGTACTGAAAATAAGTTAATGTCAGCCTGATTTTTAGCCAAATGCAGTTAATCAAAAGCTTCGCAATATCGTTTCTGGCCCACAATAGCATGAATGGAATAATCAGAGAAAGCGAGCAAGGAACAAAAATCTGGACAATATAGGGTAGAAAGTAGTTCGGAAACATGTCAATATCATAAGGATCCATGCTGAAATAAAACATAGATTTTAATGCGATAATTTATTTCCCAAAATCAAATCTACCTGTTCATTTTGCCCAAGCAAACTATGGCAAATATTCCAATAACTGAAGCAACCGTTTCAGCTTTACGACTATTGTGAATTGGCTTCGGAAAAGCTCGGTTTCCAGCCAAAATATCGATGCTGTTTAACTTTCTTTTGTTCCTACAATAAGCTAATGTTTAAATCGGATAATCTTATAATTGTTTGTAATTACCTTGACACGCTGATGGACATTGGAACGGATAAAACCACTAGTATCAAATAGGCAATTGAATCTATGGGTATTTTTACAGGTGCCAACATTCTCTCTCCGCTCGGAATTTTCCCAATGCATAGAGACTAAAATTGAAGGTTAAGTAATTGAAATCCTTAGTAATTATTAAGATCTTACGTATTGGAAAACGGGTTTTCCAGGCCCAAAGTATTTGATGAAAGAAAGCATAAATCCAATTACAAAGGACACCATGATGGTGTAGATAGCCACAAAATTGTCGTTGATTGAAGGAATTCTGAAATTCCACTAATTTTAATGACACTGTCTTCGTATACATATGTACCATTTATTACCTTTTAAATCGGCAAAGAAATATGTAGCGAAAAGTGATCCAGGTTGCTGCGATGAAAATCATTTGAAAGAATGCCGTGTTTTTACAGACCAGTTGCCAAAAACAAAATTGTTTTGGTAGAGGCCCCAAAAGTGTCCGAATCATATCACCACTTGCGATAACGGAAACGTACATCATGGTCTGAAAAAAATATTTTTTCCTGAAAATAAAATGAAAATATAATGTAATAACCTTTACCAAGAAATGCAAGGACGATGTTAGCTGGTTGATCACTGTCCTGTAATGACCAATTGTGCCTGAAAATTCAAACCACACGAGAAAGCCATTGAGACAGTTGCCGAAAATTATGGCGTGCAAGTACATAACAAGAGCAACAATCTTGACTCCCTGATACTTGTACAAAGCTGCAAAATCGTCAGGATTTCTTACAGCTCTAGAAGAAATTGTAAAGTTTTCCATAATCCAGAAAAATCTACGTCGAAAAAAATGTAATGTTGAATGCTTTTCAGATGGCTAGATTCAGTTGATTAAACAATACACAAGACATTTAGCATTGAGTTACCTGAGTAGGGTAATACGTACATATCTACTTAGATATATTTGTGACTTTTCATTTAAATAAAATAGTTTTTCAATCCATTACCTTATATTCTTCAACGATATAAGAGTACCTTAATGATGATATGATTCACTTATTCAAATGTAATTTATTGAACCGAAAAAGTTATGAAAGCTCGAGATTTTATGCTGCAATCAGATATTACGCGTACTTATGATAACTTCCCACCCCTTTTACGTTTGTTGTAAAATATAAAAAATGCATCAGAAAGTATTTGTTAGATGACCTACAAACGAGATAGTTACACAACCAAGCTAGAGGGTGGATTTAATTCACATAAATTAATTACTAAAAGCATAGCAACAGAGAGGTCTCTTAATACTTAGTAGCACTAGAAATAAACTAAAATATTTTGAGCTTTCAGCCAAATTATGGTTTTCAGGCATTTCATCATGTCGTCCCGAACCAAGTATAGCATCGCCGGAGCAATCGTTGCCAAGAGGCAAGGTGCGTAAACCTGAACCGCATAAGGCAGAAAAAAGTTGGGAAAGTCGATGATTTCGGCAGGATTTAACCTGAAAATTCAAAAACTGTCGTTTTATCGAATTGAACAGTTATCTTGTCTTTTGTCACCCGTTCATGCGAGTCAAACAAGCTATGTCAAAAATGCCAATAATTGTAATCAGGGCCTCCACTCGTCGACTGTTGTGAATTGGTTTCGGGAACGCACGATTTCCAGCTACTACGTCCACTCTGTTCAATTTCCTTTTGTTTCTTCAATAAGAACATAGAATAGTTGAAATGATTGGGACCTTAAACTCCCATTCATACCTGGAAACGCTGACAGACATGGGTACGGTAATTACTACAAGAATGAGATAGGCTATTGAATCAATCGGAATTTTGGCAGGAACGTCCATCCTCTCTTCCCTTGGAATTTCACCAATACACAGGAACTGCAACAAAATCATGTTTGATTGACCAATTAAGATTGCGATGCTTCAATTTTTGTCAACTTACATATTGAAGCACTGGCTTCCCAGGTCCAAGATACTTCACAATGGAGAGCAGAAGTCCCATCAAAAATGAAAGCAAGTTTGAATAAATCGCAATGAAGGTGTCATTGATGGAAGGAACACTATTTAGATGGACAACTTCAGGTTAGGAAAATGCTCTATATTATTATTGGAATCTGGATAATTACTGTTGAAACCGGCATAGGAAGATGTAGCGTAATATGACTGTTGTAGCGACAAGAAATAATAGTTGCAGAACGATTGTACTTTTGGCAACAAGATGCCAAAAACAAAATGGTTTCGGCATTGGGCCAAAAAATATCCGGATCATGTCGCCACTCACAATGAGTGAAATGTAAGCCATTGCCTAAAAAAATCGGGCAATTGAATTTTATGGTAACGATTATTTCTATGAGTAGTTTCTAACCAAACTATGAAGGGACGATATCAACTGGTTGATCACTGTTCTGTAATGACCAATTCTGCCGGAGGACTCAAACCAAACAAGGAAGCCATTGAGACTGTTTCCAACAACAAGTGCGACGACGTAAATGATCGCAGCGACAATCTTGACTCCTTGATGCCTGTAGAGAGCTGAATAATCGTCTGGATTTCCAGGATTCAAAGTCAAGTTTCCTATATCCTCCATTGCTTTCCAACTTGAAATTCACTTTCGCAATGACGATATTACTTCACACTCGTACTTTTAGCGACTTTTAAAATCTCTGCAATGCATCGAATGTTGAAGAAGCTTTTGCCTGCTTGGATAACTCCAAGTAAAGGGCAATTATTTTTAATACTCTTTTAAAAGCTACTTACACTTGTTTTTGTGGCCAAAAAGCTTGGCATCCTCCAAATTGCGTTTTAAACAAGAAAAAGAAAAGATCCTCTATGACTATGGCTTCTTTTCATCATATTGTATGTATTCTAATGTATAGATATTTAGTATATGCAGGTTCCATATTTTGTTCCATGGGGTTAACAATGGCGCAAAGATGTGTGTATGTTGTATTGATTTATGTCAGAGTAGAAAAGTTTCTAACTTCATTATTATTGGGTTTTGCTTTTTCATCCACCAATCTGGAGACCAATTTTTGTAGGGAGGGAAGAGGGGAGTGTTAAGGCAAAATAGATTAATCATTAAATAACAGGGGGCCTACTCAGTACGTGGGGTATTTTGTTATTTGGGAATAATACGGGAGCTACATAATTTGACAAATACGCTGAATGAAAGGTTGTGTGTGGTCAGACTCAGACGGACACGAGACTGACAGTTTTTTCTGAAATCACCCAACCTTTCATAATTTCGGGGGGAAACTTGAGTTACATGTTTCGGGGTTGCTGGATGAAGTTTCTTTTTTGTATTGGTGGATATTATTTTCTGATTGTCTCACTTGCAATTGTTGTTGTTGCTGTTCTTCTCAAGTCTTGTTGGTACATCATGTTTAATTTGAAAAAAGACCATACTTTTCCATTTTGTTTTTGAATAGTTTTTCACAATTTATCAAGAAATATTCCAATATAAAAGTTGACTGTAGTAGTAGATTGGTAGAAGATATACGACGTAGGTTACTAAGGTAAGGGATTAGCTTAGCACCAAATTCTAAGAAAAATTGACGCCACAACAACAACTTCTTCTCGCTCGACGGCTTTCCAATCACGTTCAAGTTTAATTGTTTTTTTCTTTTATCATGGCACTACTGACGTGTTGTTCCCAGTCTTCTTGAGGCTGTTGTTTTGTTGTTGCTGCTGTTGCTGTTGCTGATGTTCCTCTCTGTTCTGTAGAAGGCTGTAGACACTGTCGACTTTGCTAAGTTTTTCTAAGAATGGAATCAAGTCCAACAACTCCGTATCTTCCAGATCGTCGAACCAGGACGAGCATGGGACCTGGAATTCGAAGTAAGCAAACGAAAAATAAACAAAAGATTTTCATGTTACATACCGCGTTTTCCGGGTGAAAGCCGTAAGAAGCTGGCGAGTTGTCGACGATCAATACCTTGTGAAGTTCCCGTCCAAGTCGACTCAAATCCTTGACATAATTACCACGATGGAACACGCAGGCCTCACGGAAGAGTCGGCAGTGAAACACATCCCACTTGTCCAACAAATCCGCTACGGGATCGGCATACTGAAACGAAAATTTTGACAAATGATTTCGATGCCAGTGCTCAACGGTGGTGTGGAATCGAACCCTGAACCCTCCTGGGTTTTACTCACCTTGGCTAGACTTGCAGTGAATAAGACACATTCAAAGAGCTCGCCCATCCGGACGAGAAATTCATCGACGTGAGGTCGCTTTAAGACGTAAACTTGGTGGATCACATTATCAATCTCTACTGGCACGATGAAATCAGCGTTGCTGATGGGCTGGAAAGCGAACAAGAACAAACATGTTACAACAAGTCTAGGCCTGCAAAATTGAAACTTGATCGACCTAAAGTTTTCTCATTGAAACTGACTAGAAAGTAGTAAGAGAGATAACAAATGTTAGTTCTCTTAGGTGCTATGCAAAAACTTTCTCAAGGTTCTTCTTGCTTCAAACTATCAGCTTTCATGGAGAATTTAATTCTCCGTTCCGAATAGTGACAAAAGTGTGCGTTATCATAATGAAATAGAAGATTTGGAAGATTTTAATAAAGTATTTTGCGAAAAAAAATCTCGAGTTTTTATTCGTTTTCAAAAAAAAACCGTTGAAATTCGTCTGGTTTTGTTGACATTTTTCTTTTGCCGATTTTCACATATTTTTGTTAATTAAAAAAATCGTGAAATCTCTGGGTCCGACATTTTCGTCAATATTTCTGACTTATGCATAGAGCTAGCTTACCTTGAAGGAACTATGAACTAGCGTTTCGTCGAGATCAATCACGATGCACTTCTTGTCGGCCAGCTCCGGCCTTTGCTCGGGGAGCAGGGCCTTGACGGGGGCCGAAGCCTTGGCCTTGTTGTTGTCGGTGACGTCGTTTCCGGGGACCGCCACGAGTCCACCCCCGCCATCCTTGTCTTTGTGCTTCGAGCTCCTCTTCTTGCCGAGACAACAGATGATGGAGCAGAGAAAACTGGACCGTTTTTTCGGCGGATCTGCAAGCAACAAGTATTCCAACATGAGTGATGATCAAGATTGATGCTACTACTGGAACTGACTACGACTAGCCAACTTCCAACTTCCAACATACAACTTTACAAAACATCTGGTTTTTGGACTCTTGGACATGGCGACATCGATATAATGCGTCATGACAAAAGCAAGTGAGAAAACTCAACATTCGTCCTTGTTTCAAGGCCAAAAAAGTGGGAATTCTTTGCATTTATTGTTTGCTGTCGGAGGAATTGGGTCAAGTTTCGGCCTTTGCCAAGCAAAAAAATGAGACAAAAATGCACTTTTTTAAAGAAACGCTAAAAACTGCGTTTGCTGTTCGAGCCACTGCCATAAATTACAGCTCTTAAAAATTTGTTCTCGCCCGACACTTGTGAAACAAAAAATGAAAAATGGCGGAATTCCGAGAAAAATAAGGCCGTCATGTTTTCGAAAAAACTTTTGACCTTTGATTTTTCGTCAAGGGCGACACTTTGGCCTTTAGAATAATGCACTTGTTGACCTTTGTGGAAGGAACAAGAAGTTGCTTGTTGCAGGCTGTGTTGTCGTTGTCGCTGTTTACCTTTCTGAGCTGGAGGAATTTGATTGGTCGCCGCCGGGGTCCCCGTGGCGGGTGTGACCCCGGGGGCGGCGGCGGCGGCATCGCTGTTGCTGTTCTGGCCATCGGCGCTGACTTGTGTAATTATGGAAGACGGGTCCATCTAATATTAGAGGACATTGGAGCTCGAATGCTTTTGAATGCAACAGTTCCGTTGTTGACGTTGTTGGTCCTGACGCTGCTTCTTCCGACTCGCGTCTCACTCTCATCGACTTTGGTGGACAAAATGGCGGGACGGTTGAGTTTTGATCACATTTTGGACTTGCTTTTCGGTTTTGAAGGAGAAGCCACAAAACTTGTTCAGCAACACACTCCCCAAGTCTCGATTGACGGTCAAGTTTTCAGGGAGACCAGAGGATGAAGGCCAATTCTACACGAAATGTTGTCGGCTTCAACAAAATCCTGGACCTGGATTTTCAAGAGATCACTAGAAATCACCGATCAATCGTCTCTCAAAGGACGGAGCTCAAGGCTAATTTCCACCATTTGTCTCTCAAATGCAGCTTGATTTTCACAAAGTTCGCCAAAAACACTATGTTCGTCTACACATTTGGCTGCTGCACTGCAGAACTATTTTGAAACACTGCTATCAGAGAGTCAACAATCGTGCGCCTCCATAACGTTGGAAAAAGCGCCGAAAATTGACTTTTTCTCGACGACAAGGCTCCATGTCGAGTGACAACGAATAACGCTGAAGGCGATCACTTGCCCCTTCTGTTAAAGGCGGTGCATGGGCGCATAGTGTAAAAGCATGCAGGACTTTTGAGTCACTCACATTTTAGTGGAATTTTGTACTATTTTATCCACCGTGCCCTTTTGAAAACAGGCTTAATCTCAAGTCAAGCCAAAGTTTGCAGTTTGCAACTTCTCGTCTTGACAATGTACAATGCAAATCAGAACAATTTTCCTCCTTTGAGTATTTATTAACGATTTAATTTTGCGCTCTCTATTAATCGGTAGATTTGGTTGTTTTATGGGAATTTGTTAAAACGACTGACATGATTTATGCCTCGAATAGAGTGGCTCGGCTAATTTTGCCGACAAAATCTGGCTCTTGTGAGTTTAGTTTTATAATGCTGGCTGTGACGAGGTTTAAAGTACTGAAACAGTACTATGCAATGCACAGAGTGAAGCCCAAAAAAACAGCAAAATGTATGGGTTTACAAGGCGTTTTAAATACAAAACTAGTGTTGGACAGTCGAGAGCTGAACTGCTGAAAATATAAATAAGGAACACTTATTTTGCTAGCAGCAGCAAGCTATAGGTCTATAACCTTAACATGTGCAGTTTTTGTATCAATTATTCAACGGGCTATGTCAATCTAAAGTATGTCAATCTACTGATACCTCTACTTTTTAATAAAATCGTCAGAACACATTATATTCCTTATCAAATGTTTCTTTATCATTTTTTGAAACCTCCAAAGCTTTATGATTGTCAAATCTTGGATAAATTGTTTGTGCATGGAATTTTATTGCTTGGACAACACTTTTCTGCCTCTTTGATAACAGATCTTTTTTTTGATCCTGAAAAGCTTTGACTTTAAAGAGCACTAAGCAACTAAACTACAGATCGTGTACTCAGAACGCTTGCACATAAATACGAGTACAGAATCCCTGAAAAACAGAAGTGACAACATCGAGTTTTTGATGAAAATGCATAAAAATCTGAAAACAGCAGTCTGAATACAATGCCAGGTTTTATAGGCATTTTAAATTCCTGACATGCATCCGATTTGTTAACAAAAATGCCCAAGAATTTTCCCCTTTGCCTCTTCCGCTGATGATCTTACGGCAATAAACCTTGGACTTCGATTTGAAACGGTTTTACCGTTTTTATTTCTTTTTAAACTTTTACGGAATTTGTTTGATATATTTATTGTTGATATTGATAAACTTATTTGTTTGTTTTGCTTAATGTTATCGACTTTTATCGTTCTACGCAGATATTTATTACTATTAGTATTATGACATTTTCCATAACTTTTTGATATGATAACGCACGGTTTTGGACAATATTATGATAAGCTTGGTAGATTTTGTTTAGATAGTTTAGTTTCATAGTTTTCATAGTTTCTACGTTTACTATTGTTGGAAGGATTGATCTATTTCTATTTATTAGCTGAACAGATTTCACGAAAAAATATTCCTGTTATGCTTTATTACTTACTTGATTTTATGTAATTTTTCGCAAAGGACGGCACTTAGTAAAATAGATTCCATAGCTTTGATACTAGTCTAGAATTCAATCAGTTTTTTCGTCAAAATGGAGGAAGAGGGTTGGAATTGGAAGATATTTAACCTCTGGAAGAGAAGCTTCGACAAAAACGTGTCCTAACACTGTCCACTCTCTGTTAAGATTCCATGCAGTCGATTGCAACGGGTTTGACAAACATTTAAACGCGATTTTCGGAACGAAATCAAGTAATTAGAACTTTGATAATTATATGTAGAATGTATGTTTTGGAATGGAAGAGGATGATTTAGGTTGGTAGGTAATTGATTTTTGTAGCGGCCTTTGTTTGTCTGCTCCCCTCGGCATTGCACTAGTTTAGGCCATCGGGTTGCCGAACTTGTTCTTGCTTGATCAGGCTGAAGTTGGAGACCACGGCCTCGGTGGTCTACATGGTGTCGGCCTTTCCCGCGAGCCACGAGGCCGGCACCCACTGGGGTTCCCGTTCTAGGGCATTAATAGCCTGGAGAAGTTGCTGATGGGCCCGTTCTGGATCTGAATATATTATCACCATGTCAAAGTAGTGTCCGTAGGTCTCCTCCATTTCCCTTGCTCGCTCAATGATGTCTCTCAGCTCATCGTCATTGATCGGTTCACTGTGGTCGATTTTCCACCGCTTGAGTTTTTCCAACGATGGCGGAGCAACGAAAACGACGTAGGGCATGAGGTCGGACTGCTTCAGGATCTTGAGCGACTGCGGGTGCAGGTTGAGCACGCAGATTTTCTGTGAAAACACCACCGACCGCATGGCCTCGAGGCTGGTGCCGTAGTAGGACTTTTCATATTCCCCGTGCTCGACAAATCTCCTCGCCAAGATGTCCTGTTCGAATTGCAACCTGGTGATAAAATGATAGTCTTGACCGTCGATTTCATCGGCTCGCTTCGGTCTCGAGGTATCTGCAAAATAAATTGAAACAATCGTGAAATTTCCGTGAAGGAGGGCAGGCAAACAAACGTGACATGAGCTAGATAATTAGCTAAACAAACAATCGACTCCCCCTCATATAAATGTCAACATATTTACTACGTAACATGAACTTACGGGGTATTGCAGCCGCGAAGCGTTCCGTGTCTAGCATCAGCCTCTGTCTCAGTTCGTGACGGCCAATATTGGGCGGACCGATTAAAACCACCGGCCTCTTGCGATCTGACCTCGGGTAATAGAGGGCGACCTCTTCATACGTCACAATTTCGTCTGGCTCCAGCTCCTCGTCGGGCCCGTAGCCGGGGTGGACCCCGCTTCGATTTTTGCGTCCCTTCTTGCCGCGGCCGCTCTTCTTGGCGCAAAGGAAACCGCTCTTGGCTCGCCGGAATCCCGTTCGACTCCCGAGGCTGTTGCTTCCGCCATCAAAGTTCTCCACATCGTGGGCGATCGTGTGCTTCATGGCCTCGCGTTGCTGCAGGAAATTTGCCGACGGAATAAGTCCGGCCAGAGTCTCGGACTCTTCGCCGTCCCTTCTCGCTTGCCACCAATGGGGGTCCCTCTGGTTGATAACGTGAACAATGTCGCCCTTCTGGAAGGAGATGCCCAATTCTCGGCAGGGAATGTATGGATCATCTTCGGGGTCGTAGTCGATGTGGGCCTTCAAATGCACCACCCCCAGACGACCGTTGACATTCATGCCAACGTTGGGAGAGACGGACAGGTGATGTCTGGTGGGCACGACCAGGAATGTCATCGTGCCTGACATCCGCGCCAGGATCTCGCAGACTTCGTTGACATCCTTGCCCCTGAGCTCGACCTCGTTCACCTCGAGAATCTCGTCGCCCTCGTGCAAAAGCCCCGACGCTTCGGCCGTGCCGCCCCTGATGATCCTGGCGACAATGACAGCCTCTCCGTCATTCTTCACTGTGGCTCCGAGCGACTCGGAGGTCTTCTCAATGCGAACGACTTTAATATTAGGCTCTTCGTAATGTTGCAGTCTTTCAAGAAGAGCATTGCCATCCTCTTGAGGATAGTGCTGGCTCTGATTCTGATGATTCGAAGACGAGGCCGCGGCGATGTTGTCGTGGGCTGAGAGCAGGCTTTCGACCCAGGGTTTCGTCAGAAGTCTTGACAGCTCTTTTGCCTCGGAGTCCCCCTCCAACTTTGCCAGCGTGTCGAGACATTCCGCAGCTGTCTCTTGAGCAGCCTCCAGATTTTGCGGCGACTTCGAAGTCGTGTTGTTTTGAATGCTGGCCTCCACCTGAAACATGATATGGGAGATTTATTTATGAATGACTGGGGAAATTAGACCATACTTGTACTTAAATATGGTTTATGGGCGTTAGCAGTTTTTACCCAACTTTTAATGGAAGTTAAAATGAATCGCCAAGTGACGCCTAAAAATCCATTTTTGGGTGTCCTATTGCAAGTTTTTTACGGTTTGGGCTTTTATTAAGTGTATATCTACAAAAAGTTTCTGGTCTATAAAAATGCACAACTTGAAGAGGGGAAGAGAAATTAGAAACTGCAAGCCTAGTCAAAACAAAGCCATTAATTTTAAGCTTCGAATTAAAATTTTCAGATTTTGCAACTCTCGTATGCCGAAGAGTGCCCAGAGGGAAAACAAAATCAGTAACAAAAAAACTACTTTGAATATCCCAACGTAGCAACTAGGACGAAAATTTCGAACGACGTCCTAGTTGTCGTCCGGTAAGCAAACGGACGACAACTAGGACGATAAAAATCGAGCGACAACTAGGACTGCTCG
>JAAUYL010023463.1_pt1 | contig 26171 bp, 38 predicted proteins | sample 7278011 | NCBI WGS metagenome assembly JAAUYL01 (sample SAMN14350225, study PRJNA611818) | marine sediment metagenome | isolation source: surface marine sediment (1.8m) | place: French Polynesia: Moorea | collected 2018-08
AAAAACATGTCGAAGAGTTCATGGCCGACTCGGAAAAAATGGCGGCCATCCAGAAGTTCCTGGAGGAGAGGTTTAATACGGAAGAGAATTGGGTAACCTAACCACGTGACTGTTGATTGTTCTCACTTCCGGTTCATAAAATCCATGACATTGACAGGCCTACCGTTGGTGGTTGGAAGACATGTACTTGAACAACATGCTTCCACTTCCGGTCAACTCCAATCCGGGATGGGTGTTTCCAAGGAAGGAGTTCAACAACTCCACCGATGAGATGATCAAGTACGCGTCCAAGCTGGTCGTTGGACTTTGTAACTTCAAGCAACAATTGGAAAAGTGAGCCATACTTTGGTTATTTTTGGGATGGTCATGATATAATTCATTTTTAGGGGTGAGCTCCCGGAAGAATTGGCACCTGGACGAAGCGGGGGACCCAAGCTGAAGCTCTGTATGAAACAATACGAGAGACTGTTGAATGCCTACCGAGTCCCCGGTGAAAGTCAAGATGATCTGGTCTGTTCTGATGCAATTGAACCTAGAAATGACGAGCATGTCATTGTCATGGCATATGGCCATGTAAGTTCATAATTAAACTGATCATGAAAATATGGTTGGATCAATTCCTTGATGTCCACAGATGTTCAAGATGAATGTCAAAAGGGAAGGAACCTGGATGACACTCAAGCAGATCAAGAATCAGCTGACCAGGATTGAAACTGAGGCTGGCGACAAGGATGTCAAGCTCTGGAACGAGCGTCCATCATTGTTGACGTCAGAGACTCGAAATGTCTGGAACAAGAACCGGAAACTGCTCCTAGGTAAGATTAATAGACTATTTAATCATTGTTTTTGCCATATATGCAAGATTTTGATAACCACCTACAGATGAGGAGGGCAATGAGGCAGTGCTGAAAGAGATCGAGTCCTGTCTGTTCCTCGTTTGCATTGATCCAGTTGTCCAGAATGAGACCGACACATCCATTAGTCAGAAGGACATGTTCAAGCTGATGCTGACAGGTATGGGGGCCAAATTCAATGGATCCAACCGCTGGTTTGACAAAACTGTCCAGGTAACCTTCAGTGACATTGGCAATCACAGGACATTGATGAACCATGTTTTGTTTGTTCAGTTGGTTGTAAGCCGAGATGGAGTGAATGGAATGTGCTATGAGCACACGGCATCAGAGGGAGTAGCAGTTGTGATTGCCATGCTGAACATCTTCAAAGAGATTGAGTCCATGCCAGATGTTGACAATGAAGATGACAGCGCTGACAATGCTGAGGATCAGATCCAGGCATTGGATTGGACCTTGACCAATGAGGAGCTGAAGGTTGCAATCACTGAGGCAGCCAAGAATCTCGACAAGTAGGATGTCATGCTGTCATCGAGATTGTCATCTTTAAACTCTACTTGATTACAGATTGAGCGAGGACACTGACGATGAGGTGTTCAAGTTTGTTGGGTTTGGCAAGAGCTTCATCAAGACTTGCAACTGCAGTCCAGACGCCTTTTTGCAAATGTCCCTCCAGCTGGCTTATTACAGGTGATCCATTTGATCTACAATCCCAATCCAATCCTGAACATGTCATTGACATTGATAAATTGCAGGGTTCATGGGACCTTATGTCCAACCTATGAGAGTGCATCCACTAGAAGGTTTGCTCATGGCAGAGTTGACTCTATCAGAGCTTCCCATCCAGAAGCTTTAGCATGGACACAGTCTATGCTTGATGGCAGCAAGTCCAAGGATGAGAAGAAGGAGCTGTTTAAGGAGGCTATCGTCAAGCAGACAAAGATCATGAAGGAAAACATATTTGGGGAGGGTGTTGACATACCCCTACTTGGATTAAGACGGGCCAGCGAGGCATTGTGGCCAGATGACCCTTTGCCATTGTTCCAGGACCCAACGTATGCATACTGCAACTTGTTCAAGTTGTCAACCAGCCAGGTATTTCTAAGGAACATTGACGATCCAAATCCCATATAATTTGTGGTTGTTTTGCAGGTTCCCATCAACCTCCCCGATTCTTATATGGGCTATGGTGCGGTAGTCCCTGATGGCTACGGAGTCTCCTACAATCTCCAGAACGAGGACATTATCTTTGCTATCTGCTCCTTCTTCTCCTGCGAATCCACCTGCTCCAGGAGGTTCGCCAAGGCAGTCCAACAGAGTCTCGAGGAAATGCGAGAGTTGTTCCAAGCTTAAAACCTTCGATTTGAGAGTGCAACACCTACAAATGCTAGTCATAGTCTGAAATTAATCTTAGCAATAGCCTAGCTCTTTAGATTCTACATAGCAGAGCTTTAAAAAATATTTATGCAACTAGTCGTGATCGTTCTTAGTGACGCTTTAAGAAACTTCACTACAGGTCCCAGAGTTTATGGAAAAATATCTATCTAGAGTTGAATTCTATTATATGAAATGCTTTATCGAAATAAAGAAACTGTTGATTTTTTGGGCTGACTTGGAAGTGGCACTATATTTTCTCACTTTTTCAAGCCATCGATTTTTTAGCATTTGGAGGTGTTTTAACTTGGATTCGCACAGACATGTCAAAGGAATTCTCTTAGCTCTTCTGAGCCAGACGCTTGTCACGCTCCTCGGCAACAGACAACTTGATACCGGCACCCTTGGGCAGGCTGATGTAGGGCTTGTTGCCCTTCCCGATCACGAAGATGTACGTCATGCGAGTGGCGAAGCTGTGACCGTTGGCATCCTTGACGTGGACAATGTCGAAGGATCCAGGATGTCTCTCCCTGTAAATCAGAAATCAGGTTGGTTAGCGCGCGGGTTAATGGGGTCGAAATCTGGGTCTACTCTTACCTGTGCATGATGGTTCCGACCCGACCGGTGTTACGGCCTCCAGTGACCATGCAGAGGTTGCCGGCCTCGAACTTGATGAAGTCCATAATCTTGCCGGTGTTGATGTCCAACCGGATGCTGTCGTTGGCCTTGATCAGGGGGTCGGGGTAGCGGATGGTGCGCCCGTCCGAGGTGTACAGGTAGGGGACGTTCTTGGGGCCGGTCTTGACAGCCTTCACGCGGCACAACTTGTACTTGGCCTCCTGGTTGGTGATCCTGTGGATGGTGAATCGGCCCTTGATGTCGTAGATCAGGCGGAAGTTCTCGTTGGTCTTCTCGATCTGGACGACGTCCATGAAGCCAGCGGGGAACTTGGGGTCGGTGCGCACCTTGCCGTCGATCTTGATCAGACGCTGCTTCAAGATCCTCTCGACCTCGACGGCGGTGAGCGCGTACTTCAGGCGGTTTCTCAAGAAGAGCGTGATCGGCATCGACTCACGGCCTTTGTGGGGTCCGGAGGAGGGCTTGGACGCGTACACACCTCCCAGCTTGTCCAACATCCATGATGTCGGCGCTGCCAGACGCTTCATATGCTTTTTAGGCCCTCTTACCATTTTGACTGGCTGAAATCACAAAAATGAGAAAATTAAACCACTGATTTCACTTTTGCTCTTGGCAGGAGTTGGTGCTGAAAATTCCACTGCTTGTCACAATCTTGATCACTGGCCAACGATTTGAGAGGTGAACAAGACTTGACACTGCCAAAACCTGGGATACGTTGTCGATCCCACTGACTCGATTCTTGGCCTTCTAGGTAAGAAATCTTCCTCGTGAAATCAAGTTTTTTGATACTTTCTTATGATCAGATTTCGGCCGATATTTTCTGGCTGTCAAGTTCACGGAGACCCTGGTTTCCTTTGCGAATTTTCAGCACCAACACTGCCTTTGACGATCACTGCTCAATCCACCTCGGCCAAGGTTGGATTTCACTGATAAAATAGGATTTTTTCGAAAATTCTGCAAAAATTCTTACCGATTTGAAGGGATTTTTAAACGGAAAAGGAGGTCGGAAATGTCAACAAAAACAAAAATGAATAACAAAGTCAACGAAACCTCTCCTCAGGAATTTTTGGGAGGTTGCGTGACTCACTTTTGGGATTTGCGCTTTGGCTTCTCAGTCGGCGACTGAGAAGAATTTTGTTTTGTAAACAAATAAATCTGAAAAAGTGGAAAAATCGGGCAAAAATTGAGAAATCCAAACGAATTTTAGCAAAAGTTCCAGGATCCGGAGGCCAAGAGTCTTGCCTTTGTTTGGGTGACTTATTGCCGCAGATATGGACAGCAAAAAATCACCGAAAGGGTAAGCCGGGTAGTGTCAAATCACTAATGAAACATCGTGGATTTTGACATCTGATCAACTGACAATTGTTTGACAATCGTGTCCTTTGAATTTTAGGAGGAAAAGGACCTCAAAGGCCGGGGCTGACGATGGCTCGTGGGACTGTTCGGTGTGCACTTTCAAGAACAACGCTGAAGCCTTCAAATGCTCGATGTGCGACGTCAGAAAAGGAACTTCGACGAGAAAGCCTAGATTGAATCCAGACCTTGTCGCGGCTCAGCAAGCACAGGCTTTGACACCGCCACCGGCCGGGGTGGCCGGGCCAGCGGGTTTACCCAGTCCACTCACTCCGATCCCATCCTCCTCAAAAGTAAGAGTCAACAGCCCAAAAACATAGAATCTCTGATCCAAACAAAGATACGCTTACAATTGCAGTCGCCACAACCTCCGTCAACTCCAGACGCACCAGATGAGGAAGAGGAAGAGAAAACGACTCCCTTGGCTCAAATGAAATCTGCCAAGAAGCCCAAGAAAGAAAAGAGTGAGACGAAGAAAACAGTAAACAAGTAAGAGCAATGTTAGTCATTTGTTCAAAACATGAGCTAAGTTTTGATTTCACTTTTTCAGAGCCCGTTTGAAAAACGTCGACCGAAGTTCGGCAACCTATCATAGTGTGACAGTAGATGACTTTACTGTTGTCATCACAGAGTTCAAGCCTAAAGTTAAGAAAGAACCTACACCCAAAAAATCGTCAAACTCCTCTGAGAAGGACGACGAGAATGGCGGCGCCGGTGACAAGGACAAGTCCGAGCCGAAAAGCGACAAAAACGGTGAAAAAGAGCCCAAAACCGAGCCCAAGGAAGAACCGGGCTCTGGCAGCTCGGGCGGGTCAACCGGAAGCAAAACAGCTGACGCGAAACAGGCAACTTCCGGTGGAGATGCCAACAACCAGAACAGCAGTGCCAGCTTGAACATGCAACTCAGTGACAGCAATCATGGCCGACTCCAGGAGCTCATGAAGTGACCAACAGTATTGTGTACCATAAAATTATGCAGAGAATTTTATTTATTTGAAAAATCTTGTACAGAAACCTTTGAAAATGGATCTGTAATCCCATTAGATCAACCTAAATTACGACGAAGAAAGATGGAATAAATTCTAGCAATTACTGAACATTGCTTTACCTTTTGGTTAATTTCATTTTATTAAGCGATCCCCAATACGATGACAAGATTGGGCTACTTGTGCAACACAATGAGTTTCTAAACTTCATAAATAACAAACAAAACCGATCTTCATAAAATCTCAATAATTTAGTTTTTAAAGTGTTGCTACTCTTTCTGTGTTAAAATTTTTAAGTGCTTTGATGAAATAAAACTGTTCGATTCATTTTCGGTCTGTTGGTTGGGTTGGTGTTTCGATCTTAAACCAGTTTGGAGGATTTCTTTTGACAAGATGTGGGTCGTCTTGCAAGGCCGAAACTTTACGACGGCCTCCTGAAGTTCTCGCCGGCATACTTGGCCTTGGCGCCGAGCTCCTCCTCGATGCGGAGCAACTGGTTGTACTTGGCCAGCCTCTCAGACCTGCACGGGGCGCCGGTTTTGATCTGGCCGGTGCCGAGTCCAACGACGAGGTCGGCAATGAAGCAATCCTCCGTCTCTCCAGATCTGTGAGACACCATGGTTCCCCAGCCTTAAGAGAAAAAGTTGCTCACGTGGTTGTTCTTGATGAAGTTAAGTTACACAGGGAACTTACCGTTGGCCTTGCCGAGGTTGTGGGCGGCGATGGACTCGGTGACGGAGCCGATCTGGTTCACCTTGAGGAGCAGGCAGTTGCAGGCCTTCTTGTCGATGGCGGTCTGGATCCTCTTGGGGTTGGTGACGGTGAGATCGTCACCGACGATCTGAATGTTGGTGGCACCGGTCAGCTTAGTCCAGCCTGGATTAATTGATCAAAATATTTAAAAAAAAAACTCGTGAAATCAGACAAAACAATAACTTACCTTCCCAGTCATCCTGGTCGAAAGGATCCTCAATGGAAACAACTGGAGCGGAATCAATGAAGCCCTGGAGAAAACAAGAAAATTATTAAATTGAACACTATCTTGGATTTTCATTCATACCTTGTACATGTCGCACAGGGCGTCAGAGGTGATCCAGTCAGCGGGTTTGGACTCGGGGTTCTTGAAGTCCAAGTCGTACTTGCCCTCCTTGAAGAACTCGGACGCGGCGACGTCCATGCCGATCTTGATCTTACCGGTGTAGCCGGCCTTCTCAATGGCCTCCACGCACAGGTCGATGGCCTCCTTGTTGTTCTGGAAGTTGGGGGCGAAGCCACCCTCGTCGCCGACGGCCGTGGCATCGAGACCGTACTTGGCCTTGATGGCCGACTTCAGGTGGTGGTAGGTCTCGCTTCCCATCTTCATGGCCTCGGTGAAGTTGGCAGCGCCGAGCGGCAAGATCATGAACTCCTGCATGGCGAGCTTGTTGCCGGCGTGGGAGCCGCCGTTGATGATGTTGAAGGCGGGCACTGGCATGATCACCTCCTGGATGCCGGCCAGGTCGGCGATGTGCCTGTACAGCGGGACGCCCTTGTGGGCGGCGCCGGCCTTGCAAACGGCCATCGAGACGCCCAAGATGGCGTTGGCGCCCAACTTGTTCTTGTTGTCAGTGCCGTCCAACTTGATCATCATCTCGTCGATCCCCTTCTGGTCGACGGGGTCGACGTTGGCGCCGACGAGGGCGGGGGCGATGATGTCGTTGACGTTGGCGACGGCCTTGGACACACCCTTGCCATGGTACTTGGACTTGTCCTTGTCCCTGAGCTCGAGGGCTTCGTAGATTCCTGAAATTCGGTTGACATTACACCTGTGACCTTCGCTGACCTTTTGCAAGAAGTATCTCGGCCAGACAATCAGACTAGATCAGATACTCGTCGCAAAAGGAAGTTTGACGTTGAAAAATATTCTTTTTGATCGAAACTCGACATGACATCGCGTACTTTCGCCGGTTTTTCAAATCGGAAAACACGCTACGTCAAGTGTACAAAACAAGATGGCGGCCTTCGATCTTACCGGTCGAGGCTCCGCTCGGGACGGCCGCGCGGAAGATTCCCTTCTCGGTGGTGAGGTCGACCTCGACCGTGGGGTTGCCACGGGAGTCGAAGATCTGACGGGCGAAAATCTTCTTGATCGGCATGGTGACAACGGCTTGGAGGGTCTTGAGGAAGTGAATTCTAACGTCAAGCGGCGAACGGAGCAGAACTGCAACGAAGCGAGCGAGTCTTATGATCTTCAAATGAACTTGAGGCTCGGGCCAAAGTCACGGAGAGGACGTCCTTCAATAGATCAAAATTAGAGTCAAGCTAAAAACAATCTCTTCCAAATTCAAATTAATCTTGATAAAAAAGGTTCCATGAGAAGAAATGAAAAACCCAGTTTCAATTGGTGTTTCTAATCACTTAATAGGAGGTTATTAAGTTATTGTCTTGAAAAAGCTTATTCTGCTTTAAAACTGTTAAGCCTTACTTTTCTTCGCTCGACAGTTCGCCATCCGGCTTTCTGTCCCACATAGCAACACATGGTGGAAGGCGATGGCTTGGATTTGCTTGCCAAAATCGGCGCGGGAAATTCGAACGCGATTTGGTTTCTAAGCTCAAAATGTCAAGTTTCCTCATGCAGATCTGATTCAAAAACTACTGGCCTCACTTGCTGACATTGTCCCTGATTTTAATCAACCATTTTTATTACCGTTAATGGTCTTCACTTAGGAAAAGACGGTGACGTTGTTAGACCCTCGTTTGTCGTTAAACGCGGCCTCCGTGATGGTTGTCTTTTCAATTTTCACGCTTTCCAAGATAGGGAAAATCAAGAGCAAGTCACAATTGGATTGTGCAGGTCAGTATGATCAGCTGATCTTGGCATGCTGGCTGGTCAATTCTTGATGAAATTCTTGAAGTCATTGAAGAAGTCATTTCCCGCTACATATTGAATGTCTGTAGTACCTGTGCACTTTGAGTTCTCATATACATATGTTAGCGCACGCTTCGGACGTTTAGAATGACCTTCTGCAGCAAAAAGCAGGCCTGAAATCTGATTCATAATAACAAAGAGTACAAATCAGTGCGGTGATCATCTTCGATTTTCCAGCTTGTCATTCTTAAAAGAAAACCATGGACACATCGTGCAAGGTGTGCAACTCAGCCAAGGGGAGCCAGCACAGCTACTATGGCGCCACCCAGATTTGCCCTAGTTGTCGCGGGTTCTTCATGAGGTCGGTCCAGTCAGGCCTCCACCCCTATTTCGTGTGCAATCTCAAGCTCGACCGGATCTGTATCGTTGACTCGAAGTCGAGACAGAGTTGCAAAAAGTGCCGGTTCAAGAAGTGTTTGGACTCCGGGATGCAGGTCAAGTATGTCCACGAGCGGTTTGAGCGTTGCCAGAAAATCCTGGCCCAGAAGGCGGACGGACCGCCCAAGAGCTTAGCGAGGCTGCCGTTCTCCCAGGACGACCTCAAACATGTCGATGGCCTCTTTGAGAACTTCTTCGAGGTCAAGATCAAGAACGCGTACAAGTTCTACGCCGTTCAGACGGACAAGATCGCCACCCATGGCAAGTTGTTCATGGAGAACCGAGCGCTGACATATCAAGAAGTCCGAGACAACGAGGAGATGGGAATCTTCGCCATGTCCGCTCCGATCTTGGGCTTGATCAAATCCGAAGGAGTTGATCACGGAGGAGACGCCACATTACTGTTCAAGCAGGCCTTGTTCAAAGTACATACCCTCTACCTCAGCGCTTGCGTTACTGTAAGTTCGTGGTTAATTAGGGGTAATTATTGCCATTAAATCATGCATTGTTTTAGGACAAGAGATTCTTAATGAGCAAGTTCCTAACGTACGGACTGCAACACATTGACAACGACTCCATAAGACCTGTGGTCAGCCAGATGATTGCAATGGATCCCAAAAAGTACAAGGAGAAAGATTGGAGCGGTTATTACGATCGCATCTACGCTTCACCCTGGGCATCGGAATTTTCTCTGGAAGAGCGACATCGTCAGATATTTGATGTAAGCAATTTCACGGTAAAAATAAACCAGTCAGTTTCACATATTTTTCGTCTTTCAGGAAATTCACGTTTGGTTGCAAAAACAAAACAAGTCCGACGAAAACCACAACAGCAACGACGAGAACGTCGAGGACGTGGAGACGTCCAACATGGACACGAACCTGTTCATCCTCTTGGCGCTCGTGATTGTGTTCAGCACGGACGGGATCAGACCTGATTTGAAAGATCCCGAGAAGATAGAGACGATTCAAGCTAAATATGCTGATTTGTTATGGCGATACTTGAAGGCCAAGATGCCATCAAAGGCCACCTCGGAATTTCACAAAGGATTGTTGTTTTTGAGCACAACAGAAGAGGCTCATCACATAAGCCAAAAACGTCTTGCTTTATAAAAAAAATTCTCAAGAATAAACCAATGCATTTAAAGTATTCCATACGCTCATCATTTCAAGTGGAAAATCAGCGGGCGCGCGTTTGAATCACATATTGCGCATCCAGGGTACAAAGTACACCATGGCACCATAAGACAACTAAAACTGAGGTGCAGCTGATATTTCAACTCCAGTCTCGATCCTGGATGAATTAAATATGGAGTGCAGAGTTTGCGAAAGATCGGGGGCCAGCAAGCACAATCATTATGGCGCAGAGAGGATCTGCACAAGTTGTCGTGGCTTTTTCCTCCGAGCTGTTCAGAGCGGACTCTACGAATTCTTCCAGTGTGCTAAGGACAAATCAAAGCCCTGTGTCATTGACTCAAAGCAGCGACAAAGTTGTCGAAAGTGTCGATTTGCAAAATGCCTGGAGGTTGGCATGAAAGCTGCCTATGTCCTAGACAAACAGGAGCGTTGTCGACGAATGCTGCCCTCTCCACAAGGCAGTCCAAGATCAACTCCCAGCCCAAGTGTCAGTCCAGACGAGATCCAAGAAATTGCCAACATTTATGAAATGCTAACGGAAGACACACTGAAGTATGGCGTAAAATACTATGCAGCCAGTCCTGGGTTGCTCTGGCAGCACTTTGGTCTTTGTGATGATGGTGGAAAAATTCTGTCCTTTGAAGATGTCCAGATAATGTACAGCATGGATGACTATTGTGTACCAGCATCTGTCATTGACTTTGTCAAACGGTTTGGAATCACTCATGACAATGACCTGCAACTGATTGCCAGGAAGAGCTTTGTCCCACTGCATATTATCTTTCTGGGCCTTTACTCATTTGTAAGTCATTGTTCTAATGTTTATCAATATCAAAGTTCTCATATTTCAACCATGAATTCTAGTCCCAACTGTGCACGGAATGGTGGACAAGGAGGATCGCTCAGTACACTGAAACCCATCTTGGAGAATCAGTTGATGTGGACATTGTTGCCAATGAGCTTGCCAACATGAAACTGGCAGGCTTTGACGGAAAATGCAAATCGGACAATCATTATGACAATTTCTTTCGGTCTCCTTGGGCACCAGACTTGTCGCAGGAGCAAAGACACAAACAGCTCATGATGGTAAATATGTTCAAGAACTTCAATCCTAAGCTGCGTGACAACCAAAATACTACCTTCCTTTCAGGAATTTTGCAAGTGGTTTTATCTTGACCAAGAGGCCAATTCTGGGCACAACCAAATGGAGGTGGACTACAACTTGATCGTCCTGGTTTGCTTGGTCATTATATTCAACACTGATGACATTGGTGGTGACCTGGTACAAAAGAAGGAGATCGAGGCTATTCACCTGAAATATGCTAAAATTATGTGGCAGTACCTCAAAGAGAAGAGCAGCAAGACTGGGAACTCCAAGTTTTACAAAGGGTTGATGATGGCCGAATCGGCCAAAGAGGCCTACCAATTAAGCATGAACAGACTCCCTATTTAGAAGTGCGTTGAGGTCTCAAAATGAAATACACAAATATATTTACAAAACTGTTAAATCTCCGGGCGCGCGCTTTGGTCACGTATTGCGCATCTCCAGTACAAAGTACAGTGCACCATATGCTTAATGGGCAACTCAATGTTACATGATCTCTAGTCCCATCCTTGAGGAAATAATGAAAAACAAAATGGAGTGTAGGATTTGTGGAAGTTCTGAGGCAAGCAATCACAACCACTATGGTGCCAGCAGAATATGCTCAAGCTGTCGAGCCTTCTTCATGAGATCAGTTCAGAGCGGATTGCATGAATTCTTCATGTGTGCTTCAACTAAATCAATGCAATGTGTCATCGAATCAAAGCATAGAAAGAGTTGCAAGAAGTGTCGATTTGAAAAATGCCTTGCCAGTGGCATGAAGGTTGCCTATGTCTTGAGCAAACAGGAGCGCTGTCGTCGAATCCTCAGTCAAATGGAAGGCGGTCCAAAGTCAACTCCCAGTCAGATTAGGATAACTCCTGATGACCTCAGCCATCTGGACATGATGTTTGGCAGTTTCCAGGCCAGCTTCATGTTGCCTGCAATAAAGTTTTATGCTGCTAACATGGGCTTGCTAAGAGACCATATGACCACTTCATGTCAAAAGTATAACCTGCGACCTCTCACCTTTGAGGAGATGCAACTCTGGAACCAGATGGATATGTATCTGCTATCAGAGGGTCTCATGGAATTCATCAAGGAACATGGCATAATTCAGGACAATGATAGAAGACTGATCACCAGAAACTGCATCACAACAATCAACACCATCATGATGGTTGTTTACGCGTTTGTAAGCAATACGAAAATTCCATATCAATTCATTCCCATCTTATTATGACTAACTTGAAACTTAACAGTTTCCAGAAGGACACTCAGACTGGAATTCAAGATTATTGTCCTATTGCACCCAGTCAGAAAATCACCAACCGGAAGTTGACATTGTGACCAAAGAATTGGCTGACCTAAACTTGAAAGGAACATGGGGTCAATGTCATTCAGAGGAACATTATTCTCAATGCTATTCAACACCGTGGGCACCAGAAAAATCCTCTGAAGATCGACACAAGACTATTTTTGAGGTACACAGAATGTAACTGATACCTATTTGATTGGATTACTTTGATCAATACAATGTCCTTTTTTAGCAATGTTGTGATTGGTTTTCCAAGGATGGAGCTCCAAAGAGAGAGCTGGATACCAGACTACTGACCTTACTATGTCTCAGTGTCGTTTTCAGTACTGATGGAATCAGGGAAGACATGCGAGACAGGAAGAAAATAGAGGGTCTGAGACTGAAGTATGCCAGTATGATGTGGCATTATCTCAAATTCAGGAAGATCCGAAATCCCCACACTAAATATCACAATGGTTTAATGATGGCCATTTATGCTCAAGAAGCCTACAATCTTGGACAAAATCGACTTCCAATCTAACTATGCCATATTCAAGTTGATATACAATAAACGGATGGGTTGAAGCATTCCTATGTAGACTCTCAAGCTTTTGAATAATGCTTGAACGTACAGTCTGACCTTTAGAGCAATCAAAATTTCAATTGACAGCAAATACAAAAGTACAAAATGGCCCTCTGCAGAATCTGTGAAAATACAGAGGCCAGCAAGTTTGTCCACTATGGTGTGGATGGCATCTGTGGAAGTTGTCGTGGCTTCTTCAAGAGGTCAGTTCAGAGTGGATTTTATAGCTACTTCAAGTGTTTGACGACCAAATCAAAGCCATGTGTCATCGAATCCAAATCAAGGAAAAGTTGCAAAAAGTGTCGCTTTGCTAAATGCATTGATGTTGGCATGAAGATTGCTTATGTCCTTGACAAGGAGGAGCGATGCAAGCGAATGGTCAGTCAATACCATGCTGGACCAAAGGCCAACCTGAGTCAACAAGACTTTTCATCAGATGATCTTGGTCAGCTCGAGAATCTCTACAAATATTTCATGATCCACTTGTATGGGAACATCTGTGAGGTCTACGCGTCCAACTTTAGAATCATGTGGGAGCAGATGCGTCCAACCTTCAAGGATCAGCCTTTGACCTTCAACCAAGTCCAGGAATCGGAACAGATGGACTTTTTTGGCATCACCAAAGCTTCTCATCACCTAGCCCGACATGTAGGACTTTCCAGTGACTCAGACATCCAGATCTTGACCAGGAACAGCTACTACAAGATCCAGGCAATCTACAACAGCATCTACTTTGTAAGAATATCACCAAATATCAGTTTGAGATATCAAAAGGTTGGTTTTTAGTTCTCTAGCAAAAGTTGGATTGATGATGTCAGAGAGTTTGGCCTCGACAGATCAGGCTTGCTCAAGACTGACATGGTTGACAGTCTTAGCAATGAGATCGATAAAATGAATCTGACCGGAAGTGATGCAGACAACAACCACAAAGGATGCTTCACCTACACTAACGTTTTCTCCTCACCCTGGTCTCCTGATTACTGGTCTGAGCTGAAGCACAAATCGGTGTTGCAAGTAAAGAAATACTCTCCAAAAATCTTAAAGCAATCTCATACTAATCTTAATTCCAGGAACTCAAAGATTGGCTTTGTCAGGATGACAAGCCTGACTGTGTTCTCCTGATCCTGCTGTCAGTGATATTTCTGTTCAACACCGACGGCTACATGATCAGGACACAGCTGAAGGACCGAATCATAATTGAGACTCTGCAGCAGAGATACGCAACTTTGCTTTGGAAATATCTCAAGTCCAAGACGAGCTTGGACAATCCAAGTAGGCAATTTCACAAGGCGCTCATGTTTGACAATGCCACACAGGAAGCCTTTAAAATCGCTCAGACAAGAATGAACGTATAAAACGGTTCAATTCTATTCAAGCTGACTGTGCACAAACTGTTTTATGATAACTGCTGCTGAGGCTGCTCCTCCAGGGCTCCAGCCGCCCTGAGAATGTCGTGATGACCAGGCTCTTCAAAATAATCCTGGAACCACTGGATGTGCTCGAGTTTTTTGGCCACTGTGATGTGTGGATTCCTTGACAAAGCTGTACAGACAATCTCCATGAACTGCCTGACTGCTCCCGACTTCGGGCACCAGGACTCCATATGTTGCTCGAGGAAGACATGCTCATAGAATGGTTCCATCTGAAATGCAAACAATAAACGTTGTGAAACTGCGCTTGAGTCTTCCTTGATTACCAACCTCGGTCTCCTCGATGCCTTGCTCGTTGTTGATTGGGAAATGCCATAGGATGCCCTTGTCAGTCATGGACGCCATGTCCTCCAGCATGTTTCGAGGTCTCTGTGTAAGCCTGATCTTCATCTCCCTGTCGTTGCACTGCTCCCAGGTTGTCAGCATCTGGTCCTCCTTCTTGGCCGTGGCCATCTCGGCGGCACTGAAAATTCCCAACGCCTTCGCAGGATCGAACAGATCAATCGGGACGTGCTTCTCCTGGATCTCCTTGGCCTGAGCGTCCCGTCGCATTTTCCTCCGCTTTTCAAGGAAAATCATCTGCTCCTTTGTAAGCTCGACTTTTTCGCGACTTTCAAACTGCGGTTTTCGCTCCTGCTGGTCGACCATCCTGGGTTTCCTTTGAGAGCGCTCTATCTAAGAAGACAAGAAAGATTTAGATTAGTTGAATAGGCTTTCACATCAAGTGTTTTCTTACTTTCAAATCGCCAAAGACAGCCGCGAGTTTGCTCTTGGAACCGGCGACCTCGCTGGCCTCTTTCGAGTCGGAGGTCTGCTTGGCAACACTCTTGAGCTTCTTCAGCAAGGCCGACTCCGTCGTGACTTTAACTCTATGTTTGAGATCGTCGTCGCCCTTGGCCGCGTCAGACTTTTCCTTGGCAACCATTTTTGCTGCCTGCACAAGATCTTGACTAATCAGCTCCTCGTCCGACGAGGAGGATGAATCACTTGAGCTACTGCTCGACACCTGTTTCTTCTTGCCTCTCTTTTGCTTTTTGGGTTTGTTTCCTTCAACTTTATCTTCGTAATTTTTCATAACTGGCGTCGAGTGTTGAATGGGAGGCAAGGGACTCGTTTTCATCTTTTGCGTTTTGATTTCGGAAAGCAAGTTGTCCAGTTTTGATTTGGCAGCAGCTCTCTTCTCCTTCTGACCATCTTTGAGGGCCTTCTTCTTGTCGGCAGACTCCTGTTTTTCCCCTTCGTTGTCTCCAGAGTCTGGAGGAGCAAACGATATGGCTGTTGTTGTCAGGGTCCGGCAAGGTGTCAGCCTCACAAAGTTTGTCAGGCGAAGACTTCTGACAGCCGCCATGTTCATTTCCTGATCCTGATCACTGATCACTCCCAATGCTGGACTTTTCAAATGAAGTCAAAATGGGATTCTGAGATTCTCACTTTTTCCGTTTTTTCGCCGAAAAGTGAAAACAGAAAAGTAAACAAACATAACTCGCAATCATTAATGTCGCTTTCTCGCAACCTTCCTCCGTAAAAACTATAAAACTCATATTGGAGTCGTTTATTTGCCATTATCAAATTGAATGTCAATTCTGCACCGAGCAGGCCCTCTGTAGTAGTGCAGGTTGTCAAACGGCGGCTCGTAGGACTCCATGAAGTAGCAGTACCTGAAGACCGGATCCCAAAGAAAGTGATTGCAACCATCAAGATCAGCGCACATGGATTGGCAATCCTTTGGATTCACCACATTGGTCTCGCCGGCCTTCGGTGCATAGACAATGTTACCATATGGGGATCCCATCTCATAACAGTCATATAATCCAGCTTGAAATGAAAAATCAGCTCAAACCTTCAGCCACCAAACCAATTGAAGTCTCACGAGTTCCCTGAAGATTGGACACTTCCGGTTTATAAAATACGCATTTCAGATCAGACGTGTCCTCGGGCAAGACGGAGATGAACTTGTAAGGCTCGTTGATACCGCAACCCCGTCCAGGAAAATAAAGTGATCCATCAGGTTCTACTTGGTTGTCTTAATCCAAATCCTTCAATGAACAAGACAAGAAAAACAAATAATCCTGTTCTTGACATGGTCCTTTCTTTTCGAAAAGCCAACTAATTCAAGATTTTACAAAGAAAATGCAAATATAAGTTGTAATTATTGATATGCATCCCTCAGTGCATTAATAAACTTTTTGACTTTTGGTGACATTTTAATTAAGACTTGAGTTGATTTTTGGGTAATCTTAGATCCCTAATATTAGGTTATATTTCATATTTCACCTCTAGAAACAATAAGCTTTAATCACACAGGAAACTCATCACTAAAAATAAATATTAAATACGATGAATGGTTTCTTTCGTTTGATTTTGAATTTTGGTTGTTCTTGTTGTAACATTTTGGTTTTGACTTGCGCTTGAATAAATTGACTAAAATGCATCTACTTTTTCAACAATTCAAAACAATGATTTTAGTTTTAAGGGGACAAGATATTTGTTAACACAATCAGCTTTCTTAAATGCGAGACATACTCGAGAGAGACTGCCTAGCTGTCTTCTTTTAGTAGTAGTCTACTCAGAATCATATGCTGGCAACGAAGCCACCAGAGGTAAGTATCATTATTTCATTTACATGGTCGGAGTGGCAAAGCCCTCCTCCTCAAGCTTGGACAAGAACTTGATGGCCCTGTTGCTGCTCATCTGCTTGATCATGTCCAGGAGCCCGAGCAACTTCTTGACTCCAATGGAGATCCGGTGGTTGGCCAACTTTGAGGTGATGTTCTTGACCTCAGCTGGGGTGAATGCGTCGTTTTGAGCCAGGATGGCCTGGATGTGCTCCGCCTTGGTGCAGTTGCTTACATGCAAAACATCAGTAAAGGCTGCCATCATTTCCATCTGCTCCAGGACATCCTTGCGACTGGTAGTGCAAATGACAAGGAGCCTCTTGCCCTTGGGAGGGTTCTTCTTCAACAATACCAACAATGCCTGCAGGGTCAGATTGGAGTAGCGGGGTCCAATCGGGCCATAGTCGAGCAGCCTCTCCACATTGTCCACAACAATGCAGCTGTTCATTGAGCGGTATGCATCATCAAAGATCTTGCGAATGGTCATACACTTGGCGCTTTCTGTGAAGCCGACCATGTCATCTGGGCTGCAGATCTTCACGAATGGGAACCCGCTGTTGGTGGCAAGTTGAGCAGCCAATGCTGTCTTGCCAGCATTGGGAGCGCCCTCAAGCATGATAGACACTAGGCCAGGACCATCCTGGCTGGCAGCTTGCTGGAGAAGGAGTGCTCCATCATCCAATACATCCTGAACCGGCTGTCCCCAGACAATGATGCCACGAGACAAGAAGCTTTGAAGCACCTCTGCGCTGGCTCCAAATGCAGGCTTCACGTCGTTCTCCAGAGCATGGAAGAAATCAGCTCTTCCAATCATAAGCTTCTCTGCTGCATCTGGATCAATCTCAACCTTAGAGGAGGCCTTCACCAATCTGTTCAGGGCACATGACTGCGCTGCACGAACCAGACCCTCAATCTCTGCTCCACTGAAGTTCTTTGTCATCTTGGCTAATTCTTCGATGTTGACATCCTTGGACAATTTGCCATTGGCCTTCATCTTGCGTGTGTGGATGTTGAGAATTTGCACTCGGCCGTCCTCCTTGGGAAGACCAATCTCAATTGAGACTTCAAGTCGACCAGGTCTTAACAGAGCCTCGTCAATCATGTCTCGTCTGTTTGTCATGCCAATGATGAGGACATTGTTAAGCTGATCCACACCATCAATCTTGGACAGCAACTGGTTGACAACTGTGTCATTGACACCGGTGTTGCCAGCCACTGACCCTCTGGCTTTGCAGATGGCATCAATCTCATCAAAGATGATGATGTGCAGCCCTGACAGGGGTCCCATGCGCTTCTCCTCCTCTTCAGCTTCAGCAAACAACCTTCTAATGTTGGCCTCAGACTCACCAACATACTTGTCAAGGATCTGTGGGCCATTGACAATCTTCGGCTCGCGCGAGTTCAGCATTTGTCCAATCTGTGGATAAAACAAATCAAGTTGATTGGATTGAAAGGAAATGCAACTTAAATCGTCTAGATTACCTGTCTTGCCATCAATGTTTTGCCAGTTCCAGGAGGTCCAAAGAGGAGGATGCCTTTGACGTGCTTGCATCCAAGTTGTTCCATGATCTCTGGTGGGAAGACCCTGGAGGCAAAGGCTCGTCTGAAGATTGCATTGAATTGAGTATCCAGTCCACCGATGCCCATCTTGCTGAAGTCCCAATCTGGGTTGATGATGCTCTGACGTTGCACTTTGCCCTTGGCCTTGCCAGCCAAGAAGATCGGGGAGCCTTCAGCCTTCTCAAAGATTATTGAAGAGTTAGGCAAGCTCAGACCAAGGCTGGCAGAATGACCGGATCCACCCTGGCCACTCTTAATTGCGTTGATGTCGGTGACCTCAAGCTCGCGAACAATAATCTGGGTCAGGGGCATGTTCTTGTATTGGAAAACGATGGGCTGGCCAACACAGAACACTTGGCTTGGGAACTGCATGAGGAACTCCTTCATCATGTCATCGGTGTTGTACGGATTCTGCGTGACCTTCTTCTTGTTGAAGAAGTCGATGTCGAGCTTCATGTTGACAATGTAGTCCTGGCCATTGTACGGTTGGACAATAAGATCTTGGTTGACATCGATGGCTCCCCACTTTCTCTGGACCGCCGAGAATCCAACGTAGCCCCTCTGCATTCCGTCGTTGGGCTCAACGGTGAAGGTGAGCGTGCAGTTCTGGTTGACCATGATGGAGACATGCTTGGCGTTGTTGAGAGCTCCATGATCGGCGGGACTGAGAACGATCCGATTCAGCAAGGACAGAGCCTCGGAGGGCGACTTGCCAGCCTTCAAACGAGACATGACCTGCAACGGGAACAAACAAAAATTCCCGTCAAATTTGCCAGTAGCACTTTTAAATGAAGGAAAGTCGAACTAAATCACAGCCATATGTTAGGATTTTTAAACTTACGTCAGCCTAAATTCCTTGCGCTTATTGGCGATGATGTGTCAAACGAGACGTTATCGAAGTGTTGGCACAAAATTCCAGAACAAATTCCGAGGTCAAAAGAGATCAGAAGGTCTTCGAGATGGTCGCTGCTCTCGACCGTCTTCTATGTCATGTGACGTCGTGCCGCAAGGCTCTCTCACTTTCTTTTCAAGGCCAGGCTGCACCAGCGAAGGCCAGCCAGCCTTTGGAGTAGTAGCAGCAAAAGAAAGTAGTAACACTATTAGATAGATAATGATATTGTAGCAGACTTCTCTTCAGTACACTCTGCAGCAAAAGCCTTTAAGGTCCCCAGATTTGCCGAGCAGATACTATCTCTGGTCTTCGATTTTACACTCACAGGTCGAAAACGGATTCATGAATGTGAAACGTCAAAAAATTCAATTTGTTAAAAAATCTCTGTCACTCCTCTTTTGTTTTGATTTTGGAATCAGTATTACGCAGTCGTTTATTGGCAAAAACAGTCAAATCAGGTCAAAAATTGCCATAAAATGGTTTTAGTTGCCTTAAAATGTTAGCGTCGAGTGACCCGCCGTTTTGTTGGTAAACAAATTCATCGGGACAAAAACCGTGACAAAATGGATCCCGTCTCGGTTGTCGAGGGGAAGAAGCACTTCTCCTTGGCCAAGGTGCTCCAGACCATCGTGACGGCCGGCAGATATGGTGCTCAGGTTCGTCAGGTCATTTCAACAAAAATCCCTCAGTTTTTAAGACTCCATTTTTCCCAATTTCAGGCTGTGCGATCGGTGCCACCCTTAGCATTGTCCTCGTATCAAGCAATGAGCCTGCCACAAAAAGTTCTAGTCTTCACACTAATTTTCGGAGGGTAAGCTGAACAAAAGAGCCCAAGTAATCAGTTTCTCTAAGTCTTGATTGCGACTTTCAGGTCCGCTGTCATGTTTATGTCAAAGTATTTCAAAAGGAAAACCAGGCGACCTTTGCGAGCCAGAAACTTGAGAGCGGCCTCCCGACGAGCAAGACAATTGTCTTTAGCTGAAGGTAAGATCGGTTTTCACCCTCACAGTTAATAGCATTCAAGTCTGATCGTTTCTTTGCTCAGGAGGAGGATCGGGATCTGCTAAACGTCACAACACAAGTCACAACTGGATCGAGCTTCAGCAAAAGGCAAAGGTCTCTGCGGAGAAAGAGTCTTCAGTAACTTCGGCAGCTACATTAGTGGACGGCACACCGCTCACCCCTCAACAGCTGGGTAAAATCAACGACAAGCAACTATTTTGAATTGCCTCGTGATCAGGATGTACTTTTTCAGGTCTGATGGGTATGGAGGCTCTAGAAACGGTTGTCAGCTATTGGGAAGATGCTCTGGCTACATACCAGCCTATCAATGGCCAGAATCACGTGCTGACAACTGCCGAAGAGGCCGCCTTCATCAAGATGCTGGAGAACATCCTGGAGGTCGCCTACAATCTGCAAGAAGAGTCCGAGCACATGTTTATCAATCAGGGATCGATTTTGAACAGGCCCAAGTCCAAGTTGACCCTGTACAACGGGATGACCGCGGGCGGCGACATCATCGACGGGAGCTGCATGAGCATCGCCTCCAGAGGCCACTTGTTGAGCGTGTCCAGCGTCGATCTCGATTCATTTGTCTCAGCCCAAGACACCATTGCCGACCTGAACGACTTTGAAGACTTGAACGAAATCAAGGGTGAGTATAAACAAAAAATAATCTTTCCAAAGACCTTATCATTGTTTGTTTTCAGGGGAGACATCGCCCAACCAAGTCCTCTACTTGAAGGCTCTCCAGGATCTGGAGAAGGACGGCATACCGTATCGTCAAATTAGGACCGACTTTGTCGGCTGCGCCAACGACACAGAATACTTGGCGAAAATGTACTGCCTTCGTCTGGCTTTCAGTCACATCATGAGCCAACCGTCAGAACGCGATTGGTGGGTGGACAACGGTCGCAAGATCCTCGGCGACTTGATGATCAGGAGCGACAAGGACCCGACGGACTTTGTTCAAGCCTACGACGATCTCCTAGAGTTCCTGTCCAGCGAGGAGAACATGGACATAATGATGGACGAGCTCAAGCATCGCAACGTCCAGTGCTGCAACTTCTACGACATTGTACTCGACTATATCTTGGTCGACAGTTTTGAGGTAAGGCTCGACTTTTCCAATGACAGCCAGATGTTAACGGTTTTTTATATCCAGGATCTGGAGTCGCCTCCGTCCAGCGTCTTGGCGGTGATGAACAATCGCTGGCTTTCGAATGGTTTCAAGGAAACCGCTCTCCATACAGCCATCTGGAGTGTCACCAAGGCCAAGAGGAAAATGCTGCAATACTCAGACGGGTTCAAGTCGAGGTTCTACACCTTGTCCGAGATCTTGATGCCAACGTTGGCATGGGGATTTTTTGGGCCCGACGAGAGCCTCAACAGTCTCATGAACTACTTCAAGGACCAAGTGTTGGGCTTCATCCATGGCCTGTACGATTCCAGCATTGTCCGATTCACCTCAGTGGAGGAGCTGTCCAAGGATATTATGCTTTTCGCCCGAGCCAAGTTTGACGAGACTGTTCAACATATTGCAACCTTCGACGAGGCAGTGAGATGAGATGAGCTGTGACTTTAAAAGTGAAGACAATTGTAGTCCAAAATATCAACGTAGTGTTTTAACTTTTTGCCTTGCATTTTTTCCAATCCAACACATAGGTATGATTCAACCAGTCGTTTTTTGCTCAAATCACAACAACTCAAAATGTTATGAAATAAACAACAACATGGTTATTTAAAGATCATCCAAGTAGGACTTGGCCTTCTTCTTGGGCGGTGGCTTGTCATTGTCGAGCAGATTCTTGTCACCGATATCGTCGATAAAGAAATTATTGACGGACTCGGTCTCGTCAGTAACCTCTTTCTCTTGTTTGTCCAGCTTCTTTTTCTCTTTAGAAGGAGCCAGAAATTCGTTGAACATTTTCTTCGTCTTCTCCTTTTTGTCGAAGGAAGCCTTCCATTGATCTTTGGACCTCTTGAAGGTTGCAATGCCGAAGTTGATCGCGATGAACTTCCCATACTGATCCGAGTTTAGGCGAGTCTCATGCTTGACGAGTCTTGAGACAAGGATTTCTCTGCACTTTGGCGATGACTTTGACCAGATCGCATCCAAGGATCTGGAGCCATGTTTCGAGCAGGCTAACGTCACCAATTCATCCTGAAATCAAAATTATGAATCTTGTGACTGAAACCTTTTTTTCGTTTACCTGCAACAACTTTATGAGGCTTTCACGACTTTTCTCGCCAATTGTCGACGAGGCCATGAAGGCATCTGTGACGTGGCTGCCCCTAGGGTCGGACAGAATTTTGGCCAACTTGACAGGGTCGGTGTTCAGGATCGAGTTGACCAGTTTAATCGGTTTGTTGAAATGAAGAATTTCTTGAGCCAGAAGAGCACCGTGGAGGCTAACAGGAGTTCCGTCCTCGAACTTGTCCAAGGTCAAGAGCTTGATCAAAAGTAGGAAGAATTTGTTTTGTTTCTCCTCGCCATCATTGCATCCAAGAGCTTTCATCAGAGCCTAAATTTAAAGAATAAATTATTTGGAAATTAACTTGACTGTGATCTTGCTTACCACTAAGAAATGGTTTTGCTTAGCCGCGAGTCTCCGGGATGCTTGAGCGATGGCCAAGACAACTCCAGTTTGAGACGATTCCATAAATTTGTCGACATTCTCATCGAGCTTTTCTTCGTACCAAGATTCAAACTGAAACACATTCAACCATAATTTTTGGGTAAAACTTGAAAGCATTGGTTTAGTAGTTACCATTTCCTTTGTTGGACAATGCTGGAGTAGCTTTTGTACTGAGAAATTGGCGACGGGATGGCCAGCGTATTCTACGAGGTTCCCTTTGAAAAGGACTTCGTAAATGTGATTGAAAATCTTGGCCATGGACTCTTGGGAGCCTGAAACCATGATCAACACTTCAAGAAGCCTTGCCACCGCTTCGTAATCAAACATGGTATCCTCCTTCTCGTAAAACACTTTGTCTTTGAGCAGTTTCCCGAACTTTTTGCAGAGTTTTGGACACTTTTTGGACATCGCCAGCAACAGCGATTGCAAGACTCCCGAAGACGTTTCGTTGCTGCACAACTCTAAAATAAATATTTCAGGTTAAAGAACCATAATTACAAGAAAGATTAATTTCTCACCAGAAATGTTTTCAGTCATCTCAACTTTGGACAAAGCAAGCTGGAAGATCGACTCTACCTCCTCTCTGTCATCATCTTTAAACACTGAGGTTTTGGTCAGAACCTCGACAGCGTTCTTGGATTTGGTCACATTTTGCTGTCCTCGCGACCGTTTGCTTTTCATCATATCCTCTGACAATTTGGAGCCGCACAGGCACTGAAACGAAGTCCTCAAGACATGGCTCGCGTAGGGATCGTAGGCAAAGTCGTCGAAATTATTGATGCTGTACTTAGCCACCTTGAAGACCCATTTCTTATTCGAGTCTGAAACGGCCTCTTTTTCATTCTGAAATGTAAATAAATAACCGCGTTATAAAATAACCTATTGTAGTAAAAGAAAAAACGCGGCATCTTTATGACACAAAGTTCAGAAAGGGATTTCAGCAGAGGTCGATTCGGAATGGCGGTTTTCAAGAAGCCTGCCAGAAGGGTCTTCGAGCGCACGTTTGAGATGGACAGAGGTGACCTCACCCTCATCAAGCGGGTCAAAGTGGAAGTGATCGCCAATAACCTCGTCAACGACACCAAGATGGACAAAATCAACATCACGATTGCCGCCGACATTGTAATCAACGCCATCATGATGCACAAGCTCGACATGGATGAAGGCGATGAACTCGACAAACACGACATCGTCCTGGCCATTGCGAACGAGTTGAACCGGCGACTCCACCGCTATGGGCCGGCGACTGAATGGAAAGTCATTCTGGAGCGCAAGATGCCGAAGAGCCATCAGAGACGAGCCTGCTTTCTTTGCTTCAAGATCTTAGAGTTCTACATCGTCCTGTTCTGTCAGAGCCTTTGAGCCCAACATGATGTGATACCTGAAATACAACCTTGTACCTACCTGTTGAAACGAAGCTAACAGTAAGAGGGTTTCAATGATGTGGCTGGCGAACGGGTTCGAGGCGTAGCGTCGCAGATCGGAGCCAAGTTTCTCCATGAGTCTAGTCCTGATTTCGAGAGAGGCGATCGGTAACAACTTTTCAATCACTCGCGACGCCAATTGGTTGCAGCAGTTCTTTTCCTCGTTCTCCTCGTTCGAGGCGAACGTGTTGGCGACAAACAGCTCCTTGGCCTCCTCGTCGTCGAAGTCCTCCTTCTCGAACGTGTCCAGGACCTGGACGAAGTAGTTGTACGTCTCGCGGTCGACATCTTGGCCCTGGCCAAATCGACCTCGCTTGCCGAATTTCTTGGCCTTCTGGAGGAAGCTCTTCTTTTTCTTCCTCTTCTTTAGAGCACTCGGTTCACCCTCCATTTTCGATCGACTGTAACTTCTTTGGCAGAATTTGAAGGCAACAAAACTGGTACCGGAGTTCACACAATTTGCTGCACAGGGTTTTTCCTAGATGCTTAGTAACCTGGTAAGATTTCAGGTACCGGAATTCTTCACAAAACTTCAAAAACTAAGTTCGTTCGGAAACTTTTCACATTTTTCACGTCGCGTGTTTGTTTTTGTTTTGATTCGTGACGTCACAGTCGCTACCAGACTCAAGATGACGAAATTAATTTGAAGCTTCAATTAGCGCCAGTTATGGTTATGGCATTTACGCTCAGAGATTTTATATTTTGCATCTTTAAGTCGGAGTATCATTAACAAATTACTAGTCGTCAGATTTCGAGGACAATTTCTTAAGTTCTTCTGCTTTTTCTTCGTCATTTTTGTGGCTGTCAGGATTGTTCCACTTCTGCTCGGAAGCCTGAGCAAAAAATGTAAAAAGCAAAAATTCCAATCCGAGAAGTCCAGCTGTGATGTAGAAAACCGTATGCCAGGGAGACAGGCCAGGCTACCGTAGACCATAAACAAACAGTTAAGCCGGTTAATTTTGTTTACATTTTTTTAACTCACTCGTCCATGCGTCAGGACTCCAACCAAGCCCGGGACGGCGAACCCGGGTATCGTAGCAACCATATTGGTAATTCCCATAAGGAGACCTGAAGAAGCAAGAAAAGAAAATGTAAACAAAATTGGTTTGTTTATCTTTTCGATGCATACCAGCATAATTCGAAGCAATGTCGGTGTGATTGGAGAAGACCCCGGCGAACATAGTGCCGTAGAACATTGTGGCAACGATCATGAGAGCGACGATGACAGTGCTGTCACATCCGGACAGGGTGACCCCGATCAAGCATGTTCCAGGAACGATGGACGCTGGAAGAAAAATGTAAACAAGTTCCATCAAGGTCCAATCTCTTTGAATTGTTATTGTCTTACCAATTGCCATTGATATTTTTCGAACATGGACAGTCTGGATGATCTTCTTAGCTGCCAACACGTCCAGGGTTCGACTATACACGATTGAGAACAACCAGTTGCATAGAAATGGGACGGCTGAGAGCAGGGCATTCTGAAATTTATTATGATATTTAGGTAATGACCCCTTATTATGATATAATGATATTAATTATTAACCTCTTTGATATTGAATCCAAGACCAGTTCTCATAAAGAGTGGCAGCTCAACCAGGAGCATGTACCAGCCGAAGTTGTTCAGGCCGTGGGAGATGCACAAGGCCCAGAAGGGTACCGAAGTCAGGATGGATTTCCAGGGTACGGGAGGCTTGGCGTCCTGGAAATAAAATCAAAACATTTAACATTTACATTGATGACAATGACAGCATCCTTTATACCTTCTTCGAATGTCCGTCCTGGAGTAAGATTACAATGCCAATCAAATCAAAGAGGTTAGCTTAATCAGGGTCAGGGTCTTCACTTCCGGTTTCGGGTTCAGGCTTACCTGGTGGTCGTCAGCTCTTTCAGAATGGGCATGATGGTCAGCGATGAACTGCTTCTCGGTGTCGCTCATGAAGCGATTGCTCTCGGGGTTGTCACTAACCAAGATCGCCCACAGGATCAGCCAGATCGCCGCCAAGCCCCCGTGGATGTAGAAGAC
>JAAUYL010090440.1_pt1 | contig 26081 bp, 22 predicted proteins | sample 7278011 | NCBI WGS metagenome assembly JAAUYL01 (sample SAMN14350225, study PRJNA611818) | marine sediment metagenome | isolation source: surface marine sediment (1.8m) | place: French Polynesia: Moorea | collected 2018-08
GTAAACATAAGAATAATTAACACGCTCCTAGCTCGTAATTATCAAAAAGGTCCTTCCACCTGTGTTAATTACTTAATAATTGAAGTTTCACCTAAGTTAAGCATTCTTTTTTCACGCTTGGTATTATATGATATCCGAATAATTAAGTGATAAAAAAGTATATGGTTTGTAGTAGGGCTTTAGCCCTAAGATAAATAGGGCTAAAGCCCTACTACGAGCTTTAATTATAATATCAAATCCGGGGGAATTGGACATAAAAAAATTCTCCAATCGTCATAACTACGCTCATCAAAGTGATTCTCTCTCCTCCTGACTCAGTCCGATGTAGGAGAGTGGGGAGTAAGAATCTTGTCTACATTCCTCAAAAAAGTGTATTGAATTAGACACTTTTCTCCGCAAAAAGCCGACGTCAGACTTACACATAACTTCTATTTTTTGTCAAGTTTTATGTTAAGAAAGATGTTTATAAAGCATAGCTAGGAGAGCCGGGGGTGGGTTTGGTTATATAGAATCCGGTTATATGATATATGTTTATAATTCTATCCAAACTTCCCACACAGACCACACTCCCCACCCCCAACAACTCTAATAAGTATTCAACCGGATTTCATATTAGGGGTGGGTATACTCAGACCTGTTGAATATCTAGTAGTTGCAGACAATTCTGAATTTGCACCCCAAAATACTGATAGTAATCCAGATAACGATAATTTTGCAATCTATAAAGGTATGGCAGGAACTATCCAGGAAGAGAATAATCTCCTGTTTGCTGCTGATTTTAGTCTAACATCCCCAGGGATAGATGTTTGGGATAAAGAATTTAATGACATTACATCTAATTTTTTATTTGAGAATCCTTTTGGTGAAGAATATGCTCCTTTCAATATTCAAAATCTGGATGGTACGCTTTATGTTGCCTATGCAAAATTGAGTGATGAACCTGGTGAAGAACTAGCCGCAGCAGGTTTAGGACGACTAGCTGAATATGATATTGAGGGAAATTTACTCAATATATGGGGGCTAGATACCGATGATGCTAACGAAAATCTACTAAATGCACCTTGGGGTGTAGCGATCGCACCAGATGATTTTGGCGAATTTAGTAATAGTTTGTTAGTTGCTAACTTTGGAGATGGAAGAATTGTTGGTTACGACCGCACTTCCCGCGAACAAATTGGCTTTTTAACTGATGAATCAGGTAATCCCATTGAAATAGAGGGACTATGGGGACTAATTTTTGGCAATGGTGCTAGCTTGGGTGAGACAAATCATCTCTACTTTGCAGCAGGTCCTAATGACGAAGCTGATGGTTTGTTTGGTAAGTTACAAGTTGCAGAGTCGAGTTCTGTTCCCGAACCAACTAGCGTTTTAGCTTTACTCGGAGTTACAGGTTTAGGCTTAATAAGCAAACGTCGCCGTTTTTAGAGTATCTTTATAGAACCCCTGAAGGTATCTTTTCCGTCCAAGGTTATACTAAGTAGCGATCGCCAACTAGCAGAGAAAATGGCATATTCAAGTAGTTTAACAGACAAAGAATGGGTTCTGATTGAACCACTACTACCCCAGAAGAAGAAGACTTGTCCAACAAAATGGAGCAAGAGAGAAATCGAATATGGTATCTTGTATCAATTAAAGAATGGTTGTAACTGGTGTGACTTACCGTGCATATTTACCACCCTATTCAACTGTATTTTGGCATTACAAGCAGTGGCGAGCATCAGGGGTAACCCTTGAATATTAGAGATGTATTGCATTCTCAAGTACGTCAACAGGTAAAAAAAAAGCCAGATGGACAACTCTAATCATCATTGATTCACTTATCTGTCAAAAATACCTGTAATGCAAGTATCAGGTCTAAAGGATTCTGTTTTTACAAGGCTACCAACGGAATTAAAAGACATCTAGCAGTTGATAGTCTGGGTTTTCCTTTTTTTACTTATTGCAGCAAAGCCAATGTATCTGACGATCAGGGATTAACAGAGATGTTGTCAGATAACATTAATTACTTTAAGTCCAAACCTGTTAACATTCCTAAAATTACTATCCTACTTGACAATGGATATCATCCAGACAAAATAACACAGGAGTTAAAGAAAATATATCCAGCAATTATGACCAAGATTCGGTTTAAACTATCACCAAAACCTTCACAGATGGAGAAAAAACAGCAAGGAAAAACAGGCTTTGTTCCCGTCAAGGCCTGGTGGGTCATTGAAAGAACCAACTCTTGGATGGAAAGGTGTAAAAGCTTAACTAAAAATTTTGAAAGAACCCTGGAAAATGCCACAGCCAAGATTAATATGTGTTTTATTCGACTGATGCTTAAGAGGTTGGCGTTGGCTCCCGCAAGTGCGGCAGCTATATCGCTCATTAGTATCACCTTTTCCTAGAAAGATACCTTCAGGGGTTCTATAAGCAAGAATGCTTAGTTGCTTATAGTTGGGCTTTAGCCCATGAAATACTTATCTTTTTGCTCAAGCCCAACTACGATCCCAATTTTAACTAAGTCAATAGTAGTTGTAATAATATCAATTAATTGAATTAATTGATGAGGTTTGGTTCTATCTACTCTCTGGTCTTATAGTTCACTAAAATATTCATAAATACTCTTTTTTGCCTGGAGTTTCATTGTTAAATATTACTATTATTACTATAATAATTATCCTCATAAATATCTAATATTCAATCTTAATTAGGTTTTTTTTAAAACTATTAATTATTGAGTTGACTATGAAAATTTTGGGAATTTTTTGATGGTGATTTTATAAGCAAGCGCATAGTTTCCATTTGAATTGATCTTCTTGGTTATTTGTCAAAAAAATTAGATGCGTTTGCCCAGGCGTAACCCCCCAGGCGATCGCTAAACCATAGGGTCCGAATTCGACAATGCGACTAAATAGAATTTCTGCTCCTAAAATGACTAAGCCAGTTTTAATATAGTATTCGGTACGCACAGCAGGTCTTAATATTATGTCCGATCATCGTTTGTGTAAAATCTGAGCGATACTGCTACGCAACGCTACTTTTCAAGCCCTCGATCAATTATCAGTAGGCCACCAACGAAAATAAGTGAGACCTGTTTGGGAGCGATTGCCTCCGGCACGTTTCACGAACGCTGTTTCATTAATTTGTCGTAGTGGTTTTAAATACTGTTATGGCAACTATGAGTAATGCCATGACAAAAAGCCTAGAATATGCTGTTCCTAAATATTTAGAAAATACTCTCGATCATCTTTTAGACAATATGATATCTTCTTCTGCTCATACTATTTTCTTAGAAACTGTTTGAGAAGTATTGCATAGAACCGATGAATCCGCGCAAACCTAACCCCCCTGCCCCCATTCCCTTGTAGGGAATGGGGGTTGCCGGAGCCTCTCTCCTGGGAGGAGAGAGGTTTGGAGAGAGGTTTTTATGAGTTTACAAACAGCTTCTTAGCACAAGCTCACTTTATGAGTGCAGAAACTGAAATCAAAGGAGATATTATTCTTTTCTTTCAAGTTGATTAATTGTTTAGGGAAATCATGCATTCAAAAGTTAAAAATCAAAAGTAATACCATTGTTAAAAAATAATGTTCTCAATAATAAGAGGAATTGAAAGACTTTATATAATATCATATCAAACAGTAGGGACGTTCCATGGAACGTCCCTACATGATTTTTCAATATATTTCTATGCTTGCTGAAACCTAAAAGCTAACTGCTAAAAGATTTTTAATGACCTATTCCTACATACTGAAAACCAGCAGCTTCCAACTCTTTACGATCGCAGAAATTACGACCATCAACAAACAAATTATGCTCCATCGACTTTGCCATCTTAGCATAGTCTAATTTCTCAAACTGTTTCCAGTCTGTAACCAATACCAAAGCATCACAACCATCAGCAAGTCTTTCTGGGTCAGTCTCAACTACCACACCTGTTAAACCATGACGCATACCAGACTGAGAAATAATTGGATCGTAAGCTTTCACCTTCGCACCCAACCTGTTTAACTCTTGAATCAAATCTAGAGAAGGTGCATCCCGCATATCATCAGTATCAGGTTTAAACGTCAAACCCAATAACCCTATAGTCTTACCTTTGAGAATTTTCAAAGACTGCTGTAACTTATCCACCGCTATCATCCGTTGACGCTTATTCACCTCAACTGCTGCTTTCAATAAATTTGCTTCACAACCATAGTCATCAGCAGTATGAACTAAAGCAGAAACATCTTTAGGGAAACAGGAACCACCCCAACCAATACCAGCTTGTAAAAACTTATTACCAATGCGAGAGTCTAACCCAATACCCTTTGCCACCTGAGTCACATCTGCACCGACGCGATCGCAAATATTAGCAACCTCATTGACAAAACTAATCTTTGTTGCCAAGAAAGAGTTAGCAGCATATTTAATCATCTCTGCCGAGTTCAAATCTGTAATTACCACTGGCACTGGTGGTAGAGACTGGTCATCACCATACTTGCGTTCAACCAGAGGAGCATAAAGCTCCTGCATCATATCTAACGCCTTTTGACTGTTACTACCCAACACAATTCTGTCTGGGTTAAAAGTATCAAAAATGGCAGAACCTTCACGCAAAAATTCTGGGTTACTAACTACATCAAATTCTGCTTCAATATCGGTACCAGTTCCCCCTTCTTCTTTTTTACGTTCGTCAACCCCATCTAAAACGATCCTCCTTACCCAGTCACCAGACCCAATAGGTACAGTTGATTTATTAACAATCACTTTGTAACCTGTAGTCAGATGAGCACCTATACCCTTTGCCACTGCTTCCACATAGCGAGTATCACTTTCTCCCGTAGGTAGTGGGGGAGTACCAACAGCAATAAATAAAATATCACCATGATCTACCCCTGCTTTCAAATCAGATGTAAACTCTAGCAACCCTGCTTGAGTGCTACTTTGCATCAGTTCAGACAACCCCGGTTCGTAGATTGGAGACTGTCCTGATTTTAATAATTTGACTTTTTCTTCGTTGTTGTCTATGCAAATTACATGATGTCCTGTATGAGACAGACAAACTCCTGTAACTAAACCAACGTAACCAGTACCAATAACACAGACACGCATATTTATATCCTCAAAATTTTTAACAGGAAAAAAGAATTACCAATGGATAATGGATAATTGATAATTGATAATTAATTCATTATCTAGACAGTGTAAAGTTCTAGGAATAACTATTGCTAGCTAAGGCTTTCAGTTATCTAAAGATTAGAAACTTTCTATTCAGAACTGTAGTTGCTGTAAGCCTTTTCCAGTAATACTTTCAGTTTTAAAAGCAAATCATTCTGTTAGAATAACTTTGTACTCTCCAATCATTATCAATTAATAAATAATTATTCATTATTCATTATCCATTATCAATTCATAAGATTTCCGTACTTGATTCAATTCTCTTTAACCAATGGATAATTGATAATTAGATATAGTTTTCATTATCCATTATCCATTATTCCCTGCACCCTTTTAGCTTTTTAGCGGTTCATTTTTGAGCCGCTCTCGAAAATCTTCTATAGTCAATTTTAACCCTTCTTCGAGAGGAACAGTCGGCTCCCAACCCAAATATTTTTTCGCACGAGTAATATCTGGTTGTCGTTGTTTTGGGTCATCTTGTGGCAGAGGTTTAAATGTTATCTCTGCGTCTGGATTAACCATTGCTTGAATTTTCTGAGCTAATTCTAGTATTGTATACTCTCCTGGGTTCCCTATGTTAACTGGTCCGATAAAATCTTGATTCATCAATCGAATAAACCCTTCTACCAAGTCTGAAACATAACAGAAACTTCTGGTTTGGGAACCATCGCCATAGACTGTTAGTGGTATTCCTTTTAAGGCTTGTGCGATAAAGTTACTAACAACTCGACCATCATTTTCTAACATTCTAGGTCCATAAGTATTATGAGCAAAAATACTGTAACTTCCTCCAATAAAGTTCTCATAATTTGGTACTGAGAAATCGTAGACATAATCATCTATTTCAAATTCTTCAATACTTTCTATTTTTGCCCAGATAATATCACCTGTAGTTTTGGCTGATATTTTCTGCTGAACGTTAGAAAAGTTCTGGATATTGTTATCTTCTAATCCCTCTATTTTTATCCGGTAAATTTGTTTTTCTGTTTCTGAGACATCTGCTACTAACCCAAATTTAGCTAGGATTAATACTAATTTTTCAGCGACTAACTGACTATCAATATTAAATTCCAGTTTTGAATTTAGTTTATTTTCTGAACCATTACCTTCAGCAAATCCCTGTAAAAAGCTAATTAATTGTTTTTGAGGAAGTTGTAATATCCAATTAGGAATGTCTTTTTCTTTCTCCCCAAAATTCAACCCATTTCCGATTAAATTAACCAGAATTTTTGACTCAATATTTATATATCCTGCTTCATTAATTTCGGACTTACAATCAAATATTCTTTCTATTACTTCTATTACTTTTGCTCGTTTTTCCGCTTCTCCTTTGAGCAACAATTTATCTTGTATCAAACTTCCTTGAGCTACATAAAACCCTAATAACCATAAAAATTCTTCTACATTTTCTATCCAATTTTTAACTGCTTTTGTAGATGAGTAGCAAATTTTTTCTTTTTCGGATAGAGATAGTTCTAAATATTCCCATAGATGCTTAGGAATTTGATTTTTTGCTTCGTAGTTTTTCAGTGTCGAATAAAGTTGACTAGGATTTAAACCTTTTGCCAATAAATACTCCCGAATTTTATCTCCATATTTTTCTAAATAGGAAATTATCTCCTCACTTTCTACAGATATTTCTTCTTGAATTAATATCTTGTCCGTAATGTGGAATGGTTCTAAAGGTTGTTCCAAAAAGCTGATATAACTAGGAACTCCTATTTCATCTCCCACCCTTAATTCATTTCCAAAAGCTGCTTGAGGTTTATTATTTTCATCCCTGGTAAATAAACTATGGTCTTCTGTAATTTTTATCTCCTTACCCCAAATAGTTTTTATCTTAAAACCTTTCTTCTTGACATGATGTTTCCAAATTGCAGAAATTGGTTTAATTACTGTTTGGGAATTTTCGTCAAAACAAGGCACCGATACATTAGATATATCTCCATTAATCCTGTCATAACATTCAGCAAAAGTTTCATAATATAGTTCTTCACCAATGTAATAAAGTACCTTTTGGTCTCCAGTCAAACTGTTAAAAATTCTGACTACTCGAATATCAACATTATTTTGACGATGGTAATCAAAAGCCAAAGTTTCTGCTACCCGCTTACCTTCGTCGTAACATTGACCACACCAAGCAGCACGACCATTTCTCCTGACAAAAACTACATGGTTTGTGACATTAACACAATAAACTTTTCCTACATAATGAAACTTTTCTGGAGTAACTAAATTAGCATCCTTAGCAGGTCGAATATTTACTCGATAAAGGTCGCGCCCAACTGCATGAGAAACTACCGAAGCTGCATAACCACAACGAAGTGCTAATTCTTGTACATCATCTGCTAATTGTTTAGATTTACTATAGTAAGCGTAACAATTTCCCCGTTCCGAACCATCACCCATTATCAGAGCTTTAAATAGGATTAATAACTGTCGTTTCGATAGTTGAAATAACTCACGAGGAATGTATTTTTCACCAGACTTACCTAAAGGTAATAAAATTTCAACTAACTGTTTACTGCCAATCCTAAATTGATGGTCATCCGAATCAAAAAACTTAAAGCCTAAACGACTTAAACAATTAGCAATTTTCAAACGTCCTTCAGAATTTTCTTGAGCGATTAATACATTATAATCTGCTATATCATAATCATTTCCCCCTACCACTCGCGACCTTTTTCTCACATGAACGCAACCTTCAGAAATGTAATAACCTAAAAATTCTAGCCAGTCATCCATGAGGATTTTTTCTACTTTTACCTTGGCATTTCTAGGAGGGAGTCCTAACTCAAACCATTCTACTTCTTCGCCACCAAAATCTCCTCCAGTTAATGCCCGCCAACTTTGCCAATGCTTATCTTCATCTGCCCTAATAAACTTTAATTTATCAGTTTTGCTACGCACATACATCCAGTGATTAGGAGTCACACAAAAATCAAATTTAGCATTAGCAAAGCGGTACATTTCCCCAATGTATGGTTGTACAATATATTCATCAGGAATATGATATTCGACTTTACCTTCTGGGTTTAATGTTGCTACTTTGACTTCTGGTTGTAAATCTGGAAAAGCTACCCAACCTGCTTCAGTTAAAATTTCAGTTTGAGGGTCAAAACATGATCTAATGCCAATACAATTAACATTACCTCTATACTCTTCTGTTTGAGGATGTACATCTGGGTCTCCATATACCTCAGATGTGGAAGCCAAAAAGAATCTTGCTTTTACCCTTTTAGCTAACCCCAACATATTCAATGTCCCCATCACATTTGTTTTAATTGTCTTGACAGGGTTGTACTGATAATGTATTGGACTAGCAGGACAAGCTAAATGATAAATTTGATCTGCTTCTAATCTAATGGGTTCTGTAATATCGTGGCGAATTAATTCAAAGTAAGGATGATTCAACCACTTATAAATATTGCGTTTAGTTCCTGTGTAAAAATTATCAAGACAGAGGACTTCATGGCCTTGTTCCATTAATCTATCAATCAGATGAGAACCAAGAAAACCTGCGCCACCTGTTACTAATATTCTCATTATTTCCACTATCAAGGACTGTAATTTGTTGTGGTTTTCAATAGAAAATTGAATAACCACATCAAACTCCATCATACACTAAGAAAGTCTGGGTCTGAAATACCTCAGTAGAGTTTGGTATCTTTTACATTGGTTTTCCTTTCTACAACCTGAGCATTCGGGTAAATTAACTTCCCCGGCCGGAAGTGCCGCGCTCTCCCGTAAGGGGAGCGGAGGGATGGGGAAGCCGGGCTAGGGTCTGCGGTTTTACTATTAGACATCTCTAGAAAAGGTTCTCAAAGTCTTACCCCGCAGTTCCCAAATTGGCATTTTTGGAGATGTCTATTGTCCTGTTTGCTATAGCTATTGACAATTATATACACAGCTATTATCATAAATCTTTGGATGAATCCTGGTAGATTCTGCCATGCTACTGAAATACAAGTACAAGCTAAAACCCCATAAAAGTCAAGGGTTAATTATTGCTAATTGGTTGGAATTAGCCCGACGTCAATATAATTACCGTTTGGCTGAAAGGTTAAACTGGTTTGAAGCAACGCGTACACGAGTTAATGCTTGTCCTCTTAATGTTTCAGTAGTACCAAGAGAAAGAATTTACCAAAACATTCCAGAGTTTAGGATACAAACCCGCGACGGTAGAAAAAAGGACAGTAATGGTCATCCGATAACTAGAAAAGGTGACAAACATCCTAACATAATAGATGGTTATGTAGCTTGGGAAACATTACAGTTAGCAGACCTAGTACAAACTAAAAAACTCTTCCCCGAATACAAGTCCATCCACTCCCAGGTATTGCAAGATGTTATCCAGCGCGTACAAACTACGATGGATAACTTTACCCAACCCGATAAAAACGGTAAAACCAGTGTTAGACCTAAATTCAACGGAAAGCATTACTATAATTCTTTTAGTTATCCCCAGTTGTCAAACACCAATATTGTCAAGAATGCCAATGGTCGGTATTCCATCAATTTACCAAAAATTGGCTTAGTCCCTTTAGTATACAATCGCCCAATACCAGTAGGATTCAAGGTTAAGACAGGTACAGTAATCCGTGAAGCAGACGGATGGTATATTAGCTTTACGATAGAAGATAAAACAGTACCTGTAGAGGTTGGAGAAATTCAGCCCACCAGGGAAAACTCAAAGGGTATTGATTTAGGATTGTTGCACTATGTTGTGACCAGTAATGGCGAGTTTGTAGAAGTGCCGAAGTTTTTCAGATTCTCTGAGCATCGCTTGTCTAAACTACAGGAAAGATTAGCTAAAAAACCAAAACATTCAAAAGCTTGGAAAATTCTCAAACGTAAAATAGCCAAACTCCATCAACTAATAGCTAGACAACCTTTGGATTGGCAATTTAAGCTGGCTTATCATTTATTTAGTGACTGTCAGGTGATATTTTTAGAAGACCTGCAAATAGCAAATTTAGTCAGACGTTGCAAAGCTAAATTAGGTGACAATGGTCAGTTTTTACCCAATGGTCAATCAGCTAAATCAGGATTGAATAAGTCTTTGCAGGATGCAGCATTTGGCCAGTTTGTTCAAGTCTTAGAGTATGTCGCCTGGAAGTTGGGCAAAAGAATTATCAAAGTAGATCCAAAAGGTACATCTCAATATTGTTGGGAATGCTTGAATAAAGTCTCTAAAAGCTTATCTGAGCGTTTCGCTGCGCGACATGAAAGGCATTCATGCCCTAAATGTGGACAGGAACTAGACAGAGACTATAACTCGGCACTCCTAATACAAAGAATAGGATTGTTATCAACACAGGAGGAGGACATCACTTCTGTTAAAACTGCGGTCAGGGCTTATCTGACTGAAGAATCCCGCGCTCTCCCGTAGGGGGAGCGTCGGGAGTATGTCAATCTAATCGCAAAACTGCCATAAAAGCTTCTTGTGGTACATCAACTGTACCTAATGACTTCATCCGCTTTTTACCTTTAGCTTGTTTTTGTAGTAATTTTTTCTTACGGCTAATATCCCCACCATAACATTTAGCCAAAACATCTTTTCTCAAAGCTGGAATATGTTCGCTAGCAATAACTTTGGAACCAATAGATGCTTGAATTGGTACCTTAAACTGATGACGGGGAATTAACTCTTTCAGCTTTTCTGCCAAAGCACGACCTACCCCATAAGCCTTATCCTTATGTACGATTACAGCCAAAGCATCCACTGGTTCAGCATTAATCATAATATCCAGCTTAACCAAAGGATTCTCACGATAACCTATAAGATGATATTCCATACTAGCATAACCACGAGACCGAGATTTCATTTGGTCGAAAAAGTCTGTTACTACCTCTGCCAAGGGTATCTCATATATTAAAGTAGTTCTACCCTGAACCAGATACTTCATATCCTTAAATACACCACGTCTTGATTGACCCAACTCCATTAATGTACCCACATATTCTTCTGGGGTAATCATTTCTACTTGCACATAAGGTTCTTCCATTTTTTCCCGGTGATTAGGATCTGGTAATAAATTTGGATTATCAACTAAAACAACCTCTCCTGTACTGGTAGTTACTTGGTAAACTACAGATGGAGAAGTAACAATCAAATCTAAATTATATTCTCGCTCTAATCTTTCCTGGACAATTTCCATGTGAAGCAATCCTAAAAATCCACACCGAAATCCAAAACCCATGGCACTTGATGTTTCTGCTTCATAAGACAAAGCCGCATCATTAAGTTTCAGTTTGTCTAGTGCTTCTCGTAAATCTGGGAATTGGTCAGCATCGGTAGGAAATAACCCACAAAATACCATAGGTTTAGCTTCAGTGTAACCAGGTAGAGGAGCTTTGGCTTGTTTTTTGGCCAGAGTAATAGTATCTCCAACTCTTGCATCTTCTACTGCTTTAATAGCTGCTGCGAAATAACCTACTTCTCCTGCATGAAGTTCTTTTACTGGTTGTTGGGTGGGAGATAGAACTCCTAGATCGTCTACATCATATTCTTTTCCTGATGCCATGAGTCGGACGCGATCGCCTTTAGCAATAGTCCCATCCATGACTCTGAAATATACAATTACCCCTCGATATGGGTCATAATAACTATCGAATATTAAGGCGCGTAATTGTTCATCAATAGTATCTTGTGGTGGTGGTACTAATTGGACAATTGATTCTAGAATTTCAGCAATTCCTATTCCTTCTTTGGCAGATGCTAAAATTGCCCCCGAACAGTCTAAGCCAATTATTTCTTCTATTTCCTGTTTTACCCGTTCTGGTTCTGCCCCAGGAAGGTCTATTTTATTTAATACTGGGATAATTTCTAGGTCATGCTCCAAAGCTAGATATACATTAGCTAAGGTCTGAGCTTCTACTCCTTGGGAAGCGTCTACTACTAATAAAGCACCTTCACAAGCTGCTAGAGACCTGGATACTTCATAAGAAAAGTCTACATGACCAGGTGTGTCAATGAGATTTAATACATATTCTTCTCCATCTTTAGCACAATAATTCATTCGGGCTGCCTGGAGCTTAATTGTAATGCCACGCTCCCTTTCTAAGTCCATTGTGTCTAAAAATTGCTCTTTCATTTCACGGTCTGCCACTGTGCCAGTTGCTTGTAGGAGGCGATCTGCTAGGGTTGATTTTCCATGGTCTATATGGGCAATAATGGAAAAATTACGAATGTGAGATACAGGAACTTTTGTCATATTTTTTTTAATAATTTGAGCTGCCGTATTTTTGTTATGGTCTCAGTAAAATCTATCTATTTTCTTAACATATTTTAATTCTTAAATTTTTGGCCTTGCCTTATTTCTGTTCCAGTCACTGTTAAAAATCAAATATATTACTAGTAAACATAATTTACTCAGATATTTATTTTATGGTTTGACAAATAAATCCTAATATGATAGACATATAAAATATAGTTTTAAAAGTGGACTATATAAAGATACAAATTCATCATATTTGTCAGTAAAATAGTTAAATTAGTTGCTAGATATTAGTATATTATATAACTTTTCTAAATTTAGGATTGTCTTGTTATGAATGAGCCTAAAGTTGATCGGCAAAAGTCTCTGGAAAAAGTGGAATTATCTATAAATATAGATCCTGGGTTATTAGATCAAGTTAAGCATTTAACAAATGACCCTAGCAAAGTGATTGAAAGTGCCCTTCGTCAGTGGTTGAGAGGAGGACTCCCAGAAGATGAGTTAGCTCTAACCCTTCAGAGAAACCCCCCTCTCCCACCAAGAGGGGAATGGAATGATTGAAATTTAAGCTTTTCCAAGTTTTATAGTCTGTAATCATTACGATCAGTATTGATTGATTATTTGAAAAGTTGAGTGGGATGAGACTGATTTAGAACATTAAAAACTATCTAAATCTTGCGATTAATTCACTCAATCTCGTAGATAATTATTGAAAAAAAAATAATTTTTCGTGATTGTTCAATACTAAATAATTATAGTTGCTATTCTGTCAACAGAAATCAGTAAATAAAAAGATAACTATTGGCAAAAATAAATTTAGTAGGAAAAGTTACAAGAATTTGAAGAATGTCAAAATATACTCCTTTGGATGTGAGCTATTATTCTTTACTTGGACTCCATCCAAAAGCATCTAATCAAGAAATTAGAAAAGCATATCGGGAATTAAGTAAGCATTATCATCCAGATACTACAGATATGCCACGAGCGATCGCTACTGCTAAATTCCAGCAAATTAATGAAGCTTATGCTACTTTAGTGGACTCCGAGAGAAGATTAGAGTACGATCAAAAGATCAGGCATTTGTATCTAAATGATTTTGAGCAAAGAGTTAACTTGAGCACTCATGTATCCCGTTCACAATGGAGAAATTTATCTAGCTACTTAGACAGTACAGATAGACCATTATCTGCGGGTGAGTTATTTGCCCTTTTGATTATGGGTCTTGCTCTTATTGGTTGTTTGGTGATAGCTATTATTATCGGTCTCATACGTCCAGAATTCACGATCCAACCTATCGAACCACCAGGAATTTAAGTATATATCTAGTATCCTCATCATAATTTTTTAACTTTATCAAATTCAGAGATGACCTGCTGCTTTCTAAAGTCTAAATTTTCAGACAATCCTAGACAAATATCTACAGAATGTCTAGGTTGTTAGATGGGGCTTTTTGGATTAATATTTGAGAAGGATCTTTGAACCACAGGATTTTGGCATTAATAATGGAGTGGACTTGCACTCTACTTTTCGGTTTTCATAAAAACCTCAGAGGGAGTCCTCACTCAAGGTAATTGAGCGGAACATAAACCTTCCCCTGCCAGTAGGTTTATGGACAGTTTAGTCAAAAATTGCTTTCAGTCACATATGGGAAGGGTTTCTAGGATTGTCTAAATTTTTAGAAGGTGAGAGAAACCAAAATCTCCTATTAAATTAAATATTAGACTTGTCGCTTTATAACTAAAAAACTGGGAAACTATTGTCATGTAAGGATTTTAGCTATTCCTGGAATCAAACACCTGGAATTACTCCTGTGTCTTAATTTGAGCTATTTTTTTCCATCTATTTAGCGACAACTTTAATTAGATAAGTTTTCATAATTATTAGACCAAATAAGGGAGGTTTCATGGAACCTTCCTAGAAGGGTTATTGTTTTGATTGTGTGGTTCACCTATTCCAGAAGCGCTATATAATAGAAAAGCGTCAAAAAAATCTAGATATTTTTTGTAGAAATAAAAGAAATGAATCTTCCTACCCCAGATACTCCTTTATATAATCATCCTCTACCAAAAATTGAGCAATGGCTTCAGGAAAATGGCTGCCAACAAAATTTGGAAAAATTGCACTGTTGGTGGGTTGAAAGACCAGCTTGGAAAGCAGAATTATTACTTGATATCGATCAACTTACTGTACGTTATATAGATGCAGGTGTTGATGGTACTGACATTCAACGATCTTTTAAATATTCCTTAACTCGGCAGGATCTTGAAGCAGTCATCTTTTCCGGACCTTAGTTTAACCTGAACCAATCAGATTTTTCCAAATCTGCGTTCACGTTGCTGATAAGCGTATAAAGCACGATGAAATTCAGGACGATTAAAGTCAGGCCAAAATGTCTCAGTCACATAAATTTCTGAATAAGCAATTTGCCAGAGTAAAAAATTACTAATTCGCATTTCCCCACTGGTACGAATTAATAAATCTGGATGAGAAATGCCAAAAGTATAAAGATATTGCTCAAAAATTGCTTCATTAATTTCTTCAGGTTTGAGCATACCTTTTTGTACTTGAGAGGCGATCGCTTGACAAGCTTGTATAATTTCCTGACGTCCCCCATAATTAGTAGCTACAGTAAACTTAATCCCCTGATTTTCCCTAGTCATTTCCATTGAGTGTTTAATCTCAGCTTGTAAAGATAGAGGCAAAGAACTTAAATTACCAACAAATCTAATTTGAACATCTTCTGCCATCATCTCTTGTAGCTCTTGACGCAGAACTCTTTCAAACAAAGTCATTAAAAAATTAACTTCCTCTAGAGGTCTGCCCCAATTTTCACTAGAAAAAGCGTAAGCAGTTAAAGCTTCTATACCCCAGTCTCTACAGCATCGTAGCATATCCTTGAGGGCCTCTACTCCACGCCTATGACCCATAATGCGAGGTAAACCACGATCTTTTGCCCAACGACCATTGCCATCCATAATCACAGCTACATGATGAGGCAACCTTTCTGGTTTCAAATCAACAGGTAAATCTTGTAAACAAGTTCCTTGATTCATCTTTTCTTTCCAGTAGCTGATGGACTTTGACGAAGTACCCATGAAATTAATTTCGTTCCTTTTGATCCTATTTGACGTCCAAGACTAAGTATAGGGATTGAATTTGTACTTTTTTCACTACCTGATAGAAATAGACGTTCCTCTAATAACTCCTTTAGTTTATTACCTGTTAAAGGCCGATTCAAAGTTCCTTTTTCGGCCAGGGAAATAGAACCTGTTTCTTCAGATACTACTATACAAAGGCATTTTTCCACTTGTTCTGTAATTCCCATTGCCGCTCTATGACGAGTCCCTAATTGCCTGGAAGCTATTCTCTCAGACAGTGGTAGAATCACACCAGCCGACATAATCTTGCGTTCTCTAATTAGAACTGCTCCATCATGTAATAAAGTTTTTGGCTGAAATATAGTTTGTAATAGCTCCTTAGAAAGTTCAGCATTTAACTTTACACCAGGTACAGAAAAATCTCTTTCATCAATAGGTCCATTTGTTTCTATAATTAACAAAGCACCTATACGATTTTGGGACAGTTGTTTAATCGCTTCTACTATTACATCAATCATATTATCTGATTCAGGTAGAACTCGGCGATCGTGTCCAAACATTTGGAGAATTTCTCCCTGTCCCAACTGTTCGAGAAACCTACGGAATTCTGATTGTAATATCACTGCCATTGAGACAGCAGAACCAATCACTAGGCTGTTGAGGGCAAAACTTAATAGTCTTAATCCGGCCCAATGACTTAAAGCCGAAGCCAACATTAAGACTATAAAGCCTCTTACCATCCATAATGTACGACGTTCCCCTATGATGACCAGCACCATATATATCAGGGCTAGAACCAGTCCTATATCAATACTATGTATTAATAAGGACTGCATCAAGCCTGGGTCATTACTAAGACCCGATTTCATTGAACTTTAATTATTAATCTAGTGTCAACTTTGAATTTGGTCTCTTTTATATTGGTAACATATTAGTTGCTATTCTTTTAGCTTTCTGTTACCAATCAAATACTATTATCATTAATAGCTATTCGCTCTGGTAAAGTATCTTTACTGAGCAAATCCTGATAAGTTTCCCTTTGTAAAATTACATTAACTTCCTTATTGCCTACCAAAACTGCTGCTGGTCTTGGCAAACGATTATAGTTAGAAGCCATACTGTAGTTATAAGCACCTGTAGCCATAACTACTAAACAATCTCCTGCTTGAGTTACTGGTAAGGTAGCGTTCTTGATGAGAATGTCACCAGACTCACAATGTTTACCAGCAATAGTAACTGTTTCTGTAGTTGCTTCAGATAATCTGTTAGCTACAACTGCTCGATATACTGATTGATAAGTTATTGGGCGAGGATTATCTGACATTCCCCCATCTACAGATATATAGGTTCTAATGTCTGGAATTTGTTTTTGAGACCCTAAAGTATAAGCTGTCACACAGGCAGGTCCAATTATTGAGCGTCCTGGTTCACATAATAGTTTAGGTAATGGTAACTGTTTAGCTTGACAAGCATTTACCATTGCTGTACTAACCTTATTAACCCAAGTTTCAATACTAGGGGGGTCATCTGCTTCAGTATAACAGATTCCTAAACCACCACCGATATTAATTTCTTTGATTGGCAAATTATGTGCCATAGCAGTTGTTATTCCATCTACCATTACATCTGCTAAATCTTGGTGGGGTTGAACTTCAAAAATCTGGGAACCTATATGAGCGTGAATACCAATAAATGATAGTAATTCTTCTTTACTTATGAAGGCAAAGACATCATTTAGTTGATTTGGGTCAAATCCAAATTTGCTATCTAGATGACCTGTACGAATGTATTCGTGGGTATGACATTCAATACCAGGTGTAAATCTTACCATTACTTTGGTCGGATTCTGTAGCTGCTCTTTTTGTTCGTTCTTTAAAGCTGCTAATGTTTCTAATTCTAGCCAGTTATCAACAACAATTATACAATCTGTTTCGATGGCAAAAGTTAATTCTGCCAGAGATTTGTTATTGCCATGAAAGTATATTTTGTCAGGTTTAACACCTGCTTGGATAGCTGTATATAATTCTCCTCCAGATACAACATCTATACCTAAACCTTCAGAACCACATAAGGCACATATTGCCAGACTACTCCATGCTTTGGAAGCATAAAGTACCAAAGATTCTCCAGGATAATACTGTTTAAGTGCATCTCGATATTGACGACAAGCTGTTCGGAGAGTGTATTCGTCTACAATATACAGAGGTGAGCCAAATTTCTCGACTAATGCTGGTACATCCCAGCCTCCGATTTCTAAATGGTCTAAATTGTTAACTTTAGCAGTGAGTGGTAAAAGTTCTTGATTTGGTGAACTTTCTTGAACTGAGTCTGTTAATTTTGGCAAATACTGAAGTCCAGAGTTGGTGGTTATTACAGATTGGGTTGATACCATGAGTGCTTTACGGAGTTATACTTTAGTGATATATTTTACATACTCCCACGTCTACTTTACAGTATGGCGTGGGCTTCTCGTTTCCTCGTCCCGGTATCCCGTCGGACAAGGGCGAGCTTTAAGGACGGAATGCCCTGTCGCCCTATTTTTGATATTTATTGCCCAATTCACATCCCGGTCTATTACTATGCCGCAATGCGGGTAAGAATGAATTCTATCTATATAGTTGTTTCTTGATTTTTTCGGCACAATTTGAACAATCTTGGCTAGTGTGTTGGGGATTCACAACTATAGTTTTCAGCTCTAGCATTTAAGTCCTGCGGATGACCTAACGGTAAGGAAGCTTTGACACTCAGAATAGATAGGAACTGTTCCCATCCAGCATATCTAGCTACAATTCTATGGTGGCAACTTGTTCTTGATTGGGCTTTAGCTTGTACTGATAAGCAGTCCGCATCATGGAAAAACTAAATTTACGCCGTGTGCAACTTTTTCCAACCGAGGAAATTTAGGGAGTTGTGAGAACCAGACTTTCTGATATTGACCCAGAAACGCTGATTATTCCATAGAAAGTTGCACATCGCGTAACTTTATTGTTGTTAGAATAACATAAATTTTTACTATTGAGGCCAAAAGTAGTTTTTGTAAATGAATGGGACTCAATGTCCCATTCATTTACGGTCGATTCATCTCATACTAAATTGATTGAAAACTATGGTGTGAGGCTTATCGACGATTCAGCTAAATCTAATAAATAGAAGTTATTGTATTTTGTCAATTTTTGATTGATTTTTTATCTAAAATTTAGAGTGTCATAGTTATGGCCATTATTACAATTCAAAAAATGAGGCATGAGCATATTTCCAGTGTGGTTGAATTGGACTTACTTTGCTTTGGTGGACTCTGGAATGCTCAAGGTTATCAGCGAGAGTTAGAAAGTCCTAATAGCGATCTGCTGATTTTAGTGACCAGCCAAAATACTGAAGATAGAAATAAGGAAGTTGTCTTTAAATACTCTAACTTTCAATCACAGCTTACTTACAATCAGTCTATAATCGGCATAGGTTGTTTGTGGGCTATCTTAGAGGAAGCACACATTACTATTTTAGGAATTCATCCTCAATACCAACGTTTTGGTTTTGGTCAACTACTACTATACACTTTAATGAGGTCTGCTTGGGAAAGAGGGTTAGAGCGAGCTACCTTAGAAGTTGCCGCTTCAAATATTTCTGCATTGTCTTTATATTATAAGTTTGGTTTTCAAGATGTAGGTCGTCGTCGAGGATATTACCAGAAAACTGGGGAAGATGCTCTAATTCTCTGGCGTGGTCATCTGCATGACCCAGAATTTGAGCAAACTTTGTCTGAATGGCATAGACAGGTTGTTGCTCGTATTGATGGTTATTGACATCCTCCCGACGCTGCTATACGCGAGACAGCGCGGGATTCCCTAGCATTGCTGTTAGGGCCTTTGTGCCTCATAGCACCTGCCTTCTGGGACTTATATCATGTCCGGATGATTAGGTATAATAAAACTAAACTGGCGATCGCCGTGGAGTAGGAGGGAATCATGCCGAAGTTAGTCACGATTGAAAACCACCTAACAGTAGAACAGTTAGAGCAAAGATATTATTTGCTCGTGAAGTAACTGAGAAAATTCACACTTCAATAGTCTGGTTATTGGCCATTGGTAGGAGTTGTTTAGAGGTCTCTCAAGTAACAGGTTACAGTCGCCCATTGGATATATCGATTGGTACGTCGGTATAACACTCCTTGAGTGAAAGGATTGAGAGACCAGAGAAAAAGAAATATCGGGCGCGAATCATTACTGGAGGATGTAGATCAAGCTCAATTGTGGCAACTACTACAGCAACCAGCCCCAGATGGGGGGCTGTGGAATAGCACAAAACTAGCAGATTGGTTAAGCGAAAAGATTGGCCGTCAAGTCCCTCGTCACAGAGGATGGGAATATCTACAACAGATGGGTTTTCGGCTCAAAGTACCAGGTCCGAGTCACCATGAGAGTGACTTTTCAGAAGCATTTGCTGTGGAAAAAAAACTCTCATAATGAGTTAGCAAAAGTGCAAAGTAAATATCCACAGGCAGATGTAGAAGTATGGTGTGAGGATGAGCAATGGATGTGGACTTCAACCCAAAATTCGTCGAGTTTGGACACAACTCGGAGAGCAACCAATTGCTGATGTCAAGACTCAATATCAATGGCTATGGCTTTATGGTTTTCTCCACCCTGAGTCTGGAGAAACATACTTTTGGATTCTACCTCAAGTCAACACAGAGTTGTTCAGTCGTGTTTTAGTTGATAAAGCCACGAGAATTTGAGCTCAATCAAAGTAAACAGATACTTCTGGTGTTAGACCAAGCAGGATGGCATACTACTGACAAACTGGTATTACCCGAAGGTATTGACCTATTTTTTCTGCCCAGTCATTCACGCCTAGTTACAACCGGCAGAACGTTTGTGGCCTTTAACTAATGAAGCGATAATGCTGACCCAACGCTCCGCGAACGCCAACTATTGACCAGAAAACTTAGATGAATTAGAAGAGCTGCTGGTCTATCGCTCTGAGAAAATTATGGAGCAGCAGAAATTTGTTCAGGGGTTAACCTGTTTTCACTGGTGGCCTCAAACTAGAAATGCTTAATCATCACTAATCATCCGGACATGATATTACTCCCTTCGGGTCTAAAGGCGCGCTCCACAGACAAGACAGCGCCGCCAAAGGGAGTCTCCCCCATGAGCGACTGGCGCTGACACTGCGAGTCCCGCAGCCTTCGAGCGTGGGCGTTCCCTCTCTTGGTCAGCATTCCGCAAGCGAGCTGTCGGCGGCGCGGGGTCTGACCGCTTGCGTCTTACGCACCCCGCGGGTTCCCATCCGCAAAATATTTATTGCAGCGTTCATATCACGGTCATGGTGACTACCACACTCTGGACAATCCCACTCTCTAATCTTTAAAGGTAATTTTTCTACTACATGACCACAATTGGAGCAACGCGCGCGAACTCGGAAAATATCTGTCAATTTTTATCAATTGTCTTGCGTACCACTCAGCCTTGTACTCTAATTGCCTGACTATTTCTCCCCAGTTGGCATCACTTATTGCTCTTGCGTGCTTTGTGGTTTTTCACCATGTTTGTTACTGCCAAATTCTCAACTACTATCGTTTGGTTTTCTCTGATTAGTTGAGTAGTTAGTTTGTGGGTCATGTCAAGTCTTGAGTCTTGAATCTTAGCGTGTATTCTAGCTAGTTTTAGTCTGGCTTTTTGGTAGTTATTAGTTCCTTTGGTTTTTCAATAAGCGAGATTTCTGAGCTAGCCTCAATTTTTTGTGTAATTTTTTGAGGTTCTTAGGATTCGCTACTTTTTCTCCATCACTTGTAGTTATTAAACTGGTGATACCCAAGTCAATTCCCACTTGTTTCTTAGTCCCCTTGAGTCTTAAATCCCTAGGGTCATTAATTCTCAAAGACACAGACCATCTACCAGAAGGCTCAAGTTTGACAGTGATTGTACTAGGTATACAATCTGCTGGTAGTTGTCTACTCCATCTTATAGGTAGTGGTTCTGCACATTTGGCCAGATATACTTGGCCATCTTTCCACTTGAATGCTGATGAGCGTAAACTCGGCACTACCACCATTACGTTTTTTCTTGAAGTTAGGATATTTGGCACTTCCACTAAAAAAGTTGGTAAAAGCCGTTTGTAAATGTCTTAAGCCCTGCTGCAATGGTACACTGCTTACTTCTTGTAGAAAATCTAAATCTTCCTGCTTTTTCCAGTTGGTAAGCATAGCTGAGGTTTGGGCATATCCTACCCGTTCGTGTCTTTCGTGCCAAGCTTGAGTTCTAGCAGCTAAAGCTTTGTTGTAGATCAGACGTACACAACCCAAAGTCCTCCGCAGGAGATTTTCCTGTTCTGGAGTAGGGTCAAACCTAAATTTGTAAGCTTTTTCAACCATTTACTGTTTACCGAAAAATTGGGTTTAAAGCCTCCCCCTTTTAGGGGGACTTTTTAGTTAATTTTATTTCAATAAATATGTTATTATGTTCTTAGTTGAAAATTCAGGTTATGAAAGCGAGATTTAAGTACCGTATCTATCCAACGCCTGGACAAAAATACCGATTAGCCAAGCTATTTGGTTGTGTCCGCGTTGTCTGGAACGATAGTCTAGCTTGCTGCCAACAAAAGTATAAATCAGAAGAAAAGAAGCCCACTAATGCTGAACTTCAAAAACAGTTTATTACTCAAGCTAAAAAGACTGAAGACAGAGAATGGTTATCAGAGGTTTCTGCTATTCCATTACAGCAATCTTTAAATGATTTAAACCAGGCTTATCAAAACTTTTTTCAATCAACCAAAGGCAAGAGAAAAGGTAAACCTATAAAACCTCCACGATTCAAAAAAAGGAAATCAAGACAGACTGCTAAGTTTACACTCATGAGGGTTGAAAATTGGTCAACATAAAGTTCCTAGCAACGCCAAAATAGGAAAACTGAAAATTGCGTGGTCGAGAGAATTACCTGCTTCTCCATCATCAGTAACAGTAATAAAAGATTCAGCTCATAGATATTTCTTAAGTTTTGTAGTAGAAATACAACCAGAAACTTTACCTGAAAATGAAAATTCAGTAGGTATAGATTTAGGAATTAAAACTTTTGCTACATTTAGTGACGGTACAAAGGTTGATGCTCCTAAGCCACTCAAAAAACGAATCAAGAAATAGCCTCTTTCAGAGGAGCTGCCTCCTGCGGAGGAGCTGCGCTAACGCTAACGAAAGTTAAGTAAGTCATTATCTAACAAAACTAGAGGGTCAAAACGATATGAAAAAGCTAGACTGAGAGTTGCTAAGTTCCATGCCAAATTAAAGGATACTAGGGCAGATTTTCTACATAAATTATCTACTGAAATAATTCGTGAAAACCAAACAATTGTTTTAGAAGACTTGAACGTTTCAGGTATGGTCAAAAACCGCAACCCACCCCCATCCCCTCCTGGGAGGGGAGCAAGAGGGGTGGGTTTCTGATTTAGGCTGGAGACAATTCCGAACGCTATTAGAAGGAAAAGCTGAAAAATACGGTCGCGATTTTCGAGTAATAAGCAGGTGGGAAGCAACATCTCAAACCTGCTCTAGTTGTGGTTTTAAAGGTGGTAAATTAGACCTATCAGTGCGAGAATGGGAATGTCTCAACTGTGGTACAAAACACGACAGAGACGAGAATGCAGCAATAAATATATTAGTCGCGGGCGGGCAGCCCGAGACAAAAAACGGACGTGGAGGCAAGCGTAAGACTAGCGTCAAGGTAGCAGCAACCTGTGAGGCGTCAACCCACCGAAGAGCTAAGGCTCGGTAGGAATCCCGGTGCCTTTAGGCCGGGGAGGATGTCAACGAAAGCTTTTGCTGAGTTTAACATTATTTTATGTGAAACCGCTCTTATTGATTGGTTTTCCCATGAGACGCTCCCCTACCGGAGAGCGCGGGTCTTCAACCAACTTGGAGATAAATATAATAAATAATTGGGGGATGGGTTAGTATTCCCTAAAATAGTATAGTATTTTTTGGATACTTTTTATGACAGTTAATGACTCATTTAATATTGCAATGAATCGGGTAGTGAATATGACTGACGATAGAGAACTATTCTCTCGTGTCAAAAAACTGGGATTGAATGTTGTAAATGTTATGTGGGAAGACACTGCTCGAACGCCTGGTTCAGTTTGGGGACCTAATATCAGCGATATGACTCTTCAAGTTCGCCATCCAGAAGAACCAGGTCGTAGAGAACTCTTACCTGTTATTCGCTATCCAAACTTTACAGATAGAACAGGTGATGTTCCTCTAGAGCTTGTCAAAATTAAAGTGGGGAATGAACAAGGAAAAGAATTAGAAGTTGTAAGTTTGGAGGAATACCTGACTAATTTATATGAGTATATAAGCTATCCTAGTAAATTTAATCCAGAAAGTCAATCTCTACTAACAGAGAAAGATACCCATGTCTTGGTAAGCGCTCAAGCTTGTTTTTTGCCTATTCCCAGTCAAGGTAAATGTAGTTTTAATCCAGTATTAAATTATCAATCAGAACCAGGAAACCCTGCCGTTCTAGCTATTTTGATTTCTACCGAAGGCAGCAGTGCCATAGTTATTGACAATGAGCAAGATGTAGCAGAATGGGGACAAAATATTTATTTCAACAATAATGGCCAGAAAGCTTGCTTGACTGGAGAGCGTTTGAGGGACTATAAAGAAAATTTAGCAACCGACTTGGCAACTCGACAAGGTATTTCCCTCGAAGCAGCTCGCGACCAAGTAGGGATAGCTCAAGATGTGAATATGGTAATGATTGTTCAAGTGCCACTCAAACATAAGGAAATAGAATATTCTGTTGTGGCATGTTCCTTTTCTGTTGGTGGAACTGCTTACTTGGATAGTAAGAGAACAAGAGCAACAGACTGGTGCGATATGGAAGATGCTGTCATTGGACATGGGGAGGATGAAGGCGAACATACAGAGTTGGGAGGTTACAAACTAGAACGGGACGATCGCTATCCCATCCGTATTACCGTGCAGTTTTACAAAGCTACCAGTAACGGTATTATTGACGACAAAGGTCTGGAAAATATCAGTCAATGTATTGAGATGGCTTACACCAGTGCTGATTATATTGGCTCTCTGGTAGTAGGAACATTAGAGAAAGGAGATTTAGGCATGGGTAATGCTCGCCCCACTCAACCTGCACCGTCTTCTCAGGCTGTTGTTTCTCCTCCGAAGAATTTTCTTAAAGTTGTTAATCCTTTTGCTCCTCATCAAAAGCCGAAAACAGGAGAATAAAAATAGCTGTTATAGGGCTAACGATAATTTTGGTACAAAAATGTAGACTAAGAGGGTGACAGTATTTTTTGGTTAAAAATTTGAAACTATTACCCATGTTGCATATTTTCTATACAACTACGTAGAAGACTGTTATTTGACTAAAAAAAATATTTGCTTCGCTGAAATGAATGATGTTGAATGAGAAAACTTTATATTTTCTTAAAATAAATAGATAGTTTAACCATCATATACGATCAAAACCTGAGCTATACTTTAAAAACTAAAATTACATTGTTGGCTAATAAAAAGTAACTTTCAATACCATTAATGGTAGATAGAAGAAAGCAACTGAGGAAAAAGTCAGATAGGAGATTTCCCTACCTGAATTCTTGGTTTATTAAGCTAAACTTTCTATATACCAACTCTAAATAAAGTAATTAAGACTATTTTGTTTTTGAGTAGTTTGGTAGAAAATGTTATCCACTTAAAACTTGATTGTAGGACTCGAAAGATTACTATAGCAAAATAAATTTACATTTTGACAAGTATCTCCGGTCTAAAGAGCTAGAAGTGAGAAACAGCTTTAGTAGAAATGTCACGCTAGAATAAGCTTAAGGGCAATTATAGAGATAGGAATAAATTATGTTTGAACGCTTCACGGAAAAAGCAATCAAAGTGATAATGTTGGCCCAAGAAGAGGCTCGCCGCTTGGGACATAACTTTGTGGGGACAGAACAAATCCTCCTGGGTCTCATTGGAGAGGGTACAGGGGTAGCGGCCAAGGTTCTGAAATCTATGGGTGTTAATCTCAAGGATGCTCGGATTGAAGTAGAAAAAATAATTGGTCGTGGTTCGGGATTTGTGGCGGTAGAAATCCCATTTACTCCTAGAGCTAAAAGGGTTTTAGAATTATCTTTGGAGGAAGCACGGCAATTAGGGCATAACTATATTGGGACTGAGCATTTACTTTTGGGTTTAATTCGAGAAGGTGAAGGAGTAGCTGCTAGAGTTCTGGAAAATTTAGGGGTAGACCTCTCTAAAGTCCGGACTCAAGTGATTAGAATGTTGGGTGAAACGGCAGAAGTCACTGCTGGTGGTGGCGGTGGACGAACCAAAACTCCTACTCTTGATGAGTTTGGTTCAAATCTGACTCAAATGGCATCTGAAGGTAAGTTGGACCCTGTGGTGGGAAGGCAAACAGAAATTGAAAGGGTAATTCAGATTCTTGGTCGGAGAACTAAGAATAATCCAGTTTTGATTGGGGAACCAGGTGTAGGAAAGACGGCGATCGCTGAGGGTCTGGCACAGCGCATTGCTAATAATGATATACCGGATATTCTGGAAGAAAAGCGGGTGGTAACTCTGGATATTGGTCTGTTGGTTGCTGGTACTAAATA
>JAAUYL010071414.1_pt1 | contig 25998 bp, 20 predicted proteins | sample 7278011 | NCBI WGS metagenome assembly JAAUYL01 (sample SAMN14350225, study PRJNA611818) | marine sediment metagenome | isolation source: surface marine sediment (1.8m) | place: French Polynesia: Moorea | collected 2018-08
CTTTCGTGTCAACTATTTCCTATGTGGCAATAGTTATTTGATTTTCTCAAGCACTAAAAATTATCGACTATTTTGCTTGTTTGACTAAGAATGAAAATATCCATCCCCATTTTCTGAAGCACTCTGGAGTTGCTCCGGGAAAAAATGCTTTCGTGTCAACTATTTCCTATGTGGCAATAGTTATTTGATTTTCTGAAGAATTAATCAGTGTATAACACAAATCTAAGAATCATCTACTCTTGATGTCACTTTGACTTCAAAAGTATAGATGCCAAATATCCTTGCCTTTGTTTTCTATCCCCTTTTCCCTTTCAATTATGTTTCTGGATTTGTAATTTCTCCCATAAACAAAATAGTTCCAGAATCATTATCTCTAATTGCAAAAAAGAAAGGACGGTCAACTAACATATCAACCACTATTTCCGCACTTCTTGTTCCCATTGTTACACTGGTAGTTGCTGCTGCTTGTGTTCCAGCTTCATTAACTTCAACAAATGTTTTATGTTTCACTTCATCGATATATAACTCTGCTGGAGTAGGACGCATTCCAGAAAAATCTGCCGCCCTTTTGTCAAAAGCTATTTCCATTCCCAAAGATTTCAATACATTATTGAGAGTAACTTCATATTCAGCTTTAAATTTTGGCAAACCTAAATTAACTTTGTGATACTCAAACTCTAACATCCAATCTTGCCAATTTTTATCATTTAAAATTTGATAAAATTTCTGTAGTCCGACTTGTTCCGTAGGCAGAAATATATACATACTTACACGACCTTCTCCGTATGGTAAGCTAACTGCTTGAAAATCTTCATCTTCGTAATATAAATGTTGAGATGATTGAAACATAATTGGATGTTTTTTTTGATTTCCGTTTGGTAAATAAAAAGGTAATTCTTTAGTAGATTTTTCTGAAAATTCTTGCTCCCAATTAGCTTTAAAATAAATTGCATTTAACAAGACCATTACGGCATTAGGCTTGAGGCGGTCGATAATTTTATCTATTTTTCCCTGGGTACAATCTTTCACCCAATTATTGATAATGTCTGGTGTTTGAGGATGATTAAAGTCGATTGCACTTACTTTACTTTGATAAAAATATTGATTTCTTTGTAGAAAACTTTGGTCGAAAGATATTCCTTTTCTCGCCCAAATTGAGTTGCCAATATCTAATTTAATGTCTGTATTTAAACTATTTAATAAAATCCCTAAATCTTTGTTTGCTTGATTAACTTCTTCTAAACTCATTCCCTGAAAATTTAAAGTTTTAGCCATAGCTTCTTGAGTTTTTCCACTAGCACCATTGTAGGTCATTGATAGAGCGATCGCTATACTACTCGGTGAGATAAAGATATTTTCATTTGAGTGTGATTTATGAATTTCTGAAAATAGTTGAAAAGCAAATCGATTATTAGCAGAAACTAATTTCATACTCATATCCATGTATCCTGTTTGAGCTAACTTATTCTGCATCTGATTTGTATGATTATCGGTATGATTTTTCTGATTCTTTAACTTTATTGCAGCTCCTGGTAAATGATAGACTCCAAAAATTACAATTAAAGCAATTATCCCTGGAGACATTTTGGCAGAAATAGCATAACATTTATTTATAAGTTCTTTGAACATTTTATTACCTTAGTGGAGTGAATAAATAACAATGACTATCGATTTAATTTTCAACGGTGCTAATTTATTTGTATTACCATTCTGGGCATTAATTATATTTTTGCCTAACTGGAAAGTGACTCGTAAAATTATGGAATCTTTTATTCCTTTTATATTATTAGTAGCCGTTTATCTTTATTTACTTATTAGTAGTCTTACCCCTGAATCTGCCGCAGCTTTATCCAATCCTACTCTGTCAGATATTGCTAAATTCTTTGGAGAAGAATCAGCAGCAGCAACAGGATGGATTCATTTTTTAGTTATGGATTTGTTTGTTGGTCGTTGGATTTATTGGGAAGGACAACGCACTGGTGTTTGGACTGCCCACTCAATAATTTTTTGTTTATTTGCCGGACCTTTTGGTTTATTATCTCATATTTTAACCTCTTGGATAGGTCAAAAATTCTTCAGTAATTCTACAGAAAAGAAAACTTCAACACCTACTGTAGAAGGAGTGTAAAATTAAGATAGTTCATCTAAAACCCTCTTAAGTTTATAGGTTCTTAATCAAGATTCAGTAGTTTCTCAGATACTACTAATCTTGTAAGGCTCTAATAATTATTAGAAGGTTGTAGAACTGATTTATAAGGTCAATATAAAAAGAGCTAGAGCTGTTGTTACCTATTACTGTTATTGCGTGGGGTGGATAGGAAAGTAATTATTTAAGTTTCTCCAATTAATTACCTCAATTGTCAATCTTTGGTTTAACAGTTAATTGGAGATTATATCATTTGAGTTATCAGTTATCAGTTATCAGTTAAAAGTACTTCCTACTCAAGTAAGAGGCTTGAAATACTGAATTTTCTTTTTTTATCTCCTTTAAAGGGGAAGCTTGAGACCTTATTTTCTGGTCAACTGAGAATATGCTTTATCGAGTGCAGTTAACTTGTTTTATAAGTGCCTTGTAATGAGAACATCAGACTATCTTGATAATATTGTCTTTAATAAGTTCAACTACTTTTATAAATGTTGGCTAGAAATCAGGGAACTTGATTATAACTACTTATTTTTTGTACAAAGTTCTTGATTTGATTGGTAAACATTCAGCCTTCAGCCTTCAGCCTTCAGCTATTAGGTTCATACAAAATTAAGTCGTATGGCAATATTGAGATGCTTAATTACCATCTTTAATTATGAATAAAAGTACATCATAAAAATTTAGATATCCATAGCAAATCGCTTTTATTATTTATATTTATTCACAAAAAAAGCTGATTGCAGACCGCTAATAGGTGAATAGTTACTTTGATTGAGGGAAAAATTTTATGATTTTTCTTCTTTCTTTCTAACCTTCTTCCTTCTTCCCCCTTCCCCCTTCCTTCTCATTATTTGTAAATTTTTTTTTCATGCTTGGTACGAGCTATTAGGTAGGGAGTGGTGGGTAAAATTTATTCATCTGGAAAGAGATAATAGGAAAAATAATTTAAAAATAACTATTAAAAGTAATTGCTTGGTTGTTTTGCCTATCATTAAAAAAAATGGTTATTTGTTTGAATGTATTCCTTTTTTATTCTTCCTTCTTGCTTCTTCTTTTGACTATTAATATAGAGGTAAAATAATGGCAGTTAAATATGATATTGTAATTATTGGTGGTGGTTCTGCTGGCTTAGTAGTAGCTTCTGCTGCTGCTCAATTAAAAGCTAAAGTAGCATTAGTAGAACGGGATAAATTGGGTGGTGATTGTTTGTGGTTTGGTTGTGTTCCTAGTAAGTCTTTTATTCATGCTTCTCGTGTTGCTTATGAAGTAAAAAATGCTTCTAAGTTTGGCATTTATACTCAACCTCCAGAAATCGAATTTGCGAAAGCAACTGGTCATGTTCAACAAGTAATAGCTAATATCCAACCCCATGATTCGCCAGAAAGATTTAGAGGTTTGGGTGTTGAAGTTATTTTTGGGGAAGGTAAATTTATAGATAAGAAAACTTTTGAAGTTGATGGTCAACAATTAACTGCAAGAGCTTTTGTTATTTCTACTGGTTCTCGACCAGCAATTCCATCTGTGGAGGGGTTAAATTCTGCTGGTTTCCTAACAAATGAAAAGGTATTTTCTCTACAAGAACGACCAAATTATTTGGCAGTAATTGGTGCTGGTCCGATAGGTTGTGAGTTGGGTCAAGCTTTTTCTCGTCTTGGTAGTGAGGTGACTATTATCTCTAGTAAAAGTCATATTTTACCGAAGGAAGAACCGGAAGCTGCTCTAGTTGTACAGGAACAATTTGAGTCGGAAGGGATTAATATTTTAAAGGAAACTAGGGCGGAAAAGGTTGAAGTTGTAGATGGGAAAAAACAAATAACGGCAGGTGGAAAAAATATTATAGTTGATGAGATTTTGGTTGCTGGTGGTAGGTGGCCAAATGTAGAATCTTTGAATTTAGAAGCTGCTGGTGTAGAGGTAGGAAAGCAGGGAATTATTGTTAATGAGAAGTTGCAAACTACTAATTCTAAAATTTATGCTTGTGGAGATGTAATTGGTGGTTATCAGTTTACTCATGTGGCGGGTTATGAAGCGGTTGTTGCTTTAACAAATGCCTTGTTTTTTCCGATTAGTAAGGCTAATTATCGAGTTATTCCTTGGGCAACTTTTACTGACCCAGAATTGGCAAGAGTAGGATTAACAGAACAACAGGCAAAAGAACGTTATGGAGATGATGTTTATATTTTGAAGCAACCTTTTTCTGGTGTAGACCGCGCTCAAGCTGAGGCAGCTACAAAAGGATTTGGTAAGATTATTACTAGGGGAAATGGTGAAATTTTAGGAGCGCATTTAGTTGGTATTTCTGCTGGGGAATTAATCCATGAAATTGTTTTGGCAATGTCGAATAAGTTGCCTGTTTCTGCTTTGACTGGAATTCATATTTATCCGACTTTATCTGAGGTAAATAGTAAGGCTGGTTTATTGTTGAAAAAGGAGAAATATGCCAAAAATTTATCGCAGCAGAATATGTTAGAGAAGTTCTTTAATTGGAGAAGGTCTTTTTAACAGTTATCAGTTATCAGTAGTTCTAGGGTAGACAAATATAGCAATCCTAAATAGGTTGTAACATTTTATCGTAGGGGTTTGGTTTCCAAATCCCATTTTGGCTTAGGTTTGGAGACCAAACCCCTACAGTTTTTTTTCAACAATCATTTAAGTAGGTAGCTGGGAAAATTTATTAGAATTATCCATTGGTAAGTATTCAAATGAAAATTACTTATCTTTATTACTTGCGAAACTTTGATACGCTACGAACAAAAATAAAATTCCAAAGAGCAATATAAATATACCGTATTCTCGAATTAAACTTTCTGAACTATCATCAATTTCTGCTGTTTCTAATCCTAATTTACGTTGCAAAGACTTCAAAATTCCATAAAGTTTCTGGGAAAGATTCATTAAAACAAACGGGATATACTTCATATTTGAGTATTGATGTAAATGACTCTTCAATGATTATCGCTCAAATATACAATTATGCAAAGATGATTATTAATCTGTTTAGTATTAGATTGAAATGTGACTTAGATATAGTTAATGATAAATTGACTTTACTGACTAATAGCAGAAAATGCAGCCCAATAAAAAGGGTCTTTAAAAGGTTGGTCGTTATCTGATAGTTGACGGAGTTGATATTTAAGGTCACGTTTGAGAGTTACATCAATAGAAAGTTGATTATTTCTAATCCATTCCTGTAATTCTTTTTTAGTGATGTCTCGTAGCCAAATTTGAGCTTCATTTAGAGCAACTGACACACCACAATTTTGATGAAGGTTTTGATAAAATTTAATGAGTAGGAAAGTAGTAGGTAAATCCATAACTTTCCACAAATTACTAACAACGTTAGAACTTCCTGCATAAATAAAACTGCTAGGAAAACTAATATATTCATCACTAAGATTGCTAAAATCTGTTAATCCAGTTTCACAAGCTGATAGAGTAACTAAACGACATTGACTCAAGTTAAGCTCAAAGACTTCAGCTAAGGTCAAACGACCATCAGCTAATAATAGGGATGATTCTAAAGGAGAATTTATATTAAAATAACCATGACATGAAAAATGAAGACAGTTAACTGATGGAAAGTCATTATAAGTTTTGAAGGTGGTTTTGGTTGCTTTTTCTTTGGCTAAAATTTCAGCCGAATCAAAATATGAACTAATTGTTTCTACTTCTAAGTCAGTGTAAATTAAGTCTTCCGTAGGATTTTGAATAGCAAATAATTTCTCAAAGTTAGGACGTTGCTGATTTTTAATCAGTTGCAATAATTTACAACTTGGGGAATAAGTTACTTCATAATGATCTAATAAATAACTACCATCATTTAAGATAAAAGCGTGAATTGGTAATAAGTGTAAAAAGCGATGGGGAATTAAGATAATTTTCTGACATTGTTGAGGAATATGGGAAATAATTTCATCTAAATGCAAAATTTGAGCAAAATTTCTTAGATAAAATGATAATTTACTTAGCCATTGTTGTTTATCAAAATGGTAGAGGTTTAGATATTTATTTATTGGATCAACAAATTCATCGAAGGCGCGTTTATCTTGAAATAGAAAATTTTTGTTGATTGGTATTTCGTAGGCAACGTAAATTTCTCTACTATTAATTGTTTCTTGTTGTACATCTCCTTTGGGAAAACCTTCCCTTTCAATTTTTACCTGGTTTATATCGACAAAATTAAATTGTAAAATTTGGGGTTGATGATAATGACGAGTCGTAATAAATATAATAATCTGATTATCTGTAATGTACCATTCAATAATTGCTGTTTGGTCATCAATTAAATTTTGAATCTCCTCAAAAGTAATAGGTTCAATTTTTTGGGTAAGTTGAAAAGTAGGGTCAATAGGGCTAATTTATCCTGAAATTAATTCATCTAACTCTTTTTGAAGTTCATTAAGTTTACTATAGTCAGTTAGTTGAGGTTGTAACCTTTCCCTTTCAGTAATTACCCTCAACTTATGATTATTTTGTTCGATAGTTAGTCGCTTTTCTTCAATAGTAATCTCTCTGCGAAGTCGATCTAATTTTTGGATAATTGTGGTTGAAATATCGCCTTTAGGATATAAGTCGCGGTTAGCAATAAGTTCGACTAAAGTTCTATTTTTACTAAGTTCTACATACTCTATGGCTTTATCTATTTGTCCCAAATTAATGTAGGATTCAACGATACTATAATAAACAGTAATAGCTTGAGAGATAATTTCTTGGCGACGTATTTCTGTCGTTGCCCAACTACAAGAAGTTTCTACTGCTTTAATAGCAATGTTGTAAGCTGCAATAGCACATTGCCAGTTTGCTTCTTGAAAGTATAAATCACCTAAATTATGACTAACTGTTAAACATTCAATAGGCAAATTTTCAGGAGTAAAAATTTGCAAGGAATTTTGAAAAGCTGTAATTGCCGTCTCAAGATTTTCAGCTTTATCTCCTGTTATTTTGTTTCCATAGGCAATGGCTAAATTATTCTGAGTTTCAGCCGATTGTAAAGGGAAATTTTCTTTCGTATAAACTTCTAAAGCTATTTGAAAATAAGCGATCGCCCTTTCTAAATTTTCAAATTTATCTCCTTTTATTCTTTGCTGATAAGCATTACCTAGATTGTTTTGGGTAGTTGCCCAATCTATAGGAAAATCTGGTTTCGTATAAACTTCTAAAGCTCTTAAAAAACAAGCGATCGCCATTTCAATATTTTCCGCTTTATCTCCAATTATTCTTTCTATAAAAGCATTACCTAGATTGTTTTGGGTAGTTGCCCAATCTATAGGAAAATCTGGTTTCGTATAAACTTCTAAAGCTCTTAGAAAACAAGCGATCGCCATTTCAATATTTTCCGCTTTATCTCCAATTATTCTTTCTATAAAAGCATTACCTAGATTATTTTGAGTTTCTGCCCATTTAAAAGGTAAATCTTGTTGCGTATAAACTTCTAAAACTTTCTGTAAACAAGCGATCGCCCGTTCAATATTTTCAGCTTTATCTCCTCTTATTCTTTGCCGATAAGCATTACCTAGATTGTTTTGCGTAGTTGCCCAATCTTCAGGATAATTTTCTTTAGTATAAATTTTTAGAGATTGATAAAAACAATTAATAGCTTGCTCTAAATTTTCAGCTTTATAGCCTTTTATTTTTTCTATATAAGCATTACCTAAATTATTTTGAGTTTTTGCCCAATCTACAGAAAAATCTGTAAAATTTCGTACTTCTAAAGCTAGAAAATAAGCACAAATAGCTCTTTCTAGATTTTCTCCTCTTTTTCCTCTTATTCTTTGAGTATAGGCAATAGCTATATTATTTTGGGTAGTTGCCCAATCTTCAGGAAAATCTTCACGAGTTCTAACTTGTAATGCAGATTTATAACAAGCGATCGCCTGTTCTAAATTTTCAGCTTTATTGCCAAAAATACGATTACTATAAACATAACCAAGATTATTAAGAGTAGTTGCCCATTGTTCCGGAAAATTCTCGCGGGGACGAAATTTTAAAATAGTTTCTAATCCAGTAATTGCTATTTCTAAAATATTTGACAATCTTTCCAGAGGGAATTGAGAAATATCTATACACAGACTTTCTACTATTCCCACAATTGCTTCTTTTTCTTCTGGGTTAACTTCAGAACAAGTATCAATTATCCACTGTTGTAAAAGTTGGGCAAAAAAGTCATCTAATTTATCAAAATTAGATTTAATAACAGAGTAGAGAAATTTTAAATCTCCATTATTTTCATATTCTAATAAGAGAAGCTTTTCCAAAAACGAAATATACTCTTGAGTATCTATATCTTTCTTTTGATAAAACAATGCAGAATCTTCAGATACTTTCCTTTGTTTTTCCTGCTCAAGATAACGTTCAAATGGAACATAATATTGTAGTAAATCAATTTCGTTATCTACAGGAAACTCAAATACTCCAGAACGCCAATCAAAAAAATCTGGGGCACGACGCACTAAATATTTTAAGGTGTATTTCCTGACTATAAAAACTAAACAGCAATTAAAATCATCTCTAAATCTTTCCCTTTGCCAATTTAGATGACCTAATAAGTATGATACCGAACCTTTTTCGTGAGAAACTTTCGGTTTTTCTAGGGTGCGTTTAATATAATCCTCTAAAGCTAAAGACTTTTCAATACCACTAATAAATAAGATATCAATTGGATTATCTCTAACCTTCTCTTCAATCAAGTCATATAAATTATCAATAGAATGTTCTAATTTTAAAATCCCAATTTTTTTGTCTGGAATATCTTGCCTAACTTTGCCAATAATCAAACTTTCCTGTACAGGAGAACACTTGACAAATAAAATACCAAAACCTTCGCGCCAAGATATATCGCGTTTCAGGGTCAGATAAATTTCTTTTTCATCTGGTCTAAATTTTTCTATGGGACTGACTAAGTTATTACTCATTAGAAATTAATCTATTTAGTGCAGATTGAAACTCAGATGTTCCTTCAATTAAAGGATGAATATCATACCAACGTATAGGATTATCTTCTGCATCAACATCTCGATATTCCAATACACAACGACGGAATAATAAACTGCGATATTCTTCATCGTTAGGAATATTTTTTGAGCGATAAACTGTAGCTAACTTATCCCATTCTTCAGAATTAACTGCATTTCGATAAGTGCCATCTCTAGCATCGCTAATAGCACAATTCACTGCTTTTATATTTATCGGAAAATCATCAACTTGACGCATAGCAGATTGCATTAATAACATCAAATCTCGGACATGACCGCCAGTCATCTGACAAAGTTTTATCCGAGTTTCTGAATTATCAAAAATTTGAGTATCAATATCAATCCCAGGGTCAACTAAATGAACCCTTTTTTCAATAATTTCCTTTAGTTTATCTAATCCTTTCCCATAAGATTCATTTTGACGATTTTTGACCATAATCATTGGTAAAACTTGGGGACTTGCATAAATATTTCTTAGTTCAGTTGCTTGACTTGAATAGGCTAAAGAAATAGGAATTGTATAAACAACATGACAGTTTAAGGCAGTTAACTGATTACTATAATCCAGAAATATTTCATCGTGACTTGTTCTTTCATTACCTCTTTCAATAGGTATGATTCTATCTAAATTATCAGGAATCACAACTATTTTTGATTCTGCTTCTGGCAATTTTTTTTGAGTCTCTTCAATAAATTCATTTAAAGCCGCAATTAAAGAAACACTATGATTATCAACCTGTCTTCTAATAGTTTCACGAGTACTAGGAATGCGTCTCAAACTTGTAGTTAATTTACTAAAAACATTAATTTTAGATTCAATACTTAGCTTTTCAAACTCCACATCTGATCAAGCTAAATCCTTTTCTGTTCTATTCATCTGAAAATGACATTAATTGATATAAAAGTAGGTTGGGTAAAACGAAGTGAAACCCAACAAAGCCATACCAAATTCAAAGCAAATAGTTAGAGTTGGATTTCGTTACCTCAACCCAACCTACAAATACAAATTTGATTGATTTTGAGGGCTTCATTTTGATAATTCATACAAAATAATGAGGCACAAATCTACTCAAATCTTGAGTCACAATTTCTCGGTCTTCCCTAATACAAATGCCAGCCGCTTCTCCACCAATAACCCAAGCACCAAGTATAGGATAATAACCATTAAAATTCGGCAATTGATAATAGGATTGATAAATTAAAGGTTCGTCTCCATATATTCCTTCCGTTTGATATTCTCTATCTCCAAAATAAATGGTAATATTTCCTCCTTCTCTAGAAAAAACAGGTTTACTCAGATAGGGATGAGATAATTTTCCAGAGTCAAAATAGGCAGGTAATAAGTTAGGATGTTCTGGAAAAAATTCCCAAAGAATTGGCAGAATAGCTTTATTACTCCAAATTAATTTCCAAGCAGGTTCAATGATTTTCATGGGTTCTAATAATAGATATTTCCCGAACTTTTCCCGCATCATCCATTCCCAAGGATACAACTTGAATAAATGACGAATAATCTGATTATCCAAATCGCAAAAAACTCTTAACTCTTCACTCCATCCAATATCATCAATATAAATATGCTGAGTATTTAATCCTGCTTGAATTGCCAAATCTCGCAAATATTCAACTGTTCCCAAATCTTCCAAAGTCTCTCTTTCACAACTGAAATATAAAGTCTCTCCTGCCAAACTATTCATTTCCTCAAAAGCTGCCAATAACTTTTCATGCACAGAATTAAATTGATCCGCTTCCGGAAACATTTCCTCCAACCAAGTCCACTGCACCACACTACTTTCCAAAAGAGCAGTCGGTGTATCAGCATTGTATTCCAATAACTTCGGTGGGTTAACACCATCATAAGCAAGGTCAAAACGACCGTAAAGACTAGGGTCATCCCGTTCCCAAGACTGGCGACATAATTCCGCAAACTGTTCCGGAATAGATAGTTGAGAAAAACGGTCTTCTTCGATAATTCGCTCTGCTGCTTCAATATATAATTCTTGTAAAGTGTTAGTTGCTGCTTCCAGTTCATTTATTTCTGAAGCGCTGAAATGATAGCAAGCTTCTTCACACCAATATGGTTCGCCGTACATATCATAAAAATGAAAGCCAACCGCTTCGCATTTCTGCTGCCAGTTGGCACGAGGTTCAACATTTATCCGTTTCATTTGCTATTTTATTTTTAGGGAACAGGGAACAGGGAACAGGGAACAGGGATGAATAATTGATAATTTCTGGATCAGAATTGATTTAATCAGTTATTTTTGGAGAGGTCTATTTGTTTAAACCACGAAATCTTCTTCATAAACCTAGTGGAGGATGGCGGAAATAACTGACCAGTTACAAAATCCTCAAAGTCTTACCAATCAATACTTTTGAATTTTGAATTTTGAATTTTGACTTCCGCGTAGCGGCACTGGTTTCTGCGTAACTCCTGATTTGATTAACCTTTACCACCGCCTCTACCCCCAAAACTACTACCACCAGCTCTACCACCTCTACTACCAAAACCACCTCTATTAACCGTACCAATAGAAGTTGTAGACCTTCCCCCAGGACTTTTGAGAATACCTGCATTACGAGGAACAGGTTGATACCTACTACTACTATTTTGATAATAGTAGATACTGCTACCAGACCGATAATAACGAGGTCCATAATAATGGTTAGACGAAGAACTTCCCGATGAAGAACTTCCCGATGAAGAACTTCCGTCTGTCACTGCTTCGCATTCTACTACTCTTTCCCATACTTTGCGACATTCTTCCAGACTGCTATACACTTCCTGGTTGTATCTACGAGGTCCATAATAATACCCAGATGGATAACTTCCGTCTGTCACTGCTTCGCATTCTTCTACTCTTCCCCACGCTCTGCGACATTCTTCCAGACTGCTATACACTTCCCGGTTGTATTTACGAGGTCTATAATAATGTCTAGATGAATAACTTCCGTCTGTCACTGCTTCACATTCTTCTACTCTTCCCCATTCTCTGCGACAGTCTTCGAGACTTCTATACACTTCGCGGTTGTATTTCCGAGATGCACAAGCTTTTAGAGAAATTGAAGATATTAAGACTAGAGTAATAATTATACTTCTCTTAATTTTTCTTGGCTCAGTCATTTCAGTTATCAGTTATTGATTATCAGTTATCAGTACATCGAGATGAATCTAGAGACTTGCAATACTGAAGTTTATTCTTTTTATCCTCTTAAAAGAGGACGCTATGACCTGATTTTTTGGTCATGTACTTTAGGATGCTGTTATTTCTAGGATAGCTTCTCAATTAAAAAAAAGCTCTCAAATTTTCAAACATTGTAATATTTGGTTGAACAACGGCGATCGCTTCTAGTATTCCGTAGTACCAAAAATCAAAAAGGTGCTAAACTAAGCAAGAAATTAACTTGGAATCAAAGTGATGAATAAAGTCTTCCTATATGCTGAATACCAAGTATCAATTCCTTTTACTGAAATTAATTAGGAATCTATTAATGTAGACATGAAAAAAATTCCAGGGTTAAAATAAAAAACTTGATTAAGTGGTTTAAATACCCATACTTTAGGTGGTTTTTATGAATTTGATTCTGTAGAAAATGCACAAAATTATATTGATAATTTATTAATTCCATTTACTAAACAAGTAAATGAAAATCTTAGTGTGAAGCTGTTTGATGGTGATATTACTCAAGAAGCTTCCCTCGCTATGGATTCACCTTTTTATAATAGTTAGTTACCGAATAATTAATAATTAATAATTCTCAATTAAATATCTTGGTTTAAAGCCGACCCTTTCAATCTGTCTTCAAAACACCCAGTTTATGATAGTTTCTGATAACGCAAACTTAGATTTCATAGATTGATTGACCAACGCCATAATTCCTTACCTAGATTATACAACGGCAAAATTTTACCGGAAAATTAAGGTTTAAAGCCTCTCTTTTCAAGGAGAAAAAAATTCCTTTTTCTTAATTATTAAAAAGAAAAGGTAATTAATAATTAATAATTAATAATTAATAATTAATTAGGGTTTGCTGATTAAATATGAAAACTTTGATAAATAAAGGTTTTGGCTTTTTTAGGTTCTGAAAAAGTGCAAGTTTTTAGATAGCTCTGTTTCAAAAAGTTAGCATTTTGGGCAATAATTGGGCAAAAAAATTACTCCCTATCCCCCCATCTCCCTATCTCCTTAAAAAAGACTTTTTCAGCAAACCCTAATTATTTACTTACCAAGGATTACCAATTAATGTAAAAGCTGACCAATAATAAGGGTGGGAAAAAGTTTCATCACCAAATTCTGCTAATTCTGGTGGTAGTTGTAATTCCCCTCCAGTTCCGCTTAACTCACCCATATTTATACCTGCTTTTCCTTTTAACATCACAATTTGAGCTTGTCGGAGTGCTTCTGCTTTTAGAGGTGTCTTTTGCAAATGCTGATAAAATTCAGTCATTAATGCTAAAGTTCCAATATCACTAACATTCCACAAACTTGCTAATGCGGATCTGACTCCCGACTTTACTGTTAACCCGGCAAAACCCAATTCTGCTTGTTCATCTCCCAATGCAGTACGACAAGCACTCAAAACTAATAATTCTACTGGTGGTTGATTTAGTTTTAACTTTTCTACTTCATCTAAGCTAATTTGTTCATCATCCCAAAACTGGATATAAGACTTATCAGGTTTTCCTGGTCTAAACTCAGCATGGGTGGCTAAATGAACTATTTCATAAGATTGTTTTTGTCGTTGTTGTTGTAAATTTTTAACTGTAAATTCTTGATTGATAAATGCTTTACCTTCCCACAAAAATTGTGTAATTTTATTTATTTCTACTGGTACTGCTGGTAAAGATTCTAATTCTTTAAATTCTGATGCTCCCATTGCTAAAACTTGTGCATTTTTAATCTTATTATAGTTAGTATCTATCAGATTAAATGCTGGAATTCTAGAAATGGCATACTTTTCTATAATAAAATTTTCTCCATCATGTAATACTGCTAATGGTAAAGTCCGCAAATTCATGCCTAAGCAGAACATTATGGTATCTATTTTTTCTGTTATTAGTCTAGATTCTAATGGTTTTACCATCCATTCATAGAGTTTTTTAGCAGGCTCTAGATATGATGTAGTATCGCGTTTTCTGGGATTTATAATTTCTATATTTAGCCTTGTAACTGTATTAATTAACTTTTGCCTGTCTGCATCTGTCACACTATAAACTTCTGGTTTTTTGCCAGGAGTTATTAAGATTAACTGCATTTGTTTTTCCCGTTGCCAAACCCAGATAACAGCAGGTTTTGTGCCAGTTTGTTTAGATAAATTAGTGAGAGTTTCAGCTATATCTTCAGCCGTTACTGAAAAATCAGCCAGATTTTCATCAAAGTAATTTTCATAGTCTCTTTCCCAATGTTTCTCAACTTCATTGACTGCTTGAATAAAGTCTTTTTGTTGCAAAAACATTTCCCAGTCTTCTTCTTTAACAGCGATCGCTGATTGTTTTGGTAAAATAATGTTTAAGGTAATGGTACTAACAAAAATTAATGTAAATAAGAAACAAAAAATAATTCTTTTTTTCCATTTCTGATGAAACATAATTTAACTTCACAAATTAGTGTTACTGGTTTAAGTATACTTGTTATATCAAATCCGCTTGCTTCGGAGTAACAAGAAACCGGGTTTGTGGAAGGTTAATGTTAGTATTGTAGGGCATTTGATACAAACCCGGTTTCTCTGCTTTTTTATACTGATACTACCGGATTTGATATTATAAATAGGGTCTGCTGAATAAGTATTTTGGGGAGGGGTAGGAGTCACTTCAGTTTCCCTGCAAATAGTTTAGGACATTTCTAAATCCTGAAACCCTTTGACAGTTTACTGTTCCCTGTTCCCCGTTCCCTGTTCCCTCTTCAAGTAGCGCTATAAAATTTTCCTAACTTCTTGGAATTAAATAATCTTTCCACAAATGAAAATTAGTTGTCCTACCAAGTAAAAATACACCTTCTCCTTCTTGTCTTGATTGACTCAATAAATCACAGGTATTTGCTATAACATAATCTAGACAATCTCGATCCGCCAACAATACATCTTGTTCACTTTCATATAATGAAACTCCTTCATTACGCAAACATCTTCTCGCATAAAATACTGTAATATCTTGTCCTAATATTTGTTCAATCCACGATTTTGAACCAATTGCAAATCCTTGATTCGGATTACACATAAACACTAATCCACAAATACTACTAATAATAGGTTTAATAACTTGTTCTTTTTCATTCAAAACCCAATCTAATGGTAAATTTTTATCTTCTAAATCTTCAGGAGTATAAACTATTTCATTAATTTTTTTTAACTCTTCAGGGGATAATTTAGTAAAAGTTGTTGTAGCTACTTTTTGCGCTTTTAAAAATCTTATCCATTCTTCCTCTAAATTACATTCTTGAGCGCCAGCAATTATACTTTTTAAATATCTTTTAGAAGGTGGAACTCCCTCTTTAATTGTCAGAGCTGGTAATTTGATTTGTTCTCTGTAAGCTATATATGTTAGAGCAGTGATAGTGGTTGTTGAATCATAAGGTAAAACTTGTACATTTTCTTCTTGATAGACATTACCTTTAGCTTCTAATCCATCAATAACTGCTTTACATTCTGGTGATAATTCATACAAACAACCATGTACGATAGAATTTTTTTTATAGACTAAATTAGCATAACTTGGGTCAATCTTATTAGTTGGCGTATGTAAATTAAATTTTAATTCAAAATCTTTTAATGTAGCTGGTTGAGAATGTAAAATTAGTGATAATGGTTCTTTTTTGTATCTTTCCTTTGTTTGAGGATTTGATGATAATTTGAATTCTAGTAATGATTTAGACAAGTTGGAGCCATAAGCAAAGTATTTAATACTAGATGTAGAACTGAATAATTGTTCTGAATTGGAAAGCATATAACCTTAATTCGTAACTAATGAATAATTTTTATTTTATCAGGAGTTATGCAAGTCTGCTAGTTGTGGTGATGGTAGTAATAGTTGATAGTATTGCTGCATTTCGACTTGTTCTGTATTCCAATATTATTTGAGCATTTACTATTTTTCTATTCAGCTAAAAAGTATAAGTGAAGGAACGAATTAAATTAGGAGCTTTTCTTGTTCTGACGACGAAGAAGTGTGAAACCAGCAGCAACTACCCCTAGACCAAATAATGCAGTTGGTTCGGGTACTTTTTCTCTATCAGAGAACAAACCACCAGAAAAAGTTACACCTCCTATTGTTTCACCCTCATCTAGTTGTGCTTGAATTCCAGCTACTGTGGCGTCATTAATCTGGAATGTCAAGTTACCTGCACCATCTGTTACTTCTCCTGTTTCGCTGACGAATTCTCCCGAAAGTTCTACGTCTATTGCTACATTACTTCCACTTTGATTTAATGTATAACTTGCTTGAGTCAGGTTAAAAACATTGAGGTTATCGGTTAAACTAGACTCTTCTAAACTGTCAAGACCAACTATTCCAGCAATTGTTGTGCTGCCAAAATCTAAGAAAGAGTTGTGGTCTTCTGCTACAAAGTTGTCGAAACTGATAATTTCTTTAATGTATGCGGTGTTAAACTCAGAGAATGTACCGCCATTTGTATCCGCGTCAACCATTACTGGTGTATGAGTAGGAGTAAAAGATAGACTATCTTTGGTTAAGAAAATATTGCTGATTTGACTATCGGGTAAAGTCTGACCAGAACCGAATTGAAATTCTCCAATTAATGCAGCAGCATTAGCAGTAGTGGCAGTAGCAAAAGCGGAAGGAACAGCAGCGATAGATGCGATGATGCTGAAAAATACGGTCGTGATTTTAGAGTAATAAGCAGGTGGGAAGCAACATCTCAAACCTGCTCTAGCTGTGGTTTTAAAGGTAGCAAATTAGACCTCTCAGTGCGAGAATGGGAATGTTTGAATTGTGGTGCCAAGCACGACCGTGATGAAAATGCAGCAATAAATATATTAGTCGCCGGAGGGCATTCGGAGACATTAAACGGACCTGGAGGCAAGCGTAAGACTACTGCAAAAGTAGCAGCAGCCTGTGAAACGTCAACTCACCGAGGAGCTACGGCTCGGTAGGAATCCCCGCGCCTAACAGCCGGGGAGGATGTCAAAACAACCTTATGTTATGGCAGCCAAAGAGCGATCGCTGGAAACCAAAAAGTATACTAATTTAAGGATTATTTTCAATACTACCTGTAGCAGAAGGAGGAGTATCACCAGCAGTATTCTGTGGTTGTTGTATAAGTTCTTTTTGTTTATTGCGGAACTGTGTTGCAGCGTCATTTAGACTATCACGTTGTTCGAGCATATACTCTTTCATATTCCGGTTATCTCCCAGTCTGGAGTTATGAATAATGTCGAACATATCTATCCCACCTGAACCTGTGAAAGGATCGGGATTATCTATTGTTTGTAAATCCTGTAAAGGATTAACGGTATTATTTTCATAATTATTTTCATAAGATTGAGCAAAAGTGTGCTGAGGCAGGAAAATGCTGATTATTCCTGTAGTTAAGGTGCTGAAAACAATTTTGGTGAAAAGTTTGGCAGACATAATAATCTAGTATTTTGTTTTTTCAGGAAACTTTCATATATATTAGAATACAACTTTTTTGGTATTTTTGACCCACAGATCTACCTATATGAAATACGTTAATGTTTGCTACTAATTAGTTATATTAGACATAGGCGTGATCATCAAAAATAAAATCAATTATCGTAAATAAATCATCAATTATTTCTCCTACTCCATACTTCATACTCCCTCTTTTCCGGAGAGGTCTATTAGTTATAATAAATTTTTGTTTGTAGTTGGGCTTTAGCCCAGACATAAATATTTTAGGGGCTAAAGCCCAACTACTAGCCTAATTATAACTGTTCTACTTATTCTGACTCCTGACTCCTAGTTAAATCTAGGCAAACCGACGACGTAATAAAGGTTGAATTGCGACTAGAGTCACAATATCAAAGACCAATAGCACCAGTAATGCTACCCCAAAGGAAATATCACCAAAAGGCGCTTGCATCACTACACTACCAAAAGAGAAATCATTATGTAGATACAAATAGCGGATAGGTTCGATCGCATAGCTCAAAGGATTTAAACTAGCCACTACCTGTAACCAACTAGGCATAAAAGATAAAGGAGCCAGAGCGGTGCTAGCAAATAACAAAGGTAGGTTAGTTACAAAAATCACTGCCAAAAGTTCAATGTGACCTGGTAAAGCAAAAGCAAGACCCAAACTTAAGCCAGTCACACCCAAAACTAACATTAAAACAATCAGGGCGATCGTAGCTAATCCTAATATATTAGGCAATCCTGCACCCAAAAACGCACCAGCAGCAATAATAATAGCTGATTGAATGAAACTTAGGGTAACAATAAAAGTAGCTGAAGCTAAGACAATAGAAAAGCGGGATGTCAAGGGCGCTACCAAGAGGCGGTTGAGAAAGCCAAATTCTCTGTCGAACATCACTGGTAAACCAGCATTCAGGGCACCAGCAAAAGCGGTGAAGACAATAATACCGGCACCGAGAAATTGTCCGTAGTTTTGACTTTCACCAAATAAACCTTGGGGTACATTTTGGAAAAGTGCCCCAAATAGAATTAACCACATTAGAGGTTGAATTATTCCAGCAATTAAAGTAGAAGGCCGTCGTTTCAGTTGGATAAATAACCGACGGGTTAATGCTAGAGTTTCTTGAAAGAAATCTCCTACTAGAGAGCCGGAAGTTAATGGAGTTGTCTTGATGTCAGACAACTGACTTATATTAGCTTGGGAAGGAGTAATAGTACTACTCATATTAGATCTTAGATATTATTAATGCAGAATTTAGGGGCAAAAGATTAGCATTGTTAGGGAGTATTTAAAAGTCTTTTCTGACAAAGCTATTAACTTTATTGTCAATCTATTTTTTTGTTCCCTTAGCAATGGCCTTTGCCTGATACACTGGTAATTTTAACACTGCTATTTTGAAATGGCAGAGTAGGGAAGTAGGGGAGTAGGGGACTAGGGGAGTAGGGGACTAGGGAGTAGGAGAGCAAGCAAAGAATATTTAGGGTTTGCTGAAAAAATCTTATATGTGAGGGTAGGAGTCAGGAGACAGGGGACAGGAGACAGGAAGAGTAAGGAATGAGCGAGAAGGCAGGAGGAAGAATTATCCCTTGGTTTTTCTGCCTCGCGTCAACCCAAAATTCTAACTTTTTGAGCTTAAGGGAGCAAAAATCTTGTACTTTTTCAAGACCTAAAACGGCTAAAGCCAATATAAGTCAATACTTTTAGATTTAATCAACAAGCCCTATTTATAGCACTACGGATTTAGGTTAGGACACTACTAAACTCTGAAACTTAGTCAGAGATTACTTTTGACTTTTAACTTTTGACTTCTAACTTGCGCGTAGCGCTATACCCGGTTAGTTGTACCAAATTAATCTGAAATCTGCTGTATTAAAAAATATTGAAGTGATTCTAACAAGTAGTAAGTTTAGCCCAACAGATATATTACTACGGGTCATTTCAGTTATAATTTAGCCTCCTGCGGAGGTACTGCGTTAACAGTACCTCCGCAGGAGGCTAGAGGCTTGAAATCTGAAATCTCCTTTCTCTTGGTCGATTGGATATGGCGCACTTCGGAGCGGCTCTGTAAGAGTGGGAAACCTCCCCATCCCATCCTTAGGGAAAGCTCCGCTTTTCATGTCGGCGACAGCCGAAACGACCGCTTTTTATTCTCTTGAAAGGGGAGGTTTGAGACCTTATTTTTTGGTCAGGCACTCATGCAAAAGTTCACTAAAATGAGGTTTTCAGAGACTACCGATGAAAATTTTCTCAAATGTTTTCTTTTTAATCTTTTAATTATTTTCAGCTCCTAAAAATTTCATTCTATATTATATTAACCTGAAACTGGTTGGATAAAAACTGTCCAAACAGCTTAAATTCTAGCAAAAAAAACCTATGCTCAAACTTTCTTTAGAAAATGTAAAGGCAAAATTTAGGAAAATATTAATATATAAAATTGGAGCCAAACTACTTGGATATTTTGAAAAGCTAATTCCTAGTTATTCTTTAATTGGGGATACAGCATTTTTTGAGCCTCACCACTTTGAATGGGTGGAAGAGATAGACGTAAATTGGATATTGATTAGAAAAGAATTAGATGAACTCCTGAAATATCGAGATGATTTACCAAATTTCCAAGACATTTCTCCAGACCAAGCTGATTATACGAGTCCTGATGATTTGTGGAAAACATTCTTTATGTATGGGTATGGAATAAAAGCAGAAAAAAATTGTCAAAGATGCCCAGAAACAACTCGTTTAATTGAAAAAATTCCGGGAATGAAAACGGCGTTCTTTTCAATTTTAATGCCTGGTAAACATATTCCCGAACACCGAGGTCCATACAAAGGAGTTATTCGTTATTTATTGGCATTAAAAGTACCTGAACCAAAAGAAAAATGTAGAATTCGGGTAGGTGATGAAACTCGTCATTGGGAAGAAGGAAAAAGCATGATTTTTGATGATTCTTTCCCCCATGAAGCTTGGAATGAAACTGATGGTGTCCGGGCAGTTTTGTTTTTAGATGTGATGAGACCAATGCGTTTTCCCCTTTCATTGTTGAATGAATTAATGATGAAATTAATTGCAATTTCTCCCTATATTCAAGATGCAAATATTAATCAAAAACACTGGGAAGACCGTTTAGAAAAACTGTTTGCTAAGGAAAATAAAAAGGAGAAAGTTTCAATAAAAGAGGGAGTAGGGAGTAGGGAGTAGGGATTAGTAGCGCGGGCATCTTGCCTGCGACAGCTATACCTCATACTCCAATTGCTGTATGTTTACTGACTAATTTTTTCATTTTTCACAGTTAAATTATTTTAGGAAAAAATCAAGACTAAGACCGAACTATAAAAGGTTGTGAATCAACTGATTAATTCATTAAAAATATTTATTTTTTTATTCTAATATTCAGTTTGATTACTATTCTTGTCTTTGTTTCTACTTAGGGTTTGCTTTTGGAAAGTCTTTTTGTTGAGGTAGGGAGTAGGGAGTAGGGAGTAGGGAGTAGTTAAAAGTCAGGATAAATGGGAGTTATAGAGAATGGCCTTTCATAATAGTAAAAGTGATTTTTCTGCCTCCCATTACCCTAAAATCCTGACTTTTTCAGCTCGCTAAATCGAAAAGCTGGCACTTTTTCCGGGCTTAAAATTGCTCAAACCTTTGTCTATCAATGGGTTTATATTTAATCAGCAAGCCATACTTATAGACTTTTTTATAAGTTGCATATACCATTGTCTTTTTGTCTATTTATATAAAATCAGGTTATATAGTAACCGCAAAATTACTTTCTCTTAATTACCGAATAATTAAGGTTTAAAGCCTCTCCTTTGAAGGAGAAACAAGCAGTCCTTTGCGGAGCATTCCGAAGGATGGGATGCTGAGGAAACCTAGCCATATCCTCTCCCCTTGAGAAGAAAAAATTTTCCTTTTATTCAATCCAATCCGTTTTAGGGAGAGGTAATTATCAATTATCCATTATCAATTATCAATTATTGAAAGATGTTCTATTGAATAGGAATTTAAAAATTCATGCTATTCAAATTCTTTCTCCTGAATTCTGAATTCTAAATTCTGACTCCTAACTCCGAGCAGGATGGGATAACTAATTACCAGGATTATATATTTTTTTAAGAATGAAATTATCAAAAGAGATTTTTGTATATAAATTAACAAAAAATTAGCAGCACATTACTTATATATTTCTGGTAATTAGTACATATAATACCATTTTCAAAAAAGGCAGTTACATCTGATTTTTTGATTTATTCCTACAATAAAAAAATAGAAAACCCATGAATTCTAGAAATCAAACCTTTTTTTCTCTTTTTTATCATGTTTTTCTTCCCCTGTTCCCTGTTCCCTATTCCCTATTCCCTGTGTCGTGACTGTAGCAATATTTTATGACATTGGTATAATAAAAAATTTTTTACTTTTGGAGGATTGCTCACGCATCCCCGTTACAAAAACAACTTATGACTTCTGACTTCGTTTGTAGGAGCTAATTTTTACAAATTTATCAATGGATGCTGAATTGATCTATTTAATATTAATAAAAAAATCAAAAAATATATTGGGAGAGAGTAGTGGGTTACGATTTTGATGCAATTATTATTGGCAGTGGTGCAGGAGGAGGAACGATCGCCCATACTCTAGCAAAAGCTGGTAAACGGGTTCTTCTAGTAGAACGTGGCCCAAGATTTAGTGATGTTGAAGCTTTCCAAGATGAGCAACGAATGTTAATTAATAAAGAAGCTTTCGACGATCGCCAAATTCAAGTTAATGGACGTAGTGCCCAACTTCACATCGCTGGAATATTAGGAGGTGGAACATCCTTATATGGAGGGGTATTAATGCGCCCAAGTCCCTACGACTTCCATCCAGGGAAATTTTATGACGAATGGCTACCTCGTCATCTGTGGGATTGGCCAATTACTTACGAAGAGATGGCTCCCTACTTTGACGAGGCAGAAAAGTTATTTCATGTTGCTGGGGATAAGCCATACAAAATGCCGAATATTGGCACACCAAGTAATGGTTATCCAGGGACAGTTCCACCACTCGAACCAATTAACCAACAATTAGAAAAAGGTATAAAGGATGCTGGGTTAATGCCATTTCATCTCCCTTTTGGCATAGATTTTGATAGTTGTCTACGTTGTTCTAAATGTCCTGGTTTCTACTGCCCGAATGAAGCTCGTGCTTCTACAGTGGTCCGTACTATTGATAAAGCAATTTTTAATTATAACCTTAAAGTTAAAACTTTCACAGAAGCAGACCGTTTAGTTACTAATAGCAGTAAAAAAGTTACGGGTATTCGCCTCCGTTGTCGTCAAACTGGCAAAGCTGAGGAACTAACAGCTAAAGTTTATATTCTTTCTGCCGGAGCTTTGGGTAGTCCAGTTATTCTGATGAAGTCTGGTTTGACAGGACGTAGCGGACAATTGGGGCGGAATTATATGTATCATTGTGGTGCTTTAATGGCAGGATTATTCAAACAAGAGACGGGAGGAGCGGATAAATTTATTAAACAGTTAGGGTTTACAGACCTTTATCTGGGAACTAAGGAATTTCCTCATAAATTGGGGTTAGCTCAAACAGTACCTATTCCCGGACTTCTTTCTCTACAACAAAATTTCCCTGTACCAATACCAAAAACCATTGCCGAATTTCTGCTGAAGCGAATGTTGGCAATAACTGGCATTGTCGAAGATTTACCCCAACAGGAAAATCGGATAGAACTAGGTAAGGATGGGAAAATTCGTCTATTCCACAAATTTCATCCTTATGATGTTTATCGTTCTCGGTACTATAAGAGGAAGTTAACACAGGTATTCCGGTTGGCAGGAGCAGTATTATCTTTTGGAGCAACGGGCGATAAAGATGATATTCATACATCCCACCAGGTAGGTACGACTCGGTTTGGTACAGATCCTAATACATCCGTGCTTGATAAAGATTGTCGTTTACATAACCATGAAAATGTTTTTGTTGTGGATGGTGGGTTTATGCCAAATGCTTTAGGTGTGAGTCCAGCTTTAACTATTGCGGCTAATGCTCTTAGAGTTGGGAGGAAGATATGCGAAGCTAGGTGAGAAAGCGCGAAAAGGAAAAACGGCGTTGCAGTTGGAAGTGGGATGAATTAGTGTGGGGGGTGTGGTCCGTGTGGTCCGTGTGGTCCGTGAAAGACACTGTCCCAAGGTTTCAGCAACGCCGGAAAAACAAACAGGACGAAGAAGAGAGGATGCCATTGCACTGCCACGCCGCAGTCACATCGTCATCCCACCAGCATATGTGATGACGCCAACCGCCTGCCTTTTGCCCTCGCTCGCCACAGCGCCCGCGCGCGCCTGATACATGCGCCCAAAATGCCCGCCATTTTGGCATAATTTTTATTGTTATGTGTGTAATGATCAAACGGTTCACATAAAGATTAAAATACGCTATGTATAAAAAGTCACTCAAGAAGTTCGATTCCGAGTTAGCCCAAAAACAAAACAAACAAGCACAATTCGAAGAATTATCGGAAAAGGAATTGGATGAGGTTGTGGGCGCATTTGGTCTAAGACTTCCCGATGGTTCCTTCCTTCTCGATGTTGATTCTGATAATGGCGGGGCTTACGTCGACGATGGCTATATCCCGACTCCTTGTCAATCTACTATAGTTTTTGTTATAGAGTCCGTGGAAGATGGCACAATTGTTAACTCTTCTGCTTATAGCTATCATTGAGTACGGTAGGGATCTTGTGGCGGTGGGTGTGGCGTTGTGTGGCGTTGTGGTAACCTGGCATCCTGAACGTTTAACATCGTATCACACTCGGCGGTTTTATGCTAGGAACCAGCAGTAAGTTAGAAGGCATGAAGTGCTAAATTTAGTAGCATTTCCCTTGAGAAACTTTTTTTCACCGATACCTGGCACGAGTTTATCGGTCAGAAGTTTGTTTGCGCAGCATTCCGCAGGAAAGTCAGAAGTCAGAAGTGTTCGGTGTAGTTACTAACTGACTGATAACTGATAACTGATAACTGTTAACTGAAAGGACATGGGCAGACCAAAAAGAGAATTCAAAGCAGATTATTCGTACCACATGAAGAAGGAGCCAGGAGACAGGACTCAGGAGTCAGAATGAAGAGGGAAGAAGAAGGAGCCAAATGGGAGGAGAGAATCTGCTAAAAGTTTTCAAGATTTGATTGTTTGGCAAAAAGCACATCAACTCGTTTTAGAGGTGTACCGCTCGGTTCAGCAATTTTCCTAAAACAGAAACCTACTCCTTAACCTCTGAGTTAAGACGAGCATCTGTATCAGTGCCAGCCAATATAGCAGAAGGCTTTCGGAAAAAAGGGTTATGAGGAAGAAGGAGTCAGGAGACAGGAGTCAGGAGTCAGAATGAAAGGCGGAAGAAGGAGTCAAATGGGAGAAGAGAATCTGCTATTCGATTCTTTCAGATTGCACAAGGTTCCCGCGATAGAGTCGCGATATTACCTAATTCTGGCAAATGACCTTGAATATGGGGATACTTCAGAACTTCTACTACCCGATCAAAGAAGTAAGTAAATTACTAGATTCTTATGTTGCTGCAATTGAACAACGTAGAGAATCTCCTGACTTTTGAGTTCCATTATCTTTCCTCCTGACTCCTGACTTTTGAGTTCCATTATCTTCCCTCCTGACTCCTGACTCCTGACTCCTGACTCCTTCCAAGATTGAGTAAAGTTCCTAAAACTAAGGTATCCCCTGGTCAAATTCCCTTACCCTTTTTAGTGGAAAAAATTGTCAAGATTGAAATGCCAGCTATTGCCAAAACAGCGATGGACTTTATTAAAGCGAATCGTTTTCCCTATTATTCTGTGGGGTGGTAGGGGCAAAGTTGATATTTTTCTATAAATTACATAAACCCGCCCACTTAACATTAAGGAGTTAGGGGGTGGGTTTGTATTTATCCCCACCTATTAGGGCGTCAAGGTTGAAAATGAAAAAACCTAACCCCCCAACCCCCTTCCCTGCGAGGGAAGGGGGTTGGGGGGTTAGGTTTTTCCATTTTCAACCTTGACGCGACGCGCGATTAATACACACCCGTCCCCTACCTCCTAAAATTGTGGGTGTTTAAGCGAGCAACAAGGGAAGACCTCTCCCCCAACCCCTCTCCTGCAAGGAGAGGGGAGTATTTCCCCCCCCTTCCCTGCGTGGGAAGGGGGTTGGGGGGTTAGGTTTTTCCATTTTCAACCTTGACGCGACGCGCGATTAATACACACCCGTCCCCTACCTCCTAAAATTGTGGGTGTTTAAGCGAGCAAC
>JAAUYL010001124.1_pt1 | contig 25991 bp, 14 predicted proteins | sample 7278011 | NCBI WGS metagenome assembly JAAUYL01 (sample SAMN14350225, study PRJNA611818) | marine sediment metagenome | isolation source: surface marine sediment (1.8m) | place: French Polynesia: Moorea | collected 2018-08
TAGCTACAGGCCTGAAAAATGAATTTCTGCAAGGAGAAAACACATCAAACGAGAGCAAAAACTTTTTATGTCTACATAGAAATGAAAATGAATGCTCTAAACTCCAAACTTTTTTAACAAAGGTATCTACTTAGCTATAGCTACGTAAGTATTTTCTTGAAAAATTTAAATTTCCTCGCCCTTCGTCATTGATGAAAAATAAACAAAACCGTTTCCCTGCAAGCTAAGCTTAAGTTTAAGCTTAACCTGTAAAAATGGGACGACTTGAAAAATGTCTTTTTTTCTGTAAACACATCCAAAAACCTAACCCAAACGCAAATTTGTAGTCTTTTTTTCAAATGCTTACAAATAATGTAAACCAATTTGCAGATGCCATTGGCCTCTCTTGTTTCTTGCCTTGCGTTATACTTAGTTATCTCTGAGGTACAGAAGCAACAAAACGCTTGGTTATCGGCGGTAGCCGACTCTCTTAGGTAACATAATAGCATTCTGCATTCACACCAAGTAGAAGTCCAATGCCTCTTGAGCGTAAAGTCTACAGCGGAGAGAGTGTTCTTGGCTGAGCTTCGCTCGAAGATCTCATCAGCTACCTTATTTGCATTTAATTCGATTTACATTTATGCAGCCTACACCCTCCGAAAAAGCCAAGGAAAAAATGGCTATGAAATTAACCGGTTTTAGCTTACCTTTCCTCCTCCGCCACATTTGCTGTTCTTTGTATTATTGCTGCTAATCCATTGGTCTTCGGACATGACCTCAGTTTGCCTGAAAAACACAAATAAATATCTAAAATATTTAGATGACATGGGCCTTTCATAATAGCCAACACATGTCGATATTGTAAACAAACAAAAGTGAAGCCCTGGTAGCCTCTTTGGCTTTCTCTCCTGGACACAAAATCTATGCGTGGTGGTTCGTATATAGCTGCCAATTACAAAGAGCTTAGAGGCTTCAGTTTGACAATCAATTTCGGTTAAAATGACAGGCACACACGAAACTGATGAGCGCCTGGTTTTTTATGGGCAAAAATATTTAATAGTACATTTGGTACTTTTCCAAAAATCTTGGTACAGGAAATGTGTACTACTTATTTTCAGATTTCTTTGTGCCAGAAGCTTAGGGAATGAAGGAAGTAAAGATTCTTTTGTGTGTGGTTAAAAAAAGTCTTTCTTAGTTTCTTAGCATTTTTATTGCTTTCCAATCCAGAACTTTTCTTACATAATCTCAGCATCTCTCCCACCTTTAGAGCTTACAGTTCCTATTCGCGGTTTTTTTTCTGGTTGCCAAGAAAAGTTGTTTACAGAGAAAAAAGTGGTGGTTTTGCCTAAATCTTTTATGGACTTACAAAGAGCTGTTTCATGTCGTTCTTTTTTTAAAGGGTCGAATTCCCAACTTTTTTCCGCCGATTCATCACACTGGAAATTGGAAATTATACGACCTTGATACTTTAAAAATGGTGGCTGGGCTGCACTAAAAAAGTTGTGAACCGAAAAGAGAGTGAAAAACAGCTTCATCGACGAATTTACGGTTAGCTGGATGCTCAAGGCGCGGCGGGGAGAGTAACCAGGTTTTGAAGGATCTTGTGCAGCCTGAAGTTCGGAAAAGTTTTCAAAGTTTCACGAGTCGTGGGGCCCTTCTAAGTTTGCATAGTTTGAGTTTCTCGCATCTTTTCAGTTTCGTCTCGATCGTCAAGACTTCGCCCATTCAAAATTTTGAAGAAAATCGGACCTAGATTTTATTTTAACGACCTTTCTTTTCATTGCTATAACATGTCTCAAAGGTTTCAAAACCCTTACCTTTATAGGCCCCTTCTCGTAAACTACACCACTTTTTCTTGGCAGATATATTTTCAACTGGATGTGAATTTTTCACGCTCAAAATGGTTCAGACCTGCTGAACAACTATTAATTTCCTGAGGCTGCTAAGGCTGCGAGGTCGTCGTTCTTAGAGACTTTAAACCAAAGGCCAATATGGTGGCCAACAAAATATCACACCTCACTTCACCTGGCGCAGTTACTTCATGCAGACGTTGAAAGCGTTGCGATACACTGACTGAATCCTACTTTGCCTACTTTGCTCGTCGAGGCCGCGAGGCCGCGAGGCCGGAACAGAGGCGGAGGATCTAGCGGCTCACCAAAGAGGAAGCCAGCGGTTAGACCGATAGAGGCTGCGCCTACGACGTGTACTTTACAATTGATGCAACCCCATAAACCCGCTCGCAACAGAAGGAAATTTGAGGTTGTCAACAGGTTATATAAGGAAAATATCCAAGTGTTTGTACTGTTCCTTTTTAAGAGAGGGGAGCAATTACGAAATGATACCATACATGTTGGTATTTTTGCCTCCGGCCTTTATCTCTGGCCTCGCAGCGTCGTCGAGGCCGTTTTTCTTTTTTCGAGGATGCGAGTGTCGTCTTTTCATATAAGACATGCACAAGTACTGGGTGTGTCTAACCTAGCCGTGGCTCATTTTTGCAGGTGCATAGCTAGGTTGGAAGCACTCCCTAGGACTATATCAAATAGAAAATAAGGTGGTGTTGGATACACAAATGTCATATGCAAACAAAAGAGGCTCTCCTTCTCTTCACAATTTCTTCCTCTTCAGTGGAAAAGAGATTGAATCCCCAAACTACTGTGATAGTATGTGCATCCACTGTCATCCTCATACAACAAGCCTAGCGTGACCCAATTTGTGCAGCGTTCTGATTGGTTGTCAAGTTTGGGCAACAAATGAAACTTGGACATTTTCAAAATGAATGAACCTTATTGGTCAGAATATATTCTAACAAACCAATCATATTTCTCTAAAATGTGTCCTCTCACAAGTTTTTAGTCATAACAACTTTCAAGTACTTTTTAATTGGTCACAATAGCCACTTGTACTTATATTTTATGGGGGAGCAGCACAGATATTTATGAAGAGAAGCTGACCAGATTTTCTAGTCAGATCACGTCTGAAGAACCTTATAGACATATCCTACATCATTTTTACTGTAGCTGTTTCATATTCCAGTGTAAGAAAAGAGTCTTGCTAAAAGTAGTATCTCAAATTGACTTTTTAGTTTTTTCTTGTCGTTGTCACAGAAGTAAAGTGAGTTTTCAGTCTTGTACTGTAGCCATTTTCTTGGCGGCGCAGGCTGCCACTAAATATTTCTCATTTTTCCAGTCCTCAAAATTAAATCAAGCCAAAGTGCAGTGATAATGGCATAATTATGGGTCATTAAAATAATTCCAATCTGAAATTAAAATGCACTTGCTGAATTTCTGGGGACGTATTACACTTTTAAAAAAGTAAAAAGGGGACTACTTGTTGTGCAATCTCACTCTCTACCTCTGTTTCGCAGCCAACTTTCGACTAATTAAATATACCCCGATATCATCTGTTTTAGTTGTCTTTCCTCTATGCGTTTAGTTTTGCTCATACATGAAGAAGGCTAGCTTGAAAAGAAAAGTGAAACAAGCCTAGATGACGTTAAGTTATGTTTAGAAAGTACCCTCTGAAAAAAGTTTTTTGAGGGCCTTCTCATCAGTTGGATTCTAATTTTGTATTTGAAACACCGCCCGAAAATTATGTCAAATTGCCGGCCAAGCATTAAAAGAGTTTCCTAGTTCTGGGTTCAAAACCAGACATTTTTGTGCGAAAGCATTTGCAGAAATTATTTTTCTTACCTGGTGATAGGTATTTTGTCGGGGATCCATTGGATTGTGGACGTTTTGACGAACAACCGAGTTCGAGCTCCTCTTTTTCCTTATCTTGCTCAATATCAAATGGTGAGGCTGAGGCTTTGCCACGGTGAAATGTGTTTCAGGTAGAGGTCAGCCTCCGGCAAAAAATAAAGGCTTTTGCTGGAAAAAAGGCCGCGCATCCTTTCTTTGTTCGCCTTTCGAAAACAGGCGAACCTATTTAGGTACAGTTGAAGTCGGCCTTGGACCTGTAAATTGGGTTGACACGCGGGGTAAAATAGAAACCCTCTCACGGGGAATCAATTTAGGCCGACCCTCAAAGTCGAAAATTGGCAGACACCTTTTTAAGTAAGATCGACTTTTTCCACAAAAGCCAGCCAAAGTCCAGTATACCATTGTTAGTGGTTAGTAGTATATTTGCCCAATTCTTAAAATGTTTTGAACCTGGTTGGACCGAAAATTCGACCGTTATGAAAGAGGTTGTGAAGCGAAGTTGTTTTTCGGCCTCCGGGAGGGGCGGCCTTACGCACCCCGCCCACGGGACTGACGAAGGCCAAGGGCGAGGCCGTCGGGCTGATGTTGGGGTTCACCCCGTGTCCTGCAAGGTCAGGATCAAGAAGTTGGACGCGGTCAACCACGTGGCCAACGCGTGCAACTGCTTACCTATCACGATAGGAGAGGTTGTGTGATTATGGGAGGATTTCTTGCGCGATGACAGTAAAATCAGAGAGGACGATCGCGTCCGGAAGCTGCTGTCCTTGATCGAGGTCGCCGAGGCCGCCAAAATCGAGGCCGCGGCGGCCTCGCTGTTGCCACTGGCCGACTTCTTCCTGTGCCTCCTGAACTCCGCCATTTTGTTTGACAAACAGAAACAGTTTTGACAAGGATCTCAAGATTACTGCGATCGGTATAGTCGAGCGGCGGGCGTATCTTGTTTCAGGCCAGAAGAAAAACGAGTTCTTTTTTATGTTGCTATTTTTCAGATTCTTTTCCGACCCAATCCTACGTTACATCTAAGCAAAGTTTACATTAGAACAACTTCTTCAAAACTGGCGGTCACCCTCGGGTAACCCCCAGAAGCTGGCTGACAAACAGACACTGATAAAAGTGTGGATTTATTACAGAGTCATAGTGTAGACAGTCAGGAATATGAAATTCCAATGAAAATTCCGCGAATTTAAAGTCATTTTAGAAGGAGCAACTGTAGCTTGTTGAAAAAATCTCCGTTTGATAAAAGATTCATTGAGTGATCTTAAATTATTATTGTCCGAGCGAGGGACGTCAAGCTTGAGCGAGAACACTTGCATCATACATGAATTTGACGTTCTCAGAAGAAAAGTGCCAACCACAAAATATGGGGGAAATTGGGAGAGAATTTTGCATAACCCTCTTCCAGCCTTTGTTGACCGCCATTGTTATGGCAAAGGCAGTGAAGGCCAAAAAGGCCATGTCAGTTCATAGATACTAAATATCACAAGAAATCCACTTGGAATAAAAAAGATTTGGATCTCTGATCATCGTCAGAGATGAGCCCGGCCTCGTCCACATGAGGTGAACATGCATTGTGCATTCGGAGAGCCTGTGACGGAAAGATATTTTTCAACTAAATCGATTTTGAGGGGGACCCACCCACCTCAGCCTCTACAAAACGTAAACAAGTCCATATTTTGTTTACAAGTGACAACGGCCTTATCCTAAGTCCTTAACCTCTTGTCTGACAAACATGGCGATACATTATAAATTACAGCCGCGACCTCTTGAAAGCCATGACTTTCCAGTACTTTGCTAAGAACAACTTTGGAAACATTGGTTCTGCATCTCTGTATTATTTGGTTGGTTCTTGTTAGACCGCATTTTTCCCGCCAAAAAACTTGCTGAATGCTGGAGCTGGTTTTGCTTTTTTTCCAAGTGAAATATTGCTGTTGACACAGGCGCTGCAACAAGTGGTTTGAAATAGCTTTCGCCTGACATTTATTTACTATTTATTAGGTAACCTTATGTAGAAAAGTGGTCATTTTTGTCCAGTCACAGCGGCGGCTATTTCTAAATCGAATTTTAGCTCTGCCGCGCCAATGCCAACGCTGATGACGTCTCTATGCAGCCACCAAATTGGGTTAAACCGCTAATACCACTTTACTTTTTTAGCACGGCCGCCTTCGGCGCCCCTCCGCTCGTAGAAACCAACAGAAAACAATGGTGGTTGGCATGGGTTTGATAAAGGAGGGAGAGGGAGATCAGGCAGTTTATCACCCACGTAAACAGTAAAAAGGCTGCACAAGGCCTCGCGCAAAGGCCAAAATAAAGACCTTAACGAGAAGTCGTGAAAGACTTTCCCTTCCCTTCCTCTGGGATTTCACTAAAGAGCTGAGCGCGTAATTGAAAAGAATTATATGGTTCTCTACAATTACTATTATTATTAATCAGAAAGACAATTTCACATATTTTTCAACTGAAGGAATATATAACATTTTAGGTTAGAATCAAATGTCACGAGTCTAGAGCGTAGGGAGGGTGTTCTTCAATTTGCCGTTGGAGATGCTGCTGTTGCTGTTGGAAATCTTGGAGCTGTTGCTGCTGTTGCTCAGGGTTGTTGTTGGACTTCCTGTAACGGGCGCCGATGGAGGCCATCCTGCCACCGTAGTCGGCAGCAGAACCACTTGAAGACAAATTCGAGACTGCGACCGAGTTCGGTCTCAGTGATATCGTCCCGGTGGTGCTCTCCGGGACGTTGAACAAGCTCGACCAGCTGCTCCCAATGCTCTCCTTGGAATTCCTCCGTCTATGATGGGGGCTAGGATCGAAGGTGGTGTGGCTAGACCTCAAGAAGGGCTCGTACTCTTGACCTCCAACAACCTCGAGCAGGTGACCGCCGACACGGCCTCGATCGTGATCATGCAGCAGAGGCTCCTCAGGCTCGGGCTCGGGCCATTGGGGTGTCAGGTTGGACATGAAATCCCCGCGCCCGCCGCCGTTCTTGTTGTTGCCGTTCGAGGTCGGCTGCACCTTGTCATAGAGGCTGCTCCTCTTATATGGAGGCTGCAAGTTCCTCGAGGTCGTCGTCTCGGCCGTGTTGATGATGGCCGCGTCGTACATCCCCGTGTCGAACCCGTTGAAGTTGGTCTTCTGGTGGAACCTCCGGTTGCTCTTCCCAATCCCGAGGCCGCCCCGGCCTCCACCCCCGCCCCCGTTGTAGCAATCGAGGTTCCCGCAGCACATGGTCGTCATGGAGTTGTTCTTGATGACGGACCTCTTGGCGAACCGATCCCGACCTCGGCGGCGACGAATGGCGAGGACGAGTACTGTGATCACGATTATTAAGAAGATGGCCAGGACCACGATGGTGATCAGGGCGCTGGTGGACAACCCGGTCGACCTCAGGAAGGAGTCGAGGCCGCTCTCGTCCTCGGGCTCGGCCGTGAGGTCGTCGAGGACGAACTTCTTGGTGCTGCCGTAGACCAGGATGTTGAAGGGCGCCACCAGGTTGACCTGCACGTAGTAGGCGAGGCCGGGATCGAGGCCGGTTAACTCGACCTCGGCTTCGTCGAGATCAACCTCCTCTTCCCAAAAATGTCCTTCACTAGCATTGGTCCAGTAGACGATGGCCACATGAGAGTAGCAGGTTTTGTTGACATCCTCTGGCAGCCTCCATTTCACCGAGGCCGTGATGTTGTCCACCCTGTAGAGACCGGAAATGCCTACCGGCCGTTCGAGACGACGGAGATCACGACAGCCCTCGGGGTCGACCCCATCGGGTCCACCCTGGCCATGGCCTCCGCCCGTCGAGGACGCCGGCCTCACCCTGACCTCGTAGACGATGACGTCCTCCTTGCCGTTGCTGTTGTTGATGGCGATGCACGAGTAGTTGCCCGCGTCCTCGGGCCTGACGCGGTTGATCATGAGGAGGCCGCCCTGGTTCTTCTTGCTCCTCCGGGGGCCGTAGTCGAAGAAGTCGCCGTTGTACTGCCACAACCTCTTGGCCTCGATGCCGGGTACCAAGATGCACTCGATGAAGACGTCCTCGCCCTCCGAGGCCGCGACCTCGATCCCCTGGCTGAGGATGATGTCAGGCTTCAGCCTCACCACCGTTTGAACGATTTGCCGGCGGCGATTTGGAAGCGAGGCCGTGCAAGAATACACTCCACTTTTGGCCTCTGTCATGCTAAAGGTAAAGTTTAATGAAATGATGTAATGTAAATATGTTAATATTCATTATATACTTTGATATCTGCAAAGATCCGTTTCGAGGTCGGATTTCAGCCTCGGGTGCATCTTTTATGACTTTGTCGTCAAACCTCCACAAGAGGTTAGCCAGCATCGCAGCCTCGACTCCGTGGACGCAGGGCAGAACAAGTTCATGCCCAGGTTCAACTAGATATTCCGGCTTGAGGTTGGCCGTCTGTATCACTTTTACGTTGATCGCTTTCCTGAAAAAAATCAAATTCATGCAACTGTTGGCTAGTTTTCTTTTGGTCAATCAGATTGTTTCAGGCGCTGCCAAAATAGTTTCAAAAAAGGCAATGCTTTGCGTGATGCGAAACACTGACCATATAGTTTAACCTGCAAGATCGTCTTGACTACACTAAATATGGAGTTACTTTTTGTACCTGGTATGACCATATTGGTTTTTAGCGTCGCAAACGTACTCTCCACTGTCTGACAAGATTGCATTGTTAATTCGAAGCTCGGTGCCCTTGGTTTTAGTTTCAGTCTTGTTAAAATACCACATGATAGAAGGCTCGGGAATGCCGTTGGCGGTGCACAAAAGGTCCAGGTTGTTGCCGTTGAAAATCACCTACATTTACATATAGAAAATAACTATTTCTCCACCTCAAACAAGGGATCGGAGTTACTTGGTCTTCGCTGTAGCTTATAATCACGGGAGCGTTGACGACAACCTTAACGGGAACGGAAGCTGTGGCGGAATCGAACTTCGTTGTCACGGTGCACCTAAAAAAATAAAGGATTCGTCGATTAGGCTACCGCGACACCTCCATAAAACATTCACCTGTAGCTGCCCTCGTGCTTCTTCTGGACGTTGTACAACAGGATGGACCCGTCGAACCCGAAGTCCTGGCCCTTGTCCTTGATGAAGGCCATGCCGTCGACCGTCCAGGTGATGTTGGTGATCATGTTCAGGCTGTCGATGTCGACGTTGCACGGGATCTTGAGCTTCTCCCCAGCGTGCACCCTGACCTCCTCCTCCGCGATCTGCAAGAAGTAAAGGACAATTGCAATCAGGCTTGGCTTGGTCTTGGACTTTTTTTTGGTCTTGGGTCTTACTTGAACTCTGGTCTTTCTGACCACGTTGACCTTGGCAAACTTGGCCACCCCCGATCCATAGGTATTGCCAGCCTCACACTGATAGACACCTTCGTGAGCTTTGGAAACTTTTTGTATTCTGACTCTGGATTCGACCAGCTCAAAGCTGTCCGTGACAATGTCATGGACTTTGGTCTTTTCCAGGGGGTGTTCGTTGAAAAACCACTGCAAATCGGGAAGGGGCACTCCTTTGACCAAGCAGGGTATCACCAATTCTTGGCCTTCATAGAGTGTCACCTGAAAACCGGAAAGTCACATGAGACATCTTGTAATTGCTTTCACTAATTACCTGCTTGAAATTGCTGAGGATCTTCGGAGGCTCTCCATGGACGAAAAGCTCGATGGTAAAGTTCATTTTCTCGAAGGGCGTCTGGACGGAGCAGAGATACTTGCCCCGGTCCTCCACCGATAACTCCGTGATGGTCAGGCTCTGGTTGAGGTGCTTCGAGTGCTTCCCCTCCTCCGTGGATTCGAAAACGATTTGTCTTGGAGTGCCATTCTGATCCATCTTGAACCACTCCACTTCCGTTTCCTAAAAAAAATGAAATGCTAGAATTTTAAGATTAACCTGCTTGACAAAGGTACAACCTTGCTGAGCCTGGGATCGAAGGAAATGCCGCAGTGAAGGGTAACATTGTCGTGGACATTTTTGACCACTTCCCTTGCCAACGAGATGTCGTCCTTGTGGATGGACTTCTTGATGACCTCGACCTCGACGGTGGTCTTGATCTGGCCGTAGAGGTTGGAGGCCACGCAGTCGTAGGAGCCCTGGTCGTCGGCCTCCACCTTCTCGATGGTGAGGTCGCCCAGGAGGGTCTTGCTGAACCTGCTCCCCTCCATGTCCATGTTTAGGCTGAGGCCGTCCTTGAGCCAGTTGACCTCGGGCATGGGGAGGCCGTTGGCTTGGCAGGAGAGGACGGCCTTGCCGCCCTCGAGCGACCTGACGTTCTTCTCGGTGGCAATGAAGGAAGGAGGCTCTCCAAGAACAGTCAGTCTCGCTGTTTGATTCGCATCACCGAATGGGGTTTTGACGTGGCAAGTGTAGGATCCCTCGTTGTTCTTGGTGACTTTGTCCAAGATCAGCTGATCTTGGCCATCCTGATCAAGGAGGTGGATGTCATTGAAGCTCCAGCTGAGACTCACGTTGGCAATCCTTGGATCAGCCAGGACTTGGCAGGGGAACCTCACCGTGCCAAGGGTTTTCATGACCAGATCCTGTGGGCCTTCGTCAATGATTGGCGGTGGTATCACGTTCAAGTTGACCAGGATCAAATCACTGCCGTATTCATTAACAGCCAGACAAGTGTACTCTCCCTCATCGTCTTCAGTGACGTTGTCAAGAACCAAAACATTACTGGCACTGTTGTCATCAATTATGCTATCCTTGAACTTCCACTGAATGGTTGGTTCTGGTATGCCCGACTCGATGGAGCAGTTCAGTCTGACGTTGGTGTTCACGGCCACAGAGTAGGACTTCGGGGAGGCCGTGGACAACCTTGGTGGCTTCGTGATGACCTTGACGGTCCTGGACGTGATCAAAGTGTCGACGGGAGTCTTGACAATGCAGGAATAGGCTCCTGAATGCTCCCTGTCAACCAAATAGGGGATGGTCAGGTAGTCCCCTGGCTCATCCAGGATCTTGCCATCCTTGGTCCAAGATTTGGTGATTTCAAACGACTTGGCCAGCTCAGTATCGACGTTGATGCTGCAGTTCAAGGTCAAGGAGTCTCCAGCATTGTACCACAAGGTTGTCCCGTTCAAGAAGTCGTCTGGCATCGAGGTCGGCTTGACCATGGTCACGAAAAGTCCGAGCTCAGTTCGGCCATGCTCGTTTATGGCAATACACTTGAACAGTCCACCAGAAGAGATGGTGACATTGAGACCCTTGACATCATAGGCGTTGACATCATTCAGAGCTACGACCTCTCTGTTGTCAAAGACGTCAACTTCCGGCTCCTCCTGGACCCATTCAATTTCTGGATGAGGGATACCACTTGCCAAGCAGGGGACAATCACAGATTGACCTTGAATAAGCGCCATTTTGGTTGGAAAAGTCGGGGCAATGATGGGACTCTGCTTGACTGACACTGTCCAATCTGTCCGAAGGTTGTCCAGGACAGTCTTGACCAGACACGTGTACTTGTGATTTCCTTCAACACGGTCAATGGTCAGCTGATTGACGTTGCCAACGTTGTCCATGATTTGGTCGTCTTTGAGCCAAGTGTAAGTTGGGGTTTGTTCAAGCAATCTTGCATCAATGACAGCCCTGCAAACCAGTTCCAATGTTGATTCCAGTGGAGCCTGGATTTGGTTGGAGCCAGTTGGCAGCTCCTGGATCCTTGATGGTTGGACAACCACGATGTCAACATGGCTTTGGACAGCCTGACCGATCTTATTCATCACGGAGCACGTGTACCTTCCTTGATCGGTTTCAGCTTGAACAGATGACTTGGCGAGTGGATTTTCCGAAGACTCGCTGAGATCTGGCAATGTCCATTGCATCCTGGCGCCTCCATCATAGTCACAATCCAGGACCACATCAGTCCCTTTCGTCACTAGAAACTCCACTGGCACTTTGTCAGGAACTCTGTAACCTCCAATGACTGCAACTTCGTGGATGATTGGTGGAGTCTCGGACTCGATTTGCAGTTGGTATCCACTCGATCCTGAGCCCCGATCAGTCATGGCAATGCACTTGTAGTGTCCAGCATTGGCCACCCTCAAGGATGTCAACGTCAGTGTGGAGGTTTTGAGATCACTTCCGGTTTCGGTGATTGCACAGTCGCCTGATTCTTCACAGGTCAGGAGATCGCCATTGAATGTCCAGGACAGGTAAAAGTTCGAGTCTGGTGTCGACCTCGCTGAACAGGTCAGCTTCAGACTGGAGCCTTCTTTCACAGCCTCATTGTCATTTGTGTTGGAACCGCTCTGGATCTTTGGATAATATGGGATATCCAAGGACTTTTCCTCGTACCAGACGGCTGCATCGTCTTTCTTGATCAAGCAACCATAAATTCCACTGAGTCCAAGGAAGTCCTGGTTGAAGAGCAGCCTTTGGACATTGCTGGTGACAGGCTGGATCTGGTATAGTCCATCATCTTGCTCCAGGGCCTGTCCATTCCTGATCCAACTGAAGCTGATCCCATCAAGGTTGGTGACACTGCATTCAAAGCTTCTGGCTTGAGTATCCAATAAGAGACTAGCCTCCGGTTCCACGCCATTCGAATTATCATGACTGGACGATGAGTAAAATGCATAAGAGGTTCCACCATCACTGGTGGCAAAACATTCCAGCTTTGCCACAGAATCTGGACTTAACTCGATGGATCCTGGAGCAGAGCCTTCGTCGACCAGGATGTCCTCTCCATTGAGTTTCCACCTGAACTGAACATTGTCATTGGCGATTCCAGTCCTGGAGCACTTGAATCCAGACCCATCGTGGCTGATTTTAAAGTTGTCCAGGTAGTTCTTGCTGGCCACAGTGGGTCCCAGGACTCCCATTAACAGTAGAATTAACAGCATCCCACTGTGCCATAGAGTCACTAAAGTGTTGGCTTGCATCTTCTTACTAGTTTTTTTCTCAAATAAAATTGATTTTCTTCATGCTTTTGATGTGGAGGAGTTGTGGTGAAAACTGGTTCTATTTTTCTTAGTTGCTGCCAGCTTGAGCATGATCTTTGATCTCCTCTTCTCCAGGATGTCTTTGTTTCAATCACGTTTTATGCTTTTACAGCACATATGTCACTTATTAATGTGTTCAGTTCAGTTACAGGCTTGCACTGAGAAATTGTGTTAGTTCTAGCAATGTTAAGCAAACTTTGTGCTCTGATGTTCACTGTAGTTGCCTGTTTTACAGCTGATATGAAGCTTCAATAGCATTTTCTATTTAGTTAAGTCGTAGTACAGCACAATTAAAGATGAGTCCATTTAGCACTGTTTTCACTTTTTATGGTTGACATATTTTTGCACCACTCGGCAAACTTTGCAAAATGGCTGTCACCCATAGATTGGCCTTAGTTGAACACGACTCTAGATAGTGTAAACTGTAGAGTATTAATCAACTTCCTCGTGCTCCAATTTTATTCCACATTCACAAAGGGTTTCCCCATTATTTATTTTGTTTGTTTGTTTGCTTTTCTCGATGCCTCCAGGCTCCAATGCTTTTTTGGCCGCCACAACACACCTGCAATATAGATGAAAATGTCAAGAATTTTAACTTTTTTTGCTCGATGTCTGCCCTTATCTAGGCTTCTAGTCACTCTACTAATTGCAGAGATTAATGCGAGCAGTACATGTTGCCCTTAACGAATACGGGCTGTAGAACAAGATAAAGAAATTGCAATTCAAGCAATAAAAAGGGAGTCTGAAAAAAGTACAAAATTGACACATTTTTGATCGGAAATTGATTGTATTCATTCCTTTTTTACAAGTAGGAAAAATCTTTGCTTTTTTAGCTTGCCATCACAAATAATTATTTGGAAGGTTTTAAACTAACCAAATAAAATATATTTTTCGAGTAGAAAAATTCGTGAAAATATAGTAACCTCACTAACAATGGCTATGATAAGACTGGACAACAGCAGCAAAAAAAGAGTTGAATTGAATCTATCCAATTATATTTAGATATCCAGTTTTTGCTTATAAGTAGAACTCTCTCATCTTGAGAGAACAAGCCTTTTCTTGTACGGCTTCCCTTTTCTGAGAAAAAAAATATCTGTCTTTCAATGAAAAATTTATATATGAATTTTATTTCTTTTTTTAAAAAAAAACATTATGTTCACTTCTTTTAGGACAAAATATAAAATGGTCATATGCTGTCAAAACTCAGCTGGAGAGCCCCCCGCAAAAAATTAAATACTATTTTTTCATAAAAAAATCTGTGAAACAATCTATGTTTCAATTTACCACTGCCCACACAAACTTCGGAATTTTTTAAACGAGAAATGATTGAGTTAAATACATAAATGCTGCAATCTGCAAGTCTTTGTTTACTTTTCAATTTCGAATCTGGCCAGATTTTCTATTTGTTTTTCGGATAGATTGCCCAACTCCATTTAGTCATGAAAACTTTTAAAACAAAGAATAAAATTCCAAGCTTATCGAATTAACACCTTTTTAATATACAGAAGCCAACAAATGGTATTTCAAGGACATTCAATTGAATTTGAATTGAATTAATTTTTATTAAAATTACAAAACTGACAGATTCTCCCTATTAATTGTTTTCATTCGGATTTTCAAGAGTTTCTTGAGTCTATTTGTTTAATTTAAACTTTTGGAAATTCGCAAAAGCAGTTTTAAGTTCTTATCAAGTCCAGAAATAATAAAGACAAAGATTTTTGCCTGGAAAAAATATTGCTCGAAAGGAATCTCATCAAAAGAGTTTGGGCATACATAAAAACTTGTGCAGATATATTCTGAATTTCAGAAACTCTGTGAAACGAAACAGCCTCATAATAACAGCGCAGAACTGAGAAAAGCGAGCGATGCCTTTGATCTCTCCTCCGTACATTTGATATAGTGAAACACGTTCATTCGTTGCTGTACTTGAAAGGGGACCTCCTCAACTGCAAAAACCTGCATCTCTCCGTCATTTTCAGAGCCTAAAAAAAGGTCAAAACAGTTTGTACACACTAACTTCTGCCTTCCCATGGTACTCCCCTTACGGCCTCAATTTTCAGCCTCGGGAGAGCGACCTCGTCAGCAGCCTCGCAGCCTCGCAGAAGGACGGACGAAACAGGCTCTGACAATAGCCACTACTCACTTTTTGTTGTGTGGTCTATATTTATTCTTGGAAAAATGCAGAAAAATAAAGAAACTACAATATGACTTCATCAAGTAAAACAATGGCTGATGTAAGTATCAGACGTCTAGGTGGCATGATGCCACTACAATTCACTCTCCAAAAAAGTTTAATGTTAAGAAGGCATTGTCGGGAACTTCCAGCCAAGTAACTCGAGCCTTTTTAAAAAGCATAAAATTACAGCAAAATGAAATCAATACACCATTGCAAAATATTATGTTTCCTTATTCAAAATTCTAATATTTAATATTTTCAACCTTCAAAATCGTTTCCTCAATTTCCAACATTGCATTGAGCATTTGAATGGGTTAAAATTAGCGTGTCTAAATTGGGTTTCGCTACGGGTAATTTTTAGAATATTTCTGTAATAATCTTTACAATTTTCGAACTTGTGGTCTACATATTTTCCATTTAGATTAAAATCAAATGTCCAGTCCAGTTTTCTATTTACACTTCTCTGCAAAAACCAAAGCAAAGTCACAAGCGGAGGATTTTTCACTGGTAAAATACCTGCTCCATTAACGGAAAAAAAAGATAATGGACTCGAAATTCCACTCATTTTTGCCCCTGCTTTTTCTGACACGTCTGTCAAGATATGCACAACTGTAAAATAATGCAGTTTTCTGAAAATTGTACATATATCATTCTTAAACTAAATGAAATAAATATACCATTAAGTTTTGAGTATTTTGAAGCAACACTTGTACTATTTAAAAGCCCTAGAGCAAAGCTTAAACGTTATATGGAATGATTTTGTTAAATAAACAATATTATTTATAATATCTGACCACGGTTCTTGCCTTTTTTAGATAGCATCATACTATCTTCACAAAACCAAAACCAAAATAAATGCTTATTTAATAAGCATCATCGGAGAACAAGTTTTGCAAAAAGTCAGAAATGGCGCCAGCTTTTCGAATTATTTTATTTATGTACAGGGGAATGTTCGTTTACGACGAGAGCTAAATTGAGGCAAAAGAGAACAAGTCCAGACGTTGATAAATGCACTTTTAAATTGTTTCATTATTTATTTCGCCGCTGCCCAATTTATTTTCTGTTTTATTATGTTTAAAAGTTTAAAAGTCTAAATATCCGCAGGCAAAAAATGATCGCAGACAATTCGTCACACGTTTGCAAAATTACATAGATTTCTTGACCGTTTCCAAAGATGGATTGCGTAGGGTATTTTCACAAGTTTTCTCTCTCGGACAGGAAAATAAATATTTAATCTCAATTTTTCAAAGTTGTTCCCATATGTTTGTTAAAAGAGAAGAAGCATGCTCAATGCAATCGTCATTAATTTTGATTTAGTATGTGTAGCTTTGTTGTAGGGGCATATACCCTTAACTCCACATTTTTTTCTCTGACAATTTTGTGTCCAATTGACCTTAATGGAATTTCCAGACACGTTTTTATAACCCACGAAAAAATAAAAGAAACATGTCAGAAATGAGAGATTTGAATTTCTGGCCAAAACTCAGCGACTTCTTGCCAACCCCCAACTGTGAAAAATAAGATTCTGCAATAAAAAGTCTCCTTGTGCTCTTAAACTTGAAGTGTCAAAAGCAGTTAAAATTGGGATTATAGCCAATTTCCAGCGCGGGGGTTGTAAAGATTATTTTGCAAAAAATATTTTTTAAATAAAATGAATATGCTTTTCTAGGACAATTTCAAGTAAACAACAATGTAGAGAGTAAGTTCATGAATTATTGGGTAAGCTGTGGCAAACTTTTTCGGTCAAAAATTAATGCTGGAAAGTTGTTCATTTGCTAACCGAAAACACATTTTGTATCTTTTTTTGAGCCCGTACCCAAAGAAAGTGAAAATGCAAGAAAAAAGTGATGTTCTCCAAAATCTTTTTTGACTTTTTCTTGCATTGTTTGGAATTTTGTAAAAGTTACGCGTAGGAATGCTTCTCTTTGGAAGCAAAACTATATTCAATTTTCACTTATAAACTTAACGTTTTTATGTACGGTCAGTTGAAATTATCGCTTATTTATGAAGACAGGTTTAGGGTTTCTGATCAAACGCATATAATAAACATTTTTGAGAAGGTCAAAATCGAAAAACAAAACAAAGAGTTGTTAAAGTTTGTAAACATGAAACTGGTTAATCTCTCTTATCTTCTGTAGTTTTATATAGTGTTTCAAGAAAGAACTGAACTTGTGTGAAAAAGTTATCAATTTCTTATCTTGGCCACAGGCTTAGCAAAAAATTGCTAAGACTATAAAACCCTATCTTCTGACGGCACCTTTTTTATTTTGAAAGATTTATTTTTCATTTTGGGGTGGGAAAAACGGATTACAATTTAAAATTATGCTTCAAAATCCTTTTTTGTCAATCGTATCAGTGTAAGAAAATAAGTGCCGTATTTTTTGCTCATCGTAAAATGGTCTCAATTGCTGAAAAAAATAAAAGATTTTTTTTTAAAAAATCCAGAAATTTCGTTACTTGTTAAGAGTTTTTATTGACTTTTTTCACGCTTAAACTTTTAAAGAAGCAATGAATGTCAGAAATAGAGCTCATTCTCAACCTACGCACAAAATGATTGCCATTGTACGCTTTGTTTTTAGTTTTTTTGAAAAATAATTATATCTATTTAAACGCATGGAATTTGGGCTAGAAAAGCACCTCTTGTTGGAATTTTTGCGTGAACAACCAAATCAGAAAATTGAGAAGTTAGAGAATGACTCTCAAAAATCGTTTCATTTCATGGACATATGAGACTCAATTTTGGCTTGGGAAAAAATCAAAATTGCAACAAGATGATGATGCAGCGAAGATAAACAGTAGGACATCAATTTGACCAGAGACTCTTGGATGAGCATTTTGAGTCTTGCAGGATCTTTGATTCTGGCTACCTTGAACGATTTTCTATTGCTTATTTTATCTACTTCTTGGCTTAATTCAAATGGGAAGTGAAGAGGTAGGGAACTAGCTCACTACTGTACCGAAATATCAGTTGTGAAAATCTAAAGAGTGTTTACTGCAATAACCGAGAGATTCCGCCAGCAAAATGCTCGAAAAATCGAGCAAAGATCAACAAGATTGCTTAACGACATGCACTTTTCAGGAGAAGGAGAAGACTCTCAAATTACTTTAGCGTTTCTAAAAGTTTCAGCATGTTTAAAACCAGGGACATGTACCCTAGTCATCTGCAAAATAACCTTTACAGTCTTGTAGGTGACATCGTCATGTTCGTGAAACGGCTACCAGACACCACTCTGATGTGCAGATTTCCAAAAAGAGCCACAAAAAATGGCGAGAACTGAGGCTGGGTTTCAATCCCGACATTTTTTGTTGGAGGGAAAAAATATTTCTGTGAAATGAAAAATGCTTGATTTGATGGATGAAACCTGCATCAAGCAGCAGCAGCTCACCAAAGGAAAAGGGATGGAGTGCATTTTTCGCTGCGTGTACTTTTGTAATGGCTTTAGATTCGGTGCCCCGACAATTCCCCACTTCAAAATGACTCCTGAAACAATGAGGGCATTTTTCTCATCTTCCAACCTATCCCAGATAATTTTTTTGTGATTAAATGGATATTTTTTCTCTGTTGGAGACTGAAAATAGTGCAAAAATGCATTCCTGCAAAATGTAGTGTGCATTGCTAAATATTTTTTGGGCTCGACTACAATTCTGTGATTTGGGACTTATCTTTCTGGAGGCAATTGTCGTGAAACCGGACCGTGTAAAATGCTTCATTCACTTTACTTTTGCCAATGTAACTTTTGACTTCTTGAACCCTAAGTGCAGGTACATTCATTTCATTTCACTATCACTACTACAACAACAACAACAATTGAGCCCTCCCTCTTAAAATCCTGCCATTGTCCCGATTCTCAAGAAATTTCCCGACTTTTTTTCTTGAAAAAGTCGTAAAAATCTTGAATTTCCGGGGATTTCTTCTATGATTTTTCTCCCTTTATTAAGACAGCTGGAAACATCTTGTGTTTCTAGGAAAGTTTGTTTTCAAAATACAAAAATTGAGGGGGAACCTCTGAGTGGGTCATGTCAAGTAACCCTTGTCCAAAATTAATTTTTAACGATTTTCAGCAAGATTTGGCAGAATACTCAAAACGAATTCAATATTTTTTGGCAGTTTTAGTTAATTCATAATTAAATCCACAACCCTTTCGATGGGGTTGAAAAATCACATCCACTTTGCTGCAGAGTTGCCAGACTGGAATAATGGAGACTTCCATCCTAGTTGAATGGGCCATTTTGGCTAGAAGAGAAGGGGTTTGGGCGTATCTGGACACGCCGCGCCTCTCCACAGGTGTGCCAATATCGTTTGCATTTCCAAATGGGTTTGGAAAAATATACGAAGCAAATTAAAGCCAGATTTTTACATAAATGCTTGCTCAAACAATCTTGAGTTCAAAGAAAAATCTTACGAAAATGTTAAAAATGGCTCTATAATTTTAAATAGCAATAACGAAACGGAGAAGAAAATATCGTGAAAACTGAGATTTGTTTTGGTGAAATACTGGTTTTCATATGGTTTAATTGGCAATTAACGAAAATTAGAATGAAACCAAATGCGAGGCTCGTATTACGATAGAATTATTTCTACTGTCTTTTAACGATAAAAATGGCAAAAACCTTTGAGAGCAATTTTGTCTTCAAGATTTCGTCCAGTGGTGCGGAACAAAACAGAACAGAAAATTGGCAGATTTTTGTTACACAAAAAAATATTGAACCGCACAAAAAAATATTCGGTATTTAAAAAATATTGCTGCCTCCTCTCTCCATTTCATGGATGGACTGGAACTGGAAGATAAAATGCTTGAAAAACCAGGGAAATTGTACAGCGATTTTGCTTTGGTGTAATTGCCAAAAAATATGTGAAAACTGAAAAGTATAACGAATTTGAGCAAAATATTTTGGAAAAACAGAAGCCAATTTTTCTGGGGAAAAAATATTTAAAATCGACAAAAAATGTCACTTGCTAAAAAATGAATTTATTTTTAAAAATCAGGATATCCGGATTTTCATTTCTAATCAAAACCCAAAAAGGCAAAACCCTTGGATTCTCAATTAATAATTTTTTGGCAGCAACATTAAAATACAAAACACAATGAGATTTTTTATTGTTTTGACACTTGCAAAATGCATTAGATAATAAAAATTAGAGCCTAGATTTTTAATAGCTCGTTTTAAAGGGAATTCGGTCTTGGAAAAAATAGAGTCATTTGAAATATTGGATGCTCAAGGTCTTTGCTTGAAAAATGACAATTTTTGACATTTTCTTTCAAAAAAACAGCAGCCTGTAATTTCGATGACAATCATATCATGTGCGCTGCTCGGCAATTTTACCTATTCATAAAAGATTTTTTTCGTGAATTTTCACATAAAATGCTTGCGCGCTTGATTATTATTCCGCTGCTCAACACGTACCCTGTAATTATGGGAAACTGAAGTAAAACGGAGCTTCCTGTCTTGAAGAAAGTAAACATGTGGAAAAAATTGAAAACGATCTTATTTAGCCCGAAAATCGTAAACAAAGGATGGGTTTACCTGTGGGATCGACTTGGGATTCGAGGCAAAAAAATGTTAAGAAAAACCAGTTTCTTGAGCACAACAACAACACTTCTTCTAACTTGCTATTAGTGGTGACGCATAGTTGTATTATACAAGAACTGTGAACACTGCAAAGCTCGAACGGCGACTGCTTGAGTTGGAGTTAAACTTCAAGAATTCTGTTTTCAGCTTTGCTTTGGACTTGAAAACGAACGAGCGCGTTACGACTTACGTTAGCTTTGCAACATCATAGCAAGTTTTTGTGGAGTCTCAGAAACCCGAACAAGTGAAGCTGAAGCTGTACAAATTCCCCTACATGTTAGTAAGTAAGGCTTTAGGATTGTCCAACTTGTTCGTGCATTTTTCACATAATGCTCCACATAGCCACTTTCAAAATGTTGCTCTTTAGGTTAGGAGCACTGATGTGGCGGCTGGAAGAAGCTCACCAAAAACGAGAGGGATGATGCGTGTAACTTAAACGTAAATAATAAGCAGCACGGAGGAGGAAGGAATTTTTGTTGAATATTTTTTTGTGAAAACATGACAAACATGCAATTTTCAGAATTTTAGTGAATTTATTTGGAAGCTATAAAATCAGATTTCAATGCAAAAGTTTCACCTTTTATTGCACCCCGAATCTTGTGGATTTTCACAGGTTTTTTTATTTATTTTCAATATTTCGGCGAAAACTTATTTGATGTATTCAAGATTTTGTAAAGGAAGTCGTTTAGCACTGCAAAAATTAGCATTTTTTTGCCTGAAAATCCTTCGACAAAAATAATTGTTGCAACATAACGATGAGCTTTGCCGCAATTTAGTAAAATTCCAAAGTATTTTTCATTGAGAGCCTCGCCATCTTCTGTATATAGCAAAATAACCAAATAATTAGATAGTAAGATGTAGATGGTCGTTGTTTGAGTAATTAAGCTCAAGAAATTACATTTTTACCCCCAGCAGGCATTTTTCTGCATATTTTTCGGGCTATTGTCATGTATAAGAATGGGTTATTTTATTCTACAATCAAAATTCCAGAATATCAAGATCGAATCGAATCGTTTAGCCAATCCGTTTTAAACTCTAGATTTCCGCCCAAGATTTGGTGACCCGATCTCGTTTTTCATTTATTTCTCAAAGCAGGTGCTTGTGAAGTTTGATTTTAGCGTTCGGGGTGTACGCATTTGGTAGAGAATTTTAATGCAATGAAAAATGCGATTGTCCAAGCGTATCACATAAATCTAGTTACCTTTTGGACTGACTGGTTAAATTTTGGCGGGAACTTTATGAAAGGTTGCGTGATTCACGACGAAAATATTTCCGAAACATCCGAAAATTCGCTTGTAAGCATGTTGGCCAGCTTTTGACCAGCGGGGGACCGTCTGATTGCTCTCTAGATGACTTCTTATCGTTTGTACACGGTGTTTCAAAGATTTTGTTGTCTTATATTATAGTGGTCTAGTGTTTTTGAGACACCCTGTGGACAGTTTTGGTTAGGAGGGGTCCTGTGGCACCCCGAAGTGATGGACAATAGAACATTTAGAGCTTCCCAATTGTAAATAGCCCATCTTTAGGAGTGGTCGCGATCTAAAGATGCATAAAAGTCAAGCCTACAATCGATCTTGTACCACTTCTAAAATGTGGATGAATTATAAGTTCCAGTCATTCACCACCACATAAATTCTGTCTTTTTTGTGGCCACCCTGCAATTGAAATTGACCAACCATTTTACAGATTGGCACTGGTTTTCATTTGAAATATTTTTCTGTTGAATTACAGAATTCCGCCTCGCTTTCTGATGACAAATCATTTGGAGGCCAGATTTATTTGAGGTCAACAAGTAAACATGGGTGGTAGTCGCAGTTCCTAAATACACTTGCTGAACTGGCAGATTTCCCTGGAAGATCTTAAGCCCAAAGCCAATTGATTCGGCCTTAGCGAGCTTTCCCAGATTTCTTAGTACTATCTTGTCTGGGTCGGCATCTAAGACCGCGGCTCCCAATTCCGAAAACATCAAGAAAAGTGAGCCGCAAAGTATTTTTTCCTCCTCCTTCGTCCTACCGCTCGGACATCTGGCTGAAGAATGAAAACTTATCTGGCGATGCTTTTCACCAACTATTTTTTGCTGGCACTTCCTAGATTCCAAGTTTTTTTTCCACGGATTCTGTGTACGTATAAGAGGCCATCATAACAGACAAAACCAGACTCAAATCGTTTTCGACTTCTTGTAAACAAAATTAAATGATAAATTGTTTTATTTGTACAATTATTATCAAATGGCAAGAAACTTTTCAAAATATGATTTACGAGTAACATTTCTGTCACTCACAAAAAAGCATGATGCAGTTGATATGGCCTAAATATTAGACATTTACATATCAAGCGGGAGACCAAAAAAAGGAAACTGGCTGCATCTTACATTAATATACTGTCTCGCGATGTGGTTTGTGCATTAAGTTAGTCTTGGTTGTTGAAAGAGAGTCAGTCGAGGCTGTCACGGCCTCGCAGAAGTCTTATAGCATCTCACTTTGGGACGATCTCAAGCCGACCATCTTTTCACTGATGTCCCAGAGTTTCTTGCAGCCTCGATCGTCGAGGCTGCGTCGGCTCGGGTGCCGAGGTCGGCAATCGCTGTAGTAACCTCCGCTCTGGACCGAGTCGTCCAGACAGCAAAACAGCGTTGTCTGCGCTCCGAAAAATGGAGTTTTTGCGAAAAACTTGTGAAACGGCCACAGGATCCACCCCCACCATGTTTTGTACATGTGTCGATGGAGGTCGGTGTCGATGACGCCTGCAAAATCAAATTTGCTTCCGGTTTTCCAATGTTGGACTGGACGAGATCAAGACTTACCCGGATGCAGGGAGCAGACTGTGATCCCGGTCCCTTCGGACCTCGAGGCCAGCTCCCTCGCGTGCATGACGTTGGCCAACTTGGACTGGGTGTAGGCGTTGACCCTGTTGTACTTGTGATTCTTCTTCTCGAAGTGGATGTCGCGCCAGTAGATCCGACCTTGATAGTGAGCCATACTCGAGACGATGACGATCCTGAAACAAAATGATTTTTCAAAGAGATCCGGAACGGCTGTTCTTGATGCAGTTAAAGTTAAGCTGTACCTCGTGTCGAAGCCGGACGCGGCCGACTTGTAGAGCAACGGGGCGACGAGCTCCGTGAGCAAGAAGTGGCCGAGATGATTCGTTCCGAACTGCATGTCGAAGCCGTCCTCAGTCTTCCACTCCGGGCAGGTCATAACGCCTGAAAAAACCAAAAAGCGTTCAGTTTTCACGAGTTCCTTTACGTATGCATTTGAAATGCACACCGAGCGCGTCGTTGTTTGTTTAAGAAACTTTTTTTTCCGAAAAGGAAAAACTTTTAACAGGCCTAGCTTAAGCTATATCTGCATTTTACCGTTCTCGAGAGTCAAGACCATTTGTTGGCTCACCTGCATTGTTTACCAAGATGTCGATCTTGTCCTCCGTGTCCAAGAGAGTCTGGGCGCACGACCTCACCGACTTGAGCGAGGCCAAGTCGAGCTTGTGGATGGTGATGTGGGCGGACTCGAGCTTGTTCTTGATGTCCTCGGCGGCCACCCTGGCCTTCTCGACGCTCCGGCACAACATGATGATCCTGGCACCTCGTTTAGCCAGGTCAAGGGCGGTCTCCTTCCCGATCCCGGTGTTCGCTCCTGAAGAAAACTTTATCTATTTAGCAAGAGGTCGACATTGTAGTCTATATGATGGCTTTAAAAAGTCTCCCTAGCCGAAGGCGATTTTCTTGCGATATCGGCGACTCGGTGGTGGAACATGATTCGTGAAATCATTTTATGAATCAAAACAAAGGGAAAAAATCGTGAAATCGCTCCGGGCGAAAATAACCCTATTTTTACCCGCGAGCACGTAGTGCGCGGGTCTACATCTCACTCTGTTGTTCTTCTTCTTGTTGTTGCGTCTTAAGACACTTGTTTAGTGAACTTCCGAAAAAACCTGATAGAGGGCGCCACCGGCGCTACATTACCTATAAGCGCCTAAAGGGCGCCATCTGGCGGCAAAATCCAAATTAAGGATAGTTGGCTTGAAGTTAGACTTCTTGTTTGGCTAATTCTGGCTAAGCCGCAGGTCTTTCCCAATCCCAAATGCTCGCGGGTTAATGGTTAACATGTTTAACCTTGTTTGCTTTGTCTAATTTCACGGATGTCATTTAGTAAAAAATCGTGAAATTGCGTCAGTCAATAATTACACCGATTTTTGCTTTCGAAAGCTCGAAAAATTCTTTGAGGATATAGTTTATTTGCGATATTGATATATGAATATGAATTGAATTAATGATATACATAAATAGGAAAAAACGTTTAAATTGTTGTTTCAATCCACCGGTTGTTAAAGAAATCTTACCTGTAATGGCGACAACTCGTCCATCGAGGCGTTTCCGGTTGTCCGACCCGCGGGTAGGACCCCGAATCCATAGCCGGAAGAAGTGGAAGAGCAAGGCGAAGACCAAGATGGCCGTAATAACGGAGCCTATGCTGATTCCAATGATTGCACCTGTACCCAGACCCATGGTTTCACTGACGTGTTTTGTTTGTCCTCAAGCTGTCAACGCGCTTGTCTTCAGTAGAGTTTTCACGAGTTTTTTCAACGTCGTCACAGGAAATTAAGTCACATTTTCACGAAGGATAAAAATCCTCGTCTTCAGCGTGTATCGCGTTTTGTAAAATTGTAAAAGTGTGCGTCAAGCACTCTACCTACCACTGCGACTTACTAAGATTTACCCGAGGGTCACCCTCGGGTCTATCATATTTGGGGGGTCATATGCGACTTCGTCAGAGGGGGGAATAGCAAGCATAGGGGATCAAGAGCGTTCCCAATGACTTTAAAGCCAAGCCTTGTACGTATACCTGGATGGTTCAGAGTCTGACACTAGACATACCTTACAGGAGTGGGCTGGTCCCCTATATAGATACACTTATGTGCTTGAACAGCGCGCCGACGCGCATCTCATCGTAACATAGTGCAAGGTAGGACCTAAGCCATAAGACCTATCTAACTTTATGTCTATGTGTGTATACCTGCAGAATCAAATATAGCTACCACTACTCGAACGAAGAGAAAGAGGCGGAGGAGGACAGCGAACATTGTACAAACGTCTACGTATTTATTTTTGAGCACCACCACATGGAGATCTTAATATATTGCAAACAAATGGGCATTTCACGACTTTTTTCCAATAGAGAATCTTCAAATCATAGGTTGTGTACAGTTTGTTCTGAAGAGATTGAGGAGCTAACTATAAGAAATTGCTGCTGGGTAGACCTCCGCCGAGAGAAGAATCGCAATACTTATCTGAAGTTTAAGTTCATAGGTGTCGGAGATGACTGCCTTTTAAGAATCAAATTGCCAATTTTCTTGGCAGAGTCTTGAGAATCAACCAAAGCTACCGGTGAAGTCGAGGACGAATCTAAAACTATTTTGAAATTGACGCAACGTCATTTCAAATTATTATGAAGAGGTTTCCTTGCATGTTGTTAGATAAGAATCAGAACATGGTCATGCCCACGAGGCTCCCTATTATTTGAAATCATGTCATAGACGAAATATTTTGTAAAGTCACTTGCGCGTACTTCACTAAGATACCTCTGCAAAAACATGGTCAAATTCAAAATTCCAATGGAAAA
>JAAUYL010003622.1_pt1 | contig 25911 bp, 21 predicted proteins | sample 7278011 | NCBI WGS metagenome assembly JAAUYL01 (sample SAMN14350225, study PRJNA611818) | marine sediment metagenome | isolation source: surface marine sediment (1.8m) | place: French Polynesia: Moorea | collected 2018-08
GCCCACCTTGATTTCTCCCGTGAAATCAAAAGATTTCAAAGACGAACTGAAACGGGGATATTGCCTGTAGCGCCATCTACAATACATATCATGGTGGCGCATCCTCCTCCTTAGCTAAAGTTAACAATCTAGCTAATTTATCAGAAAATAATGTCTGCCGGCAAGCGAGCTTGAGCATTTTCAAAAGTGGGTTTTCTTTTATCGTCCAACAGCTGTTCCATGACAACAAAGTTTGAAGAGACGGGATTCAAAATGAAGAGCCTCCTACTCTTTTCAAAAAACGTCAGATGGGCTATACGTGTTTGCTTTTTTGAAGCAACAGGTTTGAATAAGATGTAACTATCTATTTCAGCATAAAATGATGTAATTTTCTAACCACTTAGGAGAATACATGTATTGACCCAATTTGATCGCGACCCCCCGATAAAATTGCTCCTTCGACAATGAGAGGTACCTATCTAAGAACTTTTAAAGTATAGCAAGGGTGGAGTTGAGATAGAGTGAATAATTGAATTCTCCGCTCTTCTGATAACGCAATTAATAATTGGGCTCCTGAAATTCTTTGAAGTGCTACCAAAAAAAGGGCAGACTGAACTTGAGAAAAGAGACAATATACGATACATGAGCGGGGATTTCTTTTGTCCGCGTATTCAACCAAGGCTTCAAAAACTTCAAAGAGCTAGGGGAGATGCATTTGCTCAGCAATTTCAATGTCAGAATATGGAAGAGCAGCAACAATGACAATGGCACCATTAGGAAGGAATTCCTCCTGTAAAGTATTTCACATTTAAAATATCTTTGTGCAGCTCACATTTGTTTCAGGAGTTTAGGCCTCTGTATTTCCTTATTTATTTAACAAACTCAAAACCTAACGTGCAGCCATTTTTAATCTAAATCTTATCGACTAACACGATCTCTAATTAACCTTGGAGCTTGGCTCAAAAATGTTTTAAAGGTAACACAGCAGTTTTGAAAGCTGTGGTTTTCGGTTTCACACTCATCTATGTCTTTTATCTTACTTTCGTTCGTTTTTCATGCATCTGATAACACCAAAAAACTTGGCAGGGGAAATTCTCCTGGCCAATAAATATTTTTGAAGAAAATTAGAACAAAACTGAATTCCCTGACATTTTAGGGTAGCATAAATCCGGGATTACCAGATGGCCCACAATAAAATTCCGGCCATTGTGGCACTTTTCGAAAAGGCGTGGGCTCAATTTTGATTGCGTCTTGCATGCAGCCACTTCGGTTGATTGAAGACCTGATCACTACAAAACTGTCAAAACTTGATGCTTCGGAAGAAACTACAGAATTTCCAGAAAAAAACATTTGGAAAAACGTTTGGAAATATTGTTCGGCGCCCATGTATTTTCCGTACCTCATTCCTTGGTTTGTTTTCCCGATTTTATTCAGGTCACAAGACTCACATCTGTGCTACGCACACACGAACAGAACAATGCATTGAAATGCTACAATTTGCAATCGAAATAGCCAAGGTGATATGTTCAAATATTTATTTCATTTTATTTGTGGATGATAAAAAACCAGAAGAAAATGTTGAAGACTGTGAACGAGCACGTGGCAATTAAGAGAAAGGTCCGATCGATTTTCTTGGTGTTTAACGTGAATAGAAGTTTGTCCTGGGCATTGAAAAATCTCACATCCACTTTGTTCAAATTGGAATCTGCAGACGAGTTGACGTGGTATTTCAGAAGCAAAATGACCACATAGCCAGACAGAGCTCCAAAAACAAACAATATGCAAGTGATTGTCCAGATAGATAGCGGTGTCATTTTTCTAGTCTTTGGCTCGATTGAGAGGACGCTAACAAACAGGTTAATCAGCACCAGAAATAGTGTGATTAGAAGGCCCATTCTCCCGGCTATGTTATCCGGAGGAATCAAGAAACTGGCCTGGAATCATGGATTAACTTGGATGTCAATGACATTGATGGGATGGGATTGCATACATACCCAGGATACGATGACAAATAGGCCTGAAGGGAGGAAATAATTGTAGATGTATCTGCCCCAGCTCCTTGTCAAATGAAGTCTGAATCCACAAAGAGAATAGGTTCCAGAATCATAAGTCACATTAGTTTCATTGGATTCCAGCATTGTCACATTGACGCCGTAAGTTATCGAGATTCCTGGCATGTAGTCCGCTTTGAAGAACATCTTTTCAGTCGAAAACTTCACCATATCAACTGGATATACGTAGCTTCCAATCCTAAACGGACATTGATGCCAATCCATTGGATAGGATTCGAAAATCATCTCACACCAGATTGTCACTACGACTTCTTCTGAATAGTACAACTTCCCATTGGACATTGCTCTCAAACCTTTTTAAAGATATCCCGTAAATAAATCCCGCCTATATTTCAATCAATTACCTGCAAATTCGGTGAGAAACTTGCTTCTCTGCAAGGATTTCATGTCGTAGATGTAAATGTCAGGAACCCAAACGTTGGACAAAAGATGAAGATCCAAAGGCTGGAGTGTCTTGTTGTTCTTGGCAATTGTGTCATAACCGGTTAATCTAGGTTCTGGCCACGTGAATACCATCAGCATAAAAATGGTGACTGTGAAATCCTCCTCATTGACTTTCAAAACTTGGAACACTGTAAGATTCGTGTCAATTGTCAGTGGTCGTTCCACTGGAGGAATCTCATATTTGTTGTAGTTTTCAGGAATACAAATGCCCGAGGCGCAGTACTGTTGCGCTTCAGAAAAATGAAATCTACTCGTAGAGGCCACTGTAAGTAGCAAAAAAGTGGCCAACATTTTTACGGCTTAGCTCTTGATCAAACAGCGTTAGACTGAAAAGAAATTCCTATTCCTTTCAAGTACCTTAACAAATTATTGGTTAAGTTAAGGGCCTAAAATTAAGCATGCACGCACTTTATTTCTGCAAAGTTGCGATCCAATAGATTAGATTAAAGAGTATGAAGAGAGTTATGGAAGAGACCAGGAGCCACTTGTCCACTCTTTTGTAACGTTTTGAACTCTTCATATCTTCTGCCGGGTAAACTTTGTTTGAACTTATTTGTGGCGTCCAATAAATTGTAATCAGAAGTCCAGCATATCCTAGCAGAGCTCCGAAAACAAACAGTAGACAGGCTAACATCCAAATGGAGATTGCTGTCATGGTTTCAGCTGTCGGCGATTGGGACAGAATGCTTGAGAGAAGATTGATCAAGACCAGGAATAAGGTAACCAACAAGGCCATCCTTCCTGGGATTGAGTCTGGTGGTATCAGGAAGCTAACCCAAGACACAATGACAAACATTCCGGAAGGAAAGTAGTAATTGAGAATGTAAGTAAGTCTGTTCCTCCTCAAAGTTATTTCAAATCCAGACACAGAAAAATTGAAAGTCTGCTTTGAATTCATGTAGTAGCAGTCTTCCCTTTTCAAGGGGGCAATCTGGGCAGAAAAGTCCAAGATGACATTCTGATTCTGTTCCATGTAATTCAGTCCTATCGTGTTGAACTCCATCAAGGTCGAGTCAAATGTGTAGCTACCGACTTGAAACTTGCAAGTGTGCTCGTCCAGAGGGTACGAATCAAATCTCATCGGACACCAAAATGTCACAATAGCATGCATAGAGTAGTAAAGTGCAGTGTCATTCAGCAACCACAATCCTAGAAACCGGAAGTGACAACAGTTAACTCTTATGATGTGAGCAATCACCTGCAAATGGTCCAATGACAGAATTGACTTTGAATGATTTCAAGTTCCTGATGAAAATGTCTGGAGTCCACAGTTCGTCTATAAGGTTCAGATCCAGAGGAGGATGAGGCAGATCGTTGATGGAATTATTATCACTGTTCTTGAACAGTCGATCCTCTTGCCAAATGACACTGAGATACATGTCCAATGTCACTGTGAACTTGAAGTCGTCAATGTCCAGGATCTGGAGAACGTCTAGCCAAATGTCAACAGGATAAGGCAAATTGCCTGCCACTGGAGCAACCATTTTGTTGTATTCTGATGGTAAGCAAATTGGACCGGCACATTTTGATGCCTCCAGCTTATGTATCAAAAAGACAAGGAAAATGACAAACAAAGTCATGTTATCAAACTCGAAAGTAAGCTCGATCGTTTGATATCTAACATCAATGGTCGAAAATCGATATTGCCATAGAAAAGCGTACGGTAAGCCATATTTTGTTTGTTATAATATTAACCACATGCACAGAAGAAAATGATCATGGTGTGAGAGTAAACAAAGACTTGCTACAGCTAGGTTCTTTTGAAAATAGAGCACGGTCCGCAAAGAGGCCCAAGCTCGTAAATATTCGTCTAATTGCATGACAATAGCTTGGCTCTCGTCTTCAAGTTTAGACTGACCTGAAAACTACTGGCCGTTATGATTTCAGGCTTGCAAATTATTCTTACCCTCAGTCAAACACACGATTGATGTTGAAGCTATTGACATTCGTCCATTTTTGCCTGCAATGACGTAACTTTACTGAGAATTTGCTCCAGGCAAAAACTGCTCAAAAATGTAGGTGTTTGTCAAGCTCAAATTCTTTTTCTACCTGTATCTAAAATGAGCTGAATTTTGCGCACGGGAATCTATTCTATTTTTCTCAGCAGAGTCAGATGATGTGACAAACCTTGCTAGGTTTACGAGCACCAGACAAATGGCGATTCTGCTCCCCGATGACAGCTGATTCGAACAAATTACCGAGTGTCGTTCTATAACCTTGACAAAAATATAGGCAACAGCAAGTTGGAGCTCCTCCTTTGTTAACAACCATTTGCTGAATTTTCGTTTAAACTTTTTTTTATTTTAGAGAGTTTTTGCTACAAGCCCCGATCATGTTACGTTCAGTCATATTCATAAATTTCGGCCACAGTAGTGGAACTATCATCTTTTACAGGCAATTTCTACTGAGCTCCTCCATTATAAACCCTGCCTTTTTATATTCAAACAGTGCAATAGAAACTTCGGTTACCCATAACTCAAACTGCACCCAAATGGGCTCGTTCCTAGATACATGGTATATTTTTACCTATTTTATGTAGGAAGATCGTAACACAACAAAAGGTAGCCGTGGATAATGCACTAACCCATTTCTAAGTACCTGAAAAAAGCAGCCACTGTCGCTGGTGGCTAAATATACGTGTAGTCACACAATCTCTATTTTGTCCAGGCACTGGAGGGGAAACGTCTACAAGACAAGTTCTAACAGGATTAGATCAAGACCAGACATGATCACCGTGCTATTGACTGTGTTACCACATCAACTAAATAAAAAGCTATAGGGGGATTAGGAATGCGTGAACGATTCTTTAAGTCTGGCTTCTTCTCAGTTTGAGTCCATCCCCACCAGACGAAAAATGAGCAAGTCTCTCTAGAATTACTAAAAAGTACTTACTTTACCAGTGAAATAATGATCCTTTGTAAAAAGAAAGGGAGAAAAAAAGTTGAGAGCAGATGTATCCAAGATTCGTTGGGTTTGAAATATCCAACCATTAGCGCTACAGCTCCTGAATTTTTAATTCCGAAACAGGTGAAACTCACTTGATCTGGATTTAGTAAAAAATATACAAAATGCATCCCGAGAAAATAACAGACACAGACTTTTTCATAGATAAACATCTCTTTTGAGTTTTCTTACTTTACCCATTGTGAAGACTGCACACAGAGCGACAGAGTGCGGAAATTATTCACGTTGGCTTTGAGACAGATTGTTGTCAGTGTCACGCCAAAGTCTAAGTTCTCTACGTTTTTAGAGTCTTCAAGAGTGGAAATCTTTCTTGCAGAAGGGAAAAAACAATTTTGACCCTGGATTGGACAATGGGTTTTGTCGGCTAAAGAGGAGCTACAAATTACACAAACACGGGAATTTTTCTAACTTTTCAAGAGAGCATCACCTTTTCCTTAAAAAAAGAGAACTTCTTTTCTTTTAGAATCTGAAATGAGACCGCACAATTTTCCTACTTTTGGGGTCAGCGAGCAAAGATGAGACAGTTTTAGTGGCGTTTAAAAACTGCAAAAAGAGTCCGAGCTTTACGGTATTATTGCTTGCAACCGATCTCAGATAGGAGATAGACTTTCCTTAATAAATATTTTTAGAAATGTGGATCAACCTCATTCTTACGGCTTTTGTGGAGAAAAATGCATCGAGATTCAGATTTTTTTATGGGGCTTTGCTTGGTCATTCGGCTCAACAATTGACTTTACAGATGGAAGAATTTAAGATATTCGTTTATTTTTTATTTTCCCCCAACTGTAGGTTGTTGACCACCTTGGTGTGGTTATAAAATCTTTTAAAAAAGCTGACCTGTCCCACGAGATATGGACATTTATTTGCCAAAAATTGTCCACCTGAGCCGAAAAAGCACATTCGTGGTGATTTCTGGTTGTAAAATATTACTTGAGCAGAGCAATTTCGTGATATCTTAAGCATCTATCTGCTGGCCACACTGATTGGCTCGGACTGAAAAAAGTTTATTGATTTTTGCTGCAAGTCCCAACTTTTTTATGGTTCCCTAAAAGCATCTTGCCATACATGGAAGAAATCTAAAAAATCTAAATTAGGAGCTGGGGCATTTCGTTTTGATTTGGATTCCAATCAAATATTTTGTTTCAATTTTGAGTTTGTTGATTTTTTTGAGTTCATTTCAGGTGACACGGAAACGTCACTCTTTTTTCTCTTAAACATGAGAGCCATTTATGATACAATTCAACAAAGCAAACACTTAATAAAATAAATTCCCAGTTTTTCCCCAGCGTGTCACATGATTTTGATCTCGATCTGATGTAAAAATAATAAGCCAGAAAAAAAACTTAAAGAATCCAAAAAGTATAATGTAGTGCTTTTGTAACTTAATTTGGATTCTGCAAAAATATACCAGGTCGCCAGGGTCAATGCGTGTTTTCGCGAAAAATAAATCTAGAGCTGGACAGAAAATTCCGGATAGATTTTAATGTAAATAATAAAATATTCCGGATTTTAATTTAAATATTTAAGCAAGAGCATGATGAATTCACAAAAAATAGCCCCAACAAACGGCAACATGCTATTGTATTATAAGAGCGCCTTTGCATCCATTTTCCAAGCTATTTTATACAATTTCTTTTGCAGAAAAAGAGCGAGGGTTTACTTTGAAGACCGACTTAAAATATTCTAGATGCCTCAAAAGTCAGCAATTACCTCTAGACATGCGAGAGCCGAGCCCTTGCAAAAAATTGTTAAGTATCCCAGACTTGCGTATGTTATTTAGTATACGCAATTTTGAGTTATTTTGGTCCGCTTTACACCTGCCGTAGAGAGAAGTCACAAAGTAATTATTTTAGCATCTTGTAGCGCCATTAAAAATCTCACAGAAAAACATAAAACTTTCCTCGTGACGAGATAAAGCCAGTTGAAAGTAGGACAGAGCAGAAAGACCAGACACACTTTTGTGAAAATAGCCAAAAAAATGGGCAATTTTGGCCATAAAACTAATTGTTGCGCTTGCAAATATGTATCTCCTTACGCACGAGTTTGTTTCTTTATCTGAAAATATTTTTCAACAACCAACCTTCGTTTTAATGGGAAAGAACGAGCCGCTTACCTGCAAAAACAATTAATAATTTAAGCATTTAATTAGCTGTCATGATTTCAGTTTCTCAACATGCATGTGTAGCTATCTACCTCGTTTATTTTATCATGTTGGTTTAACACGAAAGATTTTAAGTTTCAGTATAAAAAATCCTTGAAAGAACCAGGCCAATTTTCCGCTGCTTACTTTGTGCAATTTGGGGGCAATTTTGACTGTCAAGCAGCCCATTTTTCTCTTTGATATTAAAGCTTGCACGACACACCAAAATTTTGCCCCAAAAACCAGATAAATAAATAGAAAGAAAGAAAACTTATTTCCAGGCTGAATTGTGAGTCACTGAAGCTCGAGCATCCAACTAATTATAATTTGCAAACAAGCTCGACCTGGATCATGCTATTTTTACAGAGATCGACTTGAAATCGTTCGTAGGATTTCCTCTCCAGAAGTGGTACGAGTCTCAGAATTTGCCTCATTTTTTGCAGCTTGAGCTCTGCTCGCAATTTCTTCTGCTGATACGCCAGCCCCACCCAAACAAAGACTTTATATATTTTGTATCGCTCTACACTTTAAATAGAGCCTTAATTTCCAGAGTGGAGCAAGGTAATGTCTCGTAGTTTCAATTCAATGGCATTCTTAACGCTATGGAAGAATCAGAGATAATTCTCAAAGCCAGTAGTGGGCTGTGTTTCATGAGCAAAATGGAGCTCGTAGGTGTTTAAGCAAAAAAGTTAACCGTTTGGGTTTTTCACAATATTTTTATTAATAATAACCATTCAAAATTGATATTTTTAGCAAGAAGTGCTTGACCTTCAAAATACTTAGGTGGCTATTTTGAAACAGGTAAAAAGTCCTCTTCTATTCAATTTTTGAGACGAGAAAAAAGGCTCGGTATTTTATTGGGGGTTGTCAAAATGTATCTTTGCTAGAGGTTGACCAGCTTTTGCTTGAAATTCGTTTTTTACTGGAACAGAAAAAATGAAAATATAGGAGAGAAAACCCAAGCAAGTGTCTATCTAATGCCATGATCCTATTGAATTTATGCTATCACACAAAAAATATTCCAGCTATGTAGATCCAAACAAAAATGAAAAGTGTCTCCTGATGGGCGTTGGACAGCACTTGACATTCAATGTCAGTCATAAAAACATCCATCCCTCCTTCTTCTCCCAAGTTTTTACAAATATGCTTTTAAAAATAGGTGCAGGTACCCATTCTATTTAATCGATGATATCGCATACCTGGGTGTCAAAACAGCGTGCAAACTTTTGAGCATTGGAAATCAGCCAAGCGGAATTGTTTCTCAATAGATTTTTCCCGGGGAGAGGGAATTTTCTATAAAAGTAGAACACGCCCCAATAATTTCCCGTCTTCAAAGCATTTGGATTTTCGATGCATTTTGCAGTTTCACAAAATATTTAATTATTTTCCAGAGAAAAGGTCAAGAACATTAATTGTCTACTTATGAAGCTTATGGTTTTATGTTTCTTAAAAAAGAAAAGAAATAATGGGGGATTTTCTGTAAAGTAACAAGACACGTACCAAGGTCTTCTTTCGGCGTGTGGTCAATTAAAACTAATGATTCCATTGTTTCATTATTATTATTTGAACAGAAAGTCAGAAACTTTTCCCAAAAGTTCATAGTTTTTTTGCCCCTTAAAAATCACAGTCTGCGCCACGGTCGCTAGAGATAGCTGGAGAGACTGCCAATTAAAAAGTTTGGCTCAGTCATTAAAAGTTGGGGTTTTGCAGATTAGATAAATGCATCCGATCGCACTTGGAGCCATTGTTAGGGTGCCAGCAAAGCACTATTTTTTGCCAAGTGCTTGCTTTTCACTTGGACTTAATTATTAAACCTACAGCTCAGCATTAGCTTCTGTTTTTCTCCTTTCACTCCGCCAGGCATGATTTTCCGATATAGATCTCGACGAAGATAACTTTTGATTTATCGCACTCTAATGACTGTGTACAGCTACAAAGCTTCCACCACAGAAGGCTGATGTCGTGGTCATGTGATTTTTAAGGCTTAGAGAATCCAGGCAAATCGTGGAAAATCCAGGTTTTCTAGGATTTTACCGGAATAATTCACAATGAAAACCACAGAGCAAAAAGCCAGAAAGATCTCCCAAAAACTCATTGGCCACCCCCAGAGTCTGTCCACCGAAATTAGTGGGTTTTGCTCACGTGTTTACTAGAAATTTTTCCTTGCAGTACATTGAACCTCCAATTCAGGTCTAAAACTCGAGCTGCATGGGGTTAAAATCTATTCGCAAAGAGGGGATCAAAACTGATTTTTCAGCAGTAGCTCAGCATTTAGGTTTCCATGATAAATTGACGCAATGTTGGGTTTTAAAGAAAAGGCTTGCGTGCCAGAGTCTTCCAGAGAGAGAGAGAGAGAGTTTTACATGATTTTTCTTCTATCAAGTTTTACATCTCTGGGATTTTTTGATACTGCCAAAAAGATAAAATCGGAAAGGAACTACTATCGGTGGGCACCTGTTAACTGCTAACAACAATGGAAGCTTTAGGATTTTTTTCTCAACTCTGATTGTAAGTGTGAAATTATGGTCAATAAATTCTGTGAAAAAGAACGACGAGAAATTTTCCTGTCTAGCGGCTTTTTTCTGAGCACATCCATAAATTGAAAATGGTTAAAAAGCTGAGATTTCCGGGAAAATCTGGGACAAAAAGTTCGTGAAAGACTCGGAGTTTTTCCGATAAAAGCGTAGATAATTCGAAATTGGTGTCCAGGAATTCCGAAAGATTATAAGTACAGAGAGGAGAGCGTGCGTGAGTGCAAGAAAATGTAAGAAAGAACATGAGCGGCAACATCAATTTTGAGCCAACGTAGACAAAAAGGAATACCTTTTACTGGCCAGTCTCAACCATCAAGTGGTCTTACAGAGACAAGACAGTAGACAAGATTTATGGCTTAATTTGCCTCCTTTCCTTGTCAAAAGGAACATTTCTGGACACTTTGGTCCTTTCTTTTTCTCCAAAATAATCGTTGATATCTTCCTTGTCCATTTTAAAGCACCCAAAAACTGCTTGGATTTCCCAACTAAAATGCAAACTTCACGGTACATTATTTTGTGTTGAAAGGCGGTAATTAGACAGCGCCCTCTGTCGGGGAAAACCTGGAACTTTTTCCTTTAGTCGATTTTCTCCGCCGAGAAATTAGAATTAGCGATGACATCCATCAGCCTTCAGGGTTGAAAATTGTGTATTTTGTCATAATAATAATTTCCAGGAGGTTTTTGGTTTTCGTAAGTTGGGCGCTACCTCCAAGTTCGAAACTTTTGCGGTCAGATTCTCAGCCCACACAAGTAGCCACAACCAATAACAATATAAAATGCTCGTTCTAATTAACGCTTTGCGAGGCGAAAAATCGCAGTGATGGAAACCCTAAACGCACCCTTGTTTTTAGAACATTTTGGACTTCTCGGACATCCAAAGGTTTTTCCTGTATAACTTTATTCTTAACTCGATCTTCAATAACAGGTTGCAAAAAATAAAATCTGTGGGGCGGTGCCGCAAGTTCGCCTCGTTTTGGGATGACTTATCTGTTCAACTCAAGAGCAAGCCAGTTTTTTTCATAAAGTGGCCCCTCAAAGTCATGTAAACAAGACTTCAGATTTATAAGGTGCAGGTAAATTTCCAATTAAAGTGGGTTTACTCGGGCAGACCGAAGAAAAACTACTTCTTGGTTACTTTTTTAAGATCGCGAGCTGACGCCCATTTTTGTTTCGAACTTGGGTAACACAAGTCAAGCTCCAATTTTTGGGCTGTCACATAAAATTACCCCCCTTTTGTAGTTGTAAATTGCCTTAAAAACAGTGGCCGTGTTCTCTCTAAAAGTTTCTCGAGTTAGTTCCTTTAAAAATGGACTTTCAACTAGTGTACTGAAGAACAAAAAAAAGAAAATTGCAAAAACTAAACTTCGTGATTTCAAGAAAACAAAAGATTGCAATAGAGGAAAGTTTTTCCAGGAACTAAAAATGATTTAATGGTGAGCCTCGGCGAAGATTTTGGGGTTGATACCAGACAGGAGTCCTAAAATTACCGGCTGGCTACTGTTTTCATCCTTAAGAAAAAAAAATCGAAAGAAACTTTTGTAGATGATGAGATTCTCGGAACAACAAGAGCAGTGAGCCGCTGTCGCCTCAGGCATAAACATCACCTTCATGCCACAAATTTTAGATCGACCTGCCTTCATAATATACAATGTACCTATGTGCGGAGAAGCAATTTTCTCTTCATTTTGTTCCCGTTTTCGGTCGGTCTTAGGCTCCCCTCCCCTCCCGACGACGGACACCAGACAACTCCTTTGGCCTGTCATATGCACTCACTCACATGTGTGGGGCGCTCAACTAAGACCAAACCCATTTTACTGCAACGAAGAGATTTCAACGCCCTCAAAGCAATTGTCTGTTTTCGATCTAAATCCAGCACCCCCGGAACTGCTTCCACGAGTAGGTTTTAGATGGACAGCAGAGGGCGTGCATTTAAGTTCGAAAGAAAACTGTGTGCTTGCTCACTGTGAGTGAGTGAAATCGGTTCAAACAATTTCCAAAATCCTGGGGAGTGTCACGCGCGGAGCAAGAGTAAACACACAAGAAAGATTTGGAGCTTTCGGTCTAAAAAATTGCCCCCAATATTTTATGGCTATAAAACCACATGTATATCATCACAAAAACTAGGTCAATTTGCCCAAACATTTGCGGTCAGAACTCAGAATTTTGTGGGCTACCAAAAATTGTTATTGAGCACAGTTTAATACCAATTTATGCATCGTCATTCTGGCGAATTGTTTTTATTTTTTGCTGATGTTCTCGCAATGCTGTGCAAGATAGGTTTTAGATTTGAATTCTTATCGCGATCTGGCGCCCGCTAAAAGCCCTTCTACAATTGCTACTCTCATTTATAGACGCTCGAATGCGTCGAACTTACTCGCCTACCCCTTTATTGTAAGTGGAAATGGGGCTGGGGTCAAATCCAAGACCGACGTTGGCTTTTTTAGCAACGTCACTTTTCAATTGAACGTGCATTAACATTCAATACTCCATTTTTAAAATAGGCAACGGAGTTAGAAAATCGTAAGTAAGTGTAGATATTTCAGCCAGAAAAAAATGCCCGAATCATTCTTAGCTCATCATGGTTGCAGGGAGAGCAATTCTCAGAATAAGTAAATGCTCTAAACGTTTCCGATTTAACTATACTTTTATTGCAATTTCCCTTTACTTTTTATCTTGTCCAAAAAAGAATTACTAAGTAGATAAATGTTGGCACTATAAAAGTCTTTGCTGTTGAAAGTTGAGTGAGATTAATGGGGTACGGACAACAAAACTGGATATTTTTTCATTTTATGTAGATTTTTCTTGAGCTGGTGAAAAAGCCTTTTTTCAAGAATAGATGACCCTCATTTTTACCTTTTTGATGATTCTTTTGTTAAAGCGAGAGGTGAAAAATCGGCCCAGTCCCAACAATTTGGTCCTAAAAAGCTACATATTTTTAATGAAATAGCTCCATTTTCAAGACTACCGGGCAACGCACGCACGACAGACAAGAGTTATGGCATAGGTTGGGACATTTTTTATTGCATTGATACAGCGACAGAAGTCTAAAATAGCTTCTTTTTGGGCTTCAAGCACTGTATTACCTCTTTTTTCTTGGTAGTGAAACAGATTTCTATCTTCTAACTACGTAAATCCATTTTGTACGGACCGCTCACTGCGATTACAGAAGCCGACTACAAAGTTAAATCACCGACTTGTGAAGGTATAAAACAAGACACCGTAAAGAGAAACCCCGCGAGATCGAGGTTGCGTGACAACCGGAGCATCTACTTGCGCATACCAAATGGGTCAATGGCTGGCTGTTTAAGCACAAATTAATGAAGCAATTTTCATATCACAACCTGCTAAAGACAAAAAGGGTGGAGTTGCCTTCTGAAAAATATATTTGCCTTCAACTCTGAGAATTTTTGAGAAGACTGAAGAGCATCTGGTTAGTGGTCATATGAAAGTTGAATGCTATAGGTTTTAAGTAAATGGCTTCTTAAATACCCTCTGCAATGCGTAGGCGGTCTTGTGAGGTTTGAGTTTCGCCAAACGTCACACAGATGGCGCCCCTATTTGTTTTGCTTGCGATTAGAACCAGTTAAGCCTAGGTTCTAAGTGAAACCAGGACCAGGATTCGGCTAATTGATCAGGGATTTTGGAATGATTTCACAATAATTTCGCCCCAGAAAAGACAGATTGCTATTGCGTGTTTGATATTGGTCAAGCATCAAAATCCGGAGAAAACTCGTGAAATCAGATGATGTCGAGCCCGAAGGAAAAAGATTCTGATCAATTACAAGAGGCACACTCAGTTCAGCTCTCCCCTCTCTAAGTCAATAATTTCGTGACGTACTGAATCAGATTTCCATGGAAAATATAAACTCCACAGGTCACTGTCAGACTAGGCGTTCAGTAATTTTCTCTGTAACCTTCTTAGGCAGCGTACGGACCGAGATGAAATTACGAGCGAGCATTCTAACAGTGCTAATCAGAGCTGGTAGTGTGTAAACCTTAAGACAGATATCCCCCCACTGCTCTCACAATAATTACAGGCCACAGAAAAACGAAACGAACGAGACCAAAAATCTTTTTTTTCTGGGCAATTTTCACCATTTTTTTCTAGGTTTAAAAAGAACGCATCCGTTGCCCTATTTGTGACATACTGTAATTTCTTGAAAAGTAAACATTTTTTCCTGAAAATCATTGCGGAAACAGGAATTTCTCCTGGCTGATCGAGAGTCGACATTAAAATGAAACGTCGTAGGCCCTCCAATCAAAAATACATCGGGCTAATAATCGATCTTGCACACCTAAAATTCCCGAAGCCGTTTTCAAATATTCCAATATTTTTCTCGGATTTTTCGTGAAAACAGCCGGGATTTTAAAGATGAAACAGACCCACATCGACGCGCATCTCTCGCGAGTTTTTGATCGATGCGAATGCTGAAATCAAGGAATTTCTCGCCTCAAAACTCTCGGCTCGGCAGGAAGTTGTTGCCCCAAAAAATATTCAATTTTTTCTCCAAGAAACATTTAAACAATTTTAAAGTACTTAGGTAACTTGTGAGTTAGCTTTTATTTAGTAAACGCAATAGCAAAGCTTAAGAGTTCACTCAAAAGAGGGCGCTGCGCTGCATAGTGTGTTCTGTTAGAAAACGCGTACAGCGCCCTCTATACGCAAGCGGCTGAAACTTGCAACAAAAGTATTTTATTTCTTATCTAGATACCTGTTTTGCTTCTTGCACCTTTTAGACCACAAGGAATATCTATCCAAAAGTTCATCCAGATTTGATTCCTGCATCCTGTCAACCAGTTTCACTTCTCCAATCACAGACACAAAACTGCAAGCCACTCTCTGGACATAGAGCATGTTCAATTCTAAAGAAACAAGATAGATCTCCTTCAGGACAAGCCCGAAATGCAACTGCGAAAGAAACTCCAATTTTGCAAAATGGGGAGTTAAACTGGATGAAAATTGCTACTTCTCATTTACTCCAAAAAAGAGAGGGTATCTAGAGGTCGCCCCCCTTAAGTGCAAAACCCCTAACCCGAAGGTTAAGGACCCAATTTGCCATTCATGTTTTTCGGAGAAGGTAGGCCTCTTTCTCTCTAATATCTACACGAGATGAAAAAGATTGGTAGCTCTGTAAATCTACGTAAGTGCATGCAAAAACATTTTTCCTTGGTATACACAGGTCATGACTATAATGGTGCTATTAGAATTTAGCTTTAGTTTTGCCCATAAAACATAAAATCCTCATATTTTCTGGCCAACACTTGTCGGTATGTTTTAGCTTTAAATTAGCAAAAAGTATATTGCATTAATTTTCACGAGCATTTTTTTGTCAGATTTGCTTGCTTTTTTGCGGGAAAAATATCAAAACTTTCAAGCCAGAGAGGAATTTTAAAATTGAGGGCTGCTCGTCTCAGTAAAAATCCCCCCAAAAGAAAATGGGCTTTGCGTGAGACACCACAAAGCGTATCAAAAAATTCGCTACATTATAACATTTGCCGAAAATACGTATCTAAAACTCTGCTGGACCTTAATAATTTGCGAATTTTTTGAACGGGGTGAGAGTGAGAGTGACGCACGCAGGGCAAATATTTTTTTGCGTGAAAAAAGTATCTTTTAAAGAAGAAATTCATGTAAATATTTGAACAGCTCCAGGCCAAATTTTCAAACTTTCATTTGCAAGTGAAGCATTCCTCTTGGACGGCGGTTACGTCCTCGAAATAGTTTGTTTTGACATAATTCCAAATTTCCGGGGTCTGGAGGAGAGTCTTGAACGGCAAGACCAAGATCATGATGCACATTGGCACCATGAAACTCAGGATCACGGATTGTATCACATTGTCCTTCCACTTAAGCATGATAGGAATGATGTAGGTGGAGAGAATGAATGCCACAGCGATGAGGTTGATCAAGTGATTGGTGACATCCTTGTTGTTGCCAGCATTGTTGTACCGTCCAGGATTGACATGGTCAACTTCCGGTTCAGGATCAGGTGGCAAGTTCACTGGATGCACTGCTTTCCTTTCTTTGAACCAAGTCTTCAGCTTGTATAAATGCAAAGTTGTTCCATGAATGATGTAAATGACAATGGTGACGAGCAGTGGTATTCCAAAGAATCTGAACAGAAAAAGTTCGCACTAAAAATGTTCCTTGATAATTTACTGTCCTAGGTTTTACCTCAAGTTTGGATAAAATTGATTCGTTAACAGGGGTTTCCCGGTGAGAATGAAATACATTTCGAAGCTCTGTCGTTTGCCCATCTTTTCCCAAATGGCATAGAAAATTGCAACGACATAGTTAGCAGTGTAAAAGAAGAAGCTGAAGAAGTCCTCATTGAGAGGAGGACAACCTCTCCACAAGAACAGAGAGCTAAATCTCAGGATCGCCATTTCATCCAGGGCGAACATTGACGAGATTGCAAAAACCGAATTGGCGATAAAGAACGTGACCTCGATCAGTTTAACCGGAAGTGCTCCGTACACAAACCGGAGCATCAGCGTGGCAATGCTGGTCAGATTGGCTCCAATGCAATTGTAAGCCAGTTGGATTCCCAACCGGTTCATCAAGTTTCTTTTTTGTGGATCACCTCCGAACCTATCTTGTCAAAGTCAGTGACATTCAAGTTTAAGCTTGGATTGCTTTTGGATTACCTTTCGTATGACCAGATCGCAATGAGCATGCCGTTTCCAACAGCTTGCATGAGAACACCGACACACAAAATGGTGAATCTGAATTCAGCCCATTCCGGACCATCAATGGTTTCTTTGATTTCATAAAAACTTTCCAATTGACAATGACTGTCATTGCCATTTTCCTCAAAAAGGCAAAAAGTGTTGTTAAATAAGCTCATAGTGCTGCGCAGTTTAGAGCTCGACTAAGATTTTTGTTTGATCGGAAACGTGGGCAGTGAGTACTTACGTAAATTTGGTAATTAATTTAGTTAAATAATTGATATTAATGTCAGACTGTACCTTGGACATATTTTGTGCTGGTCACTAAAACTCGTCTCCTCGGAAGAAGAGGCAGAGGGTGAGCGGAAGACGCTAGTAACTGTTCCGGTTTTCACACTGTAACACTGAGTCAATCTATTATCTTCAGCCATCATTTTCATCTTTAATGATTAATCGACATTAAGTAGCACTTGTGCATACACAAAACCGTTCACATTTTCACACTTTTTTCTGAATATTTTTGACAATTAATAGGTGGGAATTTTCTTGTAGAAAGATGATGCCTTTTTAACAGAATGCAGGCACCCTTCAAGTTTGACGTTTCGCAGCGATCTGGTTTTCGCACAAAGCTTTTCTAAAAAGGAACATTGTTTCTTTTCCAAAACCAAGGTTCGTGAAAAGCAGAGTGAATCCAAAAAAGACCATGAGAACCGTACCTCGATCTCCAGCCACCTTGGTCCAGATGGCCGAAGATGTGAAAATACCTCCTCCTCCTGCACAAAATTGTTTATTCGCTTTAACAGTGTATCACGCAATTTTTTGTGAAAAAATCATATAACCAGGTTTATATGGGCATTGCTACAACAAAATTGACCATGGAAAAATCTGTTAATTTTGCTCGGACATTGTAAAAATAAAACATTCTTTTCTCTCACAGTTTCAATTAGCAATTTTATTCGCAGGCGTAAAAATGTGGCTGCAACACAACTCAAAAATATTTTAACAATTATTTTAAGGAAAAAAGATTTTCTTTTTACCACAAAAAAGCATTTAACATCCCTTTTTTCTCGCACTTTGTCACACAGGTATATTCGATTGGATGTATCATTTGTAGGAATCAGAGTCAACAACTTTCAATTAAAAAAATCATTACAAAATATGAAATAAGAATTTTACTTCAGACCATATCATTTCCCCTTTTAAAAAAATATTTCTAGTGTGTTGAGTATCTTGACGAAAGTACTGAGCTCAAATCTTAAAAGTGCAATGATGTGATCCTCCAAAAAACACACAGAAACCAATTAAGCGGAACAAAGTGAAATTGTCTCACACTTTCTTGTTTTCCCATCATCTTTAGTTTTTCGCAAAACAATAAGAATACTTTTGTCAAGGAAAATATAGATCTGAGTTTTCAAATCTCTGCTATAGAGGGCGCCACAAGTTTCCGAATTTTGAGAGAGAAGACGCGCGAGCGCCCTCTATACGGCAGAGCTGGAAACTCTATTTCTATGAAAACAATGTGTTTCTAAAAAAGCAATTTAAGTAGCTTATGTAGAGAAAAATTCTGAAATCATAGCATCAGCATCAACTAAAATATTTTGTTGGTTATAAAATCTGTTTTTAGTGGATGAAAATTCCGACAATGCGCTGGAGATTTGAGAATAAAACCGCAAGAAAGTTTGAGTGCAGCAACAACAGCTAAATATATTTGGTAGTCAGACGGCGACTTCGACCATTAAGGCAAATTTTCAAAAAGAAAATGACTGAAAACTTTTTTACGAGCTATTATTTTCAGCCCCCTGCCCTGCAATGAAAAATATCAAGATTTTTGGGAAAATTTGAGTCTTGCCTTGACCCAAGGATTTTTGAGTAGGAACGGGGACATAAAACGTTCTCACCATCAAGAAAATATGCTAAAAAGCACTATCAGGTTTTATGCCTATTAACAAAAATTCTGGGAAAAATCCGAAATTCAAGCAAATTGTAGGTTTTTCAATTTTGTGGAAATCAATTGGAGAGAAGAAATTCGCAAACTGCCATCTGACGCGGTTTTCTAGAAAATTGGCACAAACCTAAAACCTATATTGATATCATTTGCAATTTAACCACAATAATTTTGAAACTAAACTGTCATAGCATGCAAGCATGTGAAGCGAAATCAAAATCTGCGGTATCGGATGCAGAGCCAATTTTGGTGGGAAAATCATTTCAGATGAGCTACCGAAATTCAAATTAAGTCATTTTAAATATTGGATCTGGCAACGAGATTTTTTCACAAACATATTCATTGGTTAAAACAGAAGCCACCATCCAAAATTATTTCGTAGAAGAAATTGCAGTTTACGAAAAAATCTTTCTGCAGGCTATGATCAAATTCAAATAAATGCAACGCGTAAAAAAATCTGCCTGGTATCTGGTTTCAGATGGTGCACTATGTTGACCTAAATGATTTCGGGGAGAAAATCTGTAATCTCTGTTGCAGTTATTTTTTGCTTTGAATATAAGTATGTATCAAATTAACTGGCCTAGATAAATATTGATATTTTTATTCTTTAATGAAGTCATAACTTTTAAAAATTGAAAAATCACTTCATTTGCAAATTCTACAAATTCTGGCTTCCTAAGAAAAAAGTGGGCGTTTGTGACATTTAACCCCCCGCAACAGGGACTAAAGTCTGTTTCGTATATCTTTACAGCTGTGAAACTGGGTGTTATTTGAGTTTCTGACAACTTTTTTGAAACCGACTGTAGGCAAGAAACAAATAGCTTTGAAGGGTAGAGAGGGAAAATTGTTAAAGTGCACTGCTGCACGATGATTTCTTTGAAAGATGGATAGACTTGAAATTGGAAAGGAGGGGTCCTCCGCCGGTAACTTTTCTAAACGTCGTGGCTAAAGATGATTCACTGATTTTGGCCCTCGTCATAGGGTTTTTGTAAAAATAATTATTTGAAAAAGAAAATGGCTTTGTTGCGGTGAAAGAAGATAGTCTTAAGAGGTCGCAGGAGAGCAAAAACAAAATATCCTCTTTTTTGTCAAAGTGTAAACTCAGTAATTATCCGACAGAGAAGAAACAAAAACGTTTGACCTTAAAAGTATCAACTCTCAAATGCATCACTTTCACTATTACTAAAATACATGAGAAAGGTCTATGAAAATTCTTATTCGAGAAGAAGTAAGACTCATCGAATCATGCCTGAAAAACTGTTAGCACTCGCTCTAGCTCACAAATTCATCAGCTTCAATAGTTCGTGAGTATCTGAAACAAGACTGAGCCTCGTCCACAGAAATAAAAGGCAACTTCTAGACCTGGAGGCTCCCTGAGAAAAAGTATTGTTCGAAAATTGTGCTGTACTCCACCCTTAAAACATCGTCTGTGATGATGGAAGTAGATTTTTTCAATAGATCTAGTTCTTACGTAAAAATCTATCTGGGGTAAAACTCTGCAAAATTCAAATTTTTTGGCGACGACACGAATCTTTCCGGACTTTTTGCACGCATTTCCAACTTGATGAATTAGGTTTTACTCGATGACCTCAATTTGTGTGTGCATTCAAAATGAGGAGAGCAACTGCTTTCAGTTTCAGGTTTTCGGAAAAAATCTAATTTCGCCTTCCGAAAATGCATTATTTACAAGAATTTTCATTAACGCAAAGGCGCAACTCTTTGAAGTCATATTTTTTGTTGGGTAAGTTTTTTTTGAGACATCTTTAATTGCCGCAATTTCCTAAAAAACCTTTTGGAAAATACAAGGAAACCTGCTTGCCAACTGTCACTTTTTTATCTTTTTTTGTATCTTTGTGTTGATTTCATTTTCAGCTTCTTTTACTCAATATAAAAGTTAGTCCTGAGGATATAATTTGTTCTGTAAATAAATGTTTCTCCAGCTAGATATTTTTGGACACCAGCCCTACTGAGCCATATTTGAGAGAAAAAAGTAGGTAAGATATTAGGGGTAGCTCTGCAGTAGTAGTAATTTCTAATTTGTTAAGCTCACTGCAGAAAGCATATTTGTTCCATTTTTTATAAACATAAGGCAAATTGTTTAAATGTAGGTTCCCTAGCTTGTCAAGACTGGGAAAGATTTTTTTACCAAAAAAATGTGAATTTTCATATAAAGATTCTGACATCTGGCCGCCGTGGACGACAAGGAGGGGTTGCTTTTTTGGTAGCAAAATTCAGCTTTAACATGCGGATGTTTTTTTGTTGCTCACAAACTTGAAAATAACATTTTTGATATCTAACTATGTAGACCACAACAGCGAATTTCTCCTCAAAAATTCTAGAGCAAAAACAGGTCGATTTTAAATTAAAATCAGGGGGTCTAGCAAAAAAATATGAGTAACACATTTTCTTTATTTTAATGGTCTACATAAAATTGAATATCAAAAGAAATTCGGCCACTTGTTTATTGTAACTCAGCGTGGGTAGTTTAAGAAAACAGCAGGATGGAGCGTAATAAATAAATACAAGAATGGCCGAGCGATTTCAGAAGTGCAAAATGGTTCGATTCTCTTTATGTATTTCGTAGCTCCCGAAAAGATCTCAAACCAGGTGACAAATTACGAGCCATCAAGAATGGTTGCAACCCATTTTTGTGTTCTATTTTTCTATTCAGCATCTTCGGAATCCATTACTTCAATCAGCTTTTTGTTGTCGAGAGTAAATTGCATTCTATTAAATCTGTCAAAATCCCAACGGTACCCCCTTGAGTATTTAAGAGCTCTGCTTCCAATAAATCTACATTTTTTGCATCCTTTTTTAAATATGATAATCTGTGGAATAAAAGATTTTGACCATGCACTCCCACACAATTAATAAATATAAATATTCCATTAAAGAATTGTATAATATAATGGACAATCTCATAAGTTTATCAACCTTTTTTACTCCCCTGATGACCAAAAACCAAAAACGGCATTGTGGGCCTGACCTGTCCACCGTTCAGTCAATGGGTATTAAATCGTTTTTCAGGCAGAGATTTAACTCCAAGATAAAAATGTTTATTTTTGTTTGGTTAACAACTCCACAGAAATACGCACTCAGTTTGATATTGAAAAGCTATCAGACACTCTCTACAGCAAAAAATGCCACATATACTGAGATAAGTTGAATTCACGCCTTGCTCGCCCCTCTTGCGAGACTGTCAGTTGTGATAACAAAAAGATCTATTATTTTGCATTTCAATAGAAAGAAAAAAAGGAACCTACTGTTTCATGGATATCTCAAGTATGTAGGTAGGTTGCTTTGGAAGAAACGGCAATTTAATGGGGTGCTGCTTTTGGTTCGACCAAAAAAATCAACAAGCAACAATTTCAAATTAATTTTGGTGAGAGTCCCAGATACGAGTTGACAAACGTAGGTCTAAAATCTGGTCCACCAAAATGGTAGAACACTTTTCAGTTTTCACTTTAACCAAAAACCAAAGTAAAGCAAAGGGTAATAAATGTAAATTTTTCGTGAAATCGTGAACTGAACGGGAATTTTTGGTGAATATTTTAAAATAATCGGTAGAGGATTTTCTGTGCCAAATTTCGTCACCGCAAAGAAATCGGTAATCACCATTTAATGGTCATCTTATTTTATTAAGCCACAATTTACAACATGGTTGGGGAATATTTTTCCCCTCCCACAAGATATTTCTAGTGACGAGCACTGTATCGAATAGCATAATAATTTCTGTGGGAATATTTCCAACGTAAGTTCGAGCTAATCAAAAATCGTTATGAAATTTCGAATTTGTGTTTTTCTCTCGCAAAAACCATGATTACATACATTGTGGCAGTATTTAGGTTGAATGGACGATTTTTCAAACAAATTATCCTTTTTTTCTTCCTCTCCAAATAGGGTCAAGCAAAAATACATCTAGCTGTAAAATTGCTGGTGAGGGAAAAAATCAAAATATATGGGGAAAAGCTGCTAAGGAGAAGAAGCTTTTCTAATGAACGTGTTAATGATGTGCTAGGCTGGAGACTTTTTACTGACGAATCCTTCTTGGACACCTTCAAAGGGGATGGCCAAAAATCCTTCGTGAAATTGAGACAAGACAGTAGAAACAAGTAGACAATAATATTGCGGGTAAAAACGCGGTGCCTCACGAAAGGGTGATTAGTGTTAGGGGGAAAACTTGGTATCGAGTAGGCGGTCGTCGAGAAAAATTCGCATCGCACGAAACGTTTGAGAATTTTTGGGAAGGAGGCCGTTCTCATTTGCAGTCTGGAAAATATTTTTAATCACATGAATAGACCCAATCTTATCAGCTCCAGGTTGAAGTTTCAAAGTCGTTAGCAGATTATCAATGTCACAACATCTGAGAAACTTGGCCGTTTTCAAGTGCGAGAAAAAATATACCTTAATTATTTTTAAAACGTATTTATTTTAAATCAAAGTTGATTGGGAGAGAAGCTGCTGAGCCTATCAGAAGATCAGTAAAATGAGTTTTAAGGTAGCGCGACTCCGCAAAGATCAGAGACTGCGACAATGTCAGAACCATTCAACTCATTTAGCGTCCATAGCCGAGCCCACGTCTAATATAATAGCAAGTGTCACCCGTAAGAAACCTAATCGCGAGTTAAGCTAAGCCTCTATGTAAATCTAATGATTTAGGAGTAGCAGCTCAAGACTTGATGACTTGAAGCGGAGCGGAGCGTCTGGAGGCTGACAGCATTTGCACTTGATTTTAGCTAGCGCAACCCCCTTTTGCAATTTTTGTTCCGCTGTCTACTTATCAACCTAACAGAATCAAGGCCTTACCACTTACGTTTTCGTAAAATTCTCAAATATCTATCCACTACCCACTTTTTACCTTCTAATTTTCTCACATTTTGGGAGCCGATTGACCTTGCATTTTTTAAAAATAGATTTTTTCGCTTACCTGTTTGTTAGGTTGTCCGGAGCAAATCCACTGCAGGTGGATACGATCTCGGCAAAGTTGTCAGTGATTGCTGACACTTCGGACTTGGTGTTCAAACTGCTCAAGCTCTGGCTGAGTTTGTAAAATAGGGGAAAACTGCCCAAGATCGTCCGATTTCGAACGACTCGACTTCGAGGAACTTTGCTGCTCTGAGAATGACTGCCTCCTCCATTGTTAGAAGAGGCCAAGCTGAACTGCTGATCACTGTCATAGCTTTGATTGCTCTGGTTTTGCACTCTCTGTTGTTGAGACAAGTCGTAGAATTCAGCACTGAAATCACAAACACTCTTGCTTCGACTCAGATTATAGCCGAAGCCATTTTGCTGCTGGCTTGATTTTTTGACGCTTCTGGCTGATTTTCGCAAGTTTTTGCTGTTGACACTGGCCAAGGTTAGGCTTGGATCTGTCCTCACAGAGGCTGTTTCGGCAGCGTCGATAACATTGAGGTTAGCAGGTGGTGGCCTCAAATCATAGACATCAATGTGGGGCGACCTCGACCATCGATCCCCTTCTGCAATTTCACAGAAAATATGTTGTTAATATTGTTTTGTTTTTGTACAGGAAACTCTCACGGATGGGCTATATCGAAACAAAATGACAATTACTGGCACAAAAGCGAGTACACCAATTCTTGACAAAATATACACTTGTTTCTTTTGTTTATCACTTTTTCATATATTTTACCTGAGGGTATCGTCTCGACGGTGCCGTGGTTGAAGCTGACAACGGAGTTGTCCAAGTCGGACAAGGACTTGATGATTTCAACCGTGATGGGGACATGCTCTTGATCATGTTGTTGTTGTTGCTGAGCCCGATTTTTGAAGCCCTCCGCCACCGAGGTGCTGCTGTGACTCCTTCGAAAAGAGCCCCATATCCTTCCAAAAGTTGACTTGTAGCTGCAATTGCAAAACAAATGGAAACGTTATATTTTGAAAATTAATTGTTCTAGAAAAACAGCATGTTAAACCGAGACGAAGACCTGTCTATATAAGCTTAGAAATTGGTGAAAATTGCCGGGTTTTTACTCCAATTGCATTTGGCGGAAGTGCTGGAAAATTATTAATCACGCCTTCGACACACCACACACGGGCTCGGGGCACAGCTGTTGTTTGTTTTTCCTCATAATATTTTCCCGAAAAAAAGTCTCCCAAAAATTTGTGGACATTTTCTCATTAAAAAAGTCTTAATGAATATCGGAAATTGCTTACCTGTCGCTATTATTTTGTGATGAGATGCTTGAATGAGACGTTAATGTGCTGGCACTCCTTTGAAGAGAATGGTTGAGTTTCCTTTTTGCCGACGCCATCTTGGTTGATCACTCACAAATTTAATTCAGACACATCCAATTAAAATTTAGCACTGAGCACTAACACAGAAATCTAGAAAGCCATAACTCTTCCTGGGCTTGAAAATTCACAACATTTGTTTCGTATAATCAGCGGTTACCGTGACAGCTCGTGTCTGACCAACGAAAAAACATACGCTAAGGTGATTCACAATTTCTATATTTTTAAAAATAATGTATTATTACCAAAATATCTCACTGCACATTTTTTCATGAAAACCGAAAAACCCGCGACGATTTTGCGGCTTGTTTGAGATTCTTCTTCTCTCCTGAGGAACCGCGTGTGAAGCGCACGGCTCGGTTTTTACTTTGCTGTTTCGCTAAAGGAAGTTTGTGTTGAGGCTCTCCAATAATAAAGTAACGACTAGCACTGTACGAGTTTTATTTTACAAACTGAAAATCTGGGTCGAAGTAAATAAATAATTTCCAAAAATAAATAAATATTTCTTGGAGATTTCAACGCGTGGATGGACATTTTTTTGGAGGTGGAGAGGGGACCCCCATGCCCCCCTGAAAATAAACGCCCCTTTTCAACACATCCCCCCAGCCTGCTATCGTCCTCCTCCTGAACAAGTTCAGGTATGGGAAAATCACACAGCACAAGACTGAAGCAAAAGCCATTCAAGTCTGGAGACCTGGTTTGTTATTGGAATTGTTACTCATTGTGCTTTTGTATGTACGAGGAGAATTGGCGTTACGAAGCACGTAAAAAACACATGTACGTGAATCTTCCACAATGCCCTTCCCCTCTAATATGCTAGTCTATGTATAAGTGTGTTGATAAGTTCACTTTTGCACATGTACTTTTAGGCTCACTTATGGTCAGGCAAAAGCCTAATTTCTTCTTGGTCAA
>JAAUYL010018607.1_pt1 | contig 25841 bp, 8 predicted proteins | sample 7278011 | NCBI WGS metagenome assembly JAAUYL01 (sample SAMN14350225, study PRJNA611818) | marine sediment metagenome | isolation source: surface marine sediment (1.8m) | place: French Polynesia: Moorea | collected 2018-08
CGCTCTTCCTCGTCTCTTCTGTGATAAAGATAACCGCGACCGCGGCCTCGATCGCCGTCAGCCTCGAGCTCAGTCAGACAACTCTCTGTTTAACGGCGAGATGACGCGCGATTCGCCGTTGAGGACGACGCTGATCACGGCCAGGTACGAGAGGTGCGGAGTGCCGCCGTCCCCGCCATGCTCGCAATAAGAAGACGAGCAGGCAGATGTTCCTATTGGCTCGCGAAGGATTTCGCTTTCCACTAGATTCCAGTCATAGTCACCATAACTCCTCGTTTCACTGCACTCATGATACGTTCATTAAGTTATTAAAAGGTCATTAAAGATGTGCCATAGCATAATTAAGTCCCACATTGAGTAAAGACAGCTTTGGACTGGAGGTTGGACTGGTGTTTTTATGTGAGAGTGAGGAGGGTGAGACTATATTTGCTTTGGCTATGGCATGACATATACTGGCACGCTAAGCGATCCCCCGTAAAATCTTGGGATTCTCTGTTGTTGTGAGAGTGAGGAGTGAGTGAATATTATACTTGTCTTTAAATGATTTTTTGTGAGCTCTCACTCGTGAGTTGCCTTGCGATCTGCAGCGGAGGTTGACGTTTGAATAAATATTTAATATAGAAAAGGTGACAAAATCAAATCAAGTGCCAATAAAAACCCACACATATCCTGACAGTACCTAATTAAAAACACTAGTGAAAAAATATGTCAATTAAAGATCATCAATAAGTAATTAAATCATGATGACACTGACAGACTTGGCATCAGGTAAGAACCTAAAATATACTATAGTTGCTTTCGTTTCTCTTGAACAAACATTCCCAAAGTGGTCCCCGGAGACTTGGACAAGAATGACACTATTGCAGCCATGAATGTAAACAAAACAGAAAAGAACATGTAATATCTTGTTGATACCTTGGGGGACAATCGTTGATTAGGTTGTTTTGGTATTGATTTAACAACTTTTTTCTATGCAACACATGGATATCTCTTTTCTATTTTATGGTAGGGAGAATTCTCTGTGCGTCAATTAGTTAGCGTTGGTGGACGTTAATTTAGCTAATTTTCTGAGCACACAAAATGTAGAAAATATCCTAAATAGTCCGGCAGGGTTTTCTCACAGTGTCGCCAAACTTGGTGACTGACATATTTACTGTCCCTTGGCGAGCTGAGCACAGTCACAGAGATTTACGGCCTTAACGGCTACTGGTCTTGTCAATTAACAACGACGACACCGAAGCTTCAAGCTCATAAGTTGCTCGTCCCTGATTGGTCAATCACCTATAATCACTTTTTGAGAGGTAGTTCTTTTTCACGCACTGCGACGCACTGGACGCACTATACCCCTGTGCTAGGTCTCCATGTTGCAGATAGTCTATACAGGTTATTAGAAGACCTATTAGTGGATTTTAATCTCCTAAAATACTTGTTAGCATTTATTTGGGGATAGTACTGTGAAGCACTGTAAAGAACTCGACGCACTGATGTGTAAATTCATACTGTTGACCCCTGGGCTAACTTTGAATAATATAGACTATAGAGAGTTAATTCAGGGTACCAGCTGACATATCAGTGCATTTGAAGATCTTAAAACTCCTAATAACATTTATTTGGCAGAGCACTGGACGCACTTAAGTAAAATTAACGAACTTGCCCCCTAAGCTAACTTAAATGCACTTGGGTGTAAGCTAGTGACCTAAATGAATTCTATCTATCGTGAAGAGTTAGATCGAAGGTCCAGTGCGTCAATTTTCAGCCCAGTGCGTTGTAGTGCGTTACAGTGCGCCCAGTGCGTCGCAGTGCGTGAAAAAGCACTTCCCCTTTTTGAGCTCTATGTGTGACTTTAAAATCGATGTTAAATGGCAAGGACATTGCTTAGAAAACAGACGAAACGACTCATTTGCTCTCTTGTTTCGGGCAGAAATTTTGGACACCCAAAAAAGATTTTTTGGGGAAATTCTGTCTCACATTTTGCGGCATATTCAGTAACAAAACATGTAAAATATCTTTACAGCAACACTAAACTGAATGGAAGAGTGCCTGTCAATCAAAAGCTGCAAAGAGTAGATTACTCGCTGTCCGAAAATTGTCCATTTTTCATTTTTTGACTATGACTATGAATCAAGTCTGTAATAACCCATCGGAGGTATCTCAAGCTCAAGGTGCTTAATGTAGGGTCAGTACTGCAAAGGGTTTTTGTTTCAAGTTAATTGTAAAGTAAATCATGATGACAGTGGTCAAGTTTTGCACGAATTCGCATGCAGGAAGCCTTTGAAAGCAATGTCATAAAGAGCTGCAGGTTTTAATTGTAACCTGAAACATTTTACCGCTCTACCAAACCACTCAGCACCCTTGTCAGCAGTTTCCAACAAACATTTTATCATTGGAAAAACTGTGAAATATGAAGAGGGGGGTTGACTTTTAATGGTAGAGTGACGTTGCGAAAAGTTGTGCAAACTTTTTTCGCCTCATTTCCATTAGGAGGACTAATTTTTTGCCGACGACTGGAAATATTAATAGGAGTCTCTCCCTTCTAAATTCTGACAATCATTTTATAGTAGCAAAAACCCTCCCCCTCCTTCATGACAACACATGTCTTATTTTGCCGAAAAAATGTCCGCTAAAAGGAACTAACGTAGGATTAGAAAAATGTCGATATCCTTAGAAAATCTCTTTGACTAGATAGATAGTGAGTGCTTCATTTGATTCATTCTTGACTCCAGGATCTGGAGATCAAAACTCAGCAAGGACCATAAATAGTTACTTGCATTCAAGCAGGGCATATTTTTCTCGGTAACTTTTTTCATAGCTGAGGTCATCGCAAAAAGATAAAAGTTTATTGCTTTTAAAAATGAAAAATGTCGGCCGCAGAACAGAAAACACAGAAAACCGTCTTGGAACAGCGATTTACACCCTTAAGAAAGCAAATCTAACTTAAGCCTTGGATGCCGCTCTAATCCTCCATGATAAGATACACTCTGTCTTGAGCGGAGCGAGCGAAGATAAGCCGACTTTGGACACCTATTTAGTATTTGTGTCTATGACATGTTTTCAGTAGTTAGTTGATTTTTACGACTTATTTACCTTTCTACATATAGGTACAAATTGACACCAGAGTGCAATAAAGATTGTAAATAAATATCCCTCCGTCCGTCTCCAAAAACTAGTAGAAGACATACATGCGAACTGATAATGCTTATATGAGTAAGGCAGCATTCTATACTAAATATGTAGAGAGGTTAGGGAGCAAATCATTTTTACATATCATGTAGTTGGAATCTGACACAACACACCTACGCGTTTTATTATACCGTTTATGACCTCGAACTCTCTATATGACTCAATGAGAGAGTCCCTTTAAATTCTATCTCCATTTTCATTTTTAGATAACGTTGTCGACCCTACGAACACTGGGCCCGGGTTGTTCAATAGCCCGACCTCGACCTCGGCCGGGATGGCGGCCGCGGCCGCGGCGGCCTCGAACTTGTTCATGTCCTCGCAGAACACGAGCGTGAACGCGATGGCCTCGGCGGAGGCCGCCAGGATGTTCCTGCACCAGTTGACGACGAGCCAGGCGGCGATGCCGCCGGCCGAGCTCAAGCTCAGGGAGTCGACGGCCTCGATGGGCGACCTCGGTTTGTTTGCGGCCGAGGCCATCCCGGCTGGCTCCCGCTATGGGCCTTTCTTAGGAAAATGGGTCAGCGAGCCTGAAAACCCAAAATATGCTTGGGAGGTGAGTATCATTTAAAGCAGTTTTGACAGGTTTTGATATTGATCTTATAACCGTTTGATTAGCATATGACAAGACCACTCACCATGGTGTTTATGTATAGCGTATTTAGTCGCTAACAAGAGATAGAAATCGCTAGTTTTATGAACACAAAATGGCCCCAGTGGCATTATCACTGCTCTGCTGGGGGAAAAATGGGGAAATAATTCTCTGCTGCGCCGGCAAAAATGATATGCGAGAGCAATGAATAATCGCTTTAACGCGATGTCGTTCTTTATCCACACAAAATGTATCCTCAGCTTTTGGAGATCCAGTCCCTTACTTACATGTACCATAATCAGTATGTGACAATCTTAAAGCAAAAGACCAGTAGAGGTTCGGATCACGCTCATATGCATTCTGTGGCATGCTCTAGCTCAGTGGCAATTTACCAGTATCTCCACATATTGTACTAGACATGATATGTAGAATAATTCTGAACGCATGTGTGGATAGTGTGAATGTGAAGCTAAATATCCTTCCGTATATCTGTCATGGAGCTGCTCTCGCAATCGCATCTGCTACAGGCTACAGCTCAATTCAAACAAGAGGAGGAGCGGGCTCCAGTTCCCGACCAAATAAAATACATCTAGCCATGTTATATCTTTGTCTGGTCGGGTTGGCACATAGAGATAGGATTTGGACAAAGCACCCATGGCAGTATAGCAGATCCAAAAAGTCAACTGGAAAAGCAAACGTGACGGCAAACACCTCCCCCTTTTCCTGCAGATTCTATTTGACAAACTGTCAGCCCGGCTTAGCTAGTAGTGAAATGTACATCTCTATTTTCTGCCATCATGGCATCATTTTATTTTAAGCTTCTGAAGCCAGTAGGAGGGGCTATGGCCGGATCGTTAAACTATTCTTTTTTTCTCATTTAGTGTCGTAATGTGACCACTAATAAGGCATATGCCATTATTTAACGGCAGCAACTGATTTGTAATTCAGTGGCCAGATATTTGTACTGGTGTTAACAGACATGGGGCAGTACTAAAGAAGACAGAATCATTTTTGGGATACGGGGGCTCAGTTTTTAGGGGCGGAATTCCTGCTTTTCATTTGATTTTTCAATAAAGCTACACAGAAAAATCATAACTCATGTCACTAAAAAGGTTCTGTTAGAGGTTAGAAAGAATCCGGTAAAGTATCAGCATCGATTCGGCGGCCAAACTCTTTTTTTTTCACGCCCAGGATTAGAGGGCATGTCTCAATTTTGATGGTTTTTTTTCTGTGAAAATCCCTGGAGAAGATTCAAACTTTAGAAAATATCTCAAGCCAAGCATGAAGTCGCTTTGAATAGCTGCTCGTTTCACACGTTTTTTTCCTACGCTCTTTGTCAAGAACTTCCAGCCATCATGACTTGAAAAGGTAGCTCTCTACCTTATCCTATCACTTTTCATAGGTGCGTAGAAGCATCAGATATGTGTAGTTTTAAAAAGAACAGCCTTGCTTTTCAAGCAAGATATCAATCTCAGAGTCAGAGACGATGACACATTTGAGCTCGTCGCCCCCTGCATAAAAGTCATTTTTCAAAGCCTGAGTAAAAAGAATTCTTGGAGGAAGGGGGCAGGACTCTAAAAATTCAACTGACAAAAGCTGTGTCTTTCAAAAGGCTTGTATTTAGGGGTGTGAGTAAGAAAAAATGGGACAGGTCGAAATTCGAAGGAATGCGAAATAAAAATCGGAGCTCGCCTCGGTTTATTCAATCCATCTGTTCATTGGAGGATGAGAGGAGAGAGCGTGATTCTGCTCTTTTCATGCCCGCAAACGGCTACTACATAAAGCGCCGCCGGGGGAAAATCTTTTCCAGAAAATCCCCCCTCAAATGTTGGTTACCGTACACAAAACCAACCGCATTGAGCACGGTCCATTTGGTGTATCAATAGCGGATTTTTAGATACCTCCGAAAATACCGAAATACCTGCCTGCGAACTGTTTATTTTTCATTTTTTTTGCAAAAAAATCTATTGATTTTTTTTAATTTTTAAGTGAGATGTCAGGAAGCCAAGGGGAAAATTTGTCAGAAAATTGGGATCGCGATTTTGGCGATGAATTATGACCCCACACTAATGTGACACTGACAGGCGCGGGGGCCAATTTTTTTTACTCAGACTCCAGATTCCATTTTTTACGCATCCCTTGCCCAAAGACCAGAGCATATTTTCTGCCAGAATCTGGATGATGGATCTAAATCTGAATCAATTAATTCCACCGCATAACAATCCCGAGTTTTTTTCACAATTTTTTTAATAAATATGTTATCATCTGCTCCGTATTTAGCACGCTTGGTGGGGTCACAAGAAGCATTGCAAATCACGAGGGGAAAGTTATTTTTTACTCACTCCTGCCGTTTGATATTGATGCATCACTAAAAGAAAAATCTGTGAAACTGCCACAAAAATTAGGTCTGTGACAACTAACATGCTGGGAAAAAATATCTGGCTCGAGCCGGAACGGTAATTAGCGCAAAGCTCATTTTCTATTTTCTTTTCACTCACTCTTACTTCTGCCAATGAATCCTGGGGGGCTTTATGCTCGATTTTCACCCTCTGTCCGTGTCAGGATGTCGGAAACCTACCAGTGCCATCTTCTACTCATAGAAACAACTGTAAGAACATGCACGAATGAGTTTTCCCCACCAATTTTCCCTAGCTTCCAACAACTTGCGAACATTATATTGTGCAAGCAGTTGATCCTGGGACACGTGTCCTTCTGATAATAGAGGGAGCCAGAAAATAGTTATAAGACAAAATGCTATACAAAACGTAAACAAAAGCGGTTCTAAACAGACAATTGAATTCGATCTCCGCTAATTACCAAACCTATGTAGAGCTTTTAGAAATAACCTCTACAGAATTCGAATTACAGACAACTTTTCAAGCTAGAGCAGCAGTTAACCTTTGATGTTTCTGTTCCCCCTTACTCTCCTGGGAGAAAAGACTGGCTAGAGTTTGTGTAGGAAGCTAAAATATAGAGGGCTTCAGCTCCTCAGTTTTGAGGTTTTATCCTTGGAAAAATAAAACGTTTTTGTGCATTTTTTATGACCTACCACATCCTTTTTTTGAAACTGGACACGCCAGCTTCCTCTAGATATGATGGAATTCTTTAGTGACTTACATAAAAACCGAAGCTGGAGGTTGTCGTCAAACTTGCGGCCTCGCTTCCAGAATCACGCTGCTCTAAACTCTTTGCAGGTCTTCTCTTGGGAGATCAGAATATAACCATACTATAGATGCTTTGATATGATCGACGACGTTAGTTCGTATGGGATGCTTCGCAGTTTGCATCAGATTTTCCTGTTACATGATATAAAAATTCTAAATCTGGGGGCGTTGCAAGATTTATAATAGACTAGAATAGAGGCTGAAAGTTTGTAGCCTCACAGCCTCGAGGAAGGAAAGGTTAAAAGTTTTTTCATGGACTCTATAAATATGTTGTGAAACAGTTTGTGTATTTCGCAATGCTTACGTAGGAAGGTAGCCCCATATAAAAACATAAAAATGAAGTGACAAAGGCGGCCGCACATTTTGTACCTATGCTTTTGTTGAAGCTTCTCCTTTTCTTAGCAGAATCTCGTACGTGACCTGGCATGTTATTCTGCCTTCTGTTTTTGACTCATGGAAGCAGTAGCGCCCTTTTTCTAAGGAAACAAACACCTACGTAGAACTTATCTTTAAAGCAGAGGCTAATATTAGAAATGCACATGAATGATTCTACTAAGGAGCTTGTCTTTGATGAGTCAAACTTGAAGCCGACAATAAGATCCTTGTTTCAAAAGCCTTCAAACAATTCAGACTAGACCAGACCTCTATCAATAATTCAGGAGTTTTCCGTTTGTTTCCCATGCTGTTTGCTCAGGCGACACCCAGCATTTTTGTCGGACGACAGACTAGAATAGATAGCTCGTCGGGCATTATTATATTTAACATGCCACAAGTGAGGTCGCCTTCAGCGGCCACCCCCTTGTAACAAACTTTGGCCTACAAAAGGCTACGAAATTACTATAAAGGCCATTGCAAACAAACCAATAGACATAGTCATAGTAGTCAGACACAACGCCATAATAGTTTCTGTACAGGGGACAGAATAGAAAATAGTGGCAATTTTCAATGTTTACTCGAAACAAATTAACGCCAACGACGGAAGGCACTTAATGCTCGAATTGTCAGGAATTGTCAGGCGTGGGACTATCTATTTATTTGGTCCCCTGAGCTGTTTCAAAACTAATTTTTAGAAATGACTAACTTATGACTATGACTCTCTATTGTTCTTATCAAAATGAGCACGTATAGGATCTCATGTTACAAACCTTACGCTGCAAAAATGAGGTGTAGATATTTTCAAAATTAATCGAGAATATCATGGAATCTGGAGGATCGTAAACATTAAAATGATTGCCAAAAAAGATTTTTGCACACCTCAGCAAATTCTAGATTTTTAAGGTCCTTCTTTGTCTCGCTCCATAAAGACAGCAGATTTTTCGCCAATTTTTATTATGGGTGTCAAAATTCAAAATTCAATTTTGAAGGACTCAAAAGAGAGTAAAACAACCGGGCTTTGACGTCTGATTTCGGTGTGAACTGCTGATTTTTTTGTCGCGGTGGTATAGAAATAAGTGATGATGAGCATAGAATTCTACGTAAATACATTGTCAAAAAGGTTCACCCCCCTTGCCCAAAGCTGGTCTAACAATGATACCATAATGCTCTCGCATAGCAGTAGCTATAGTGGCCATAGAATGTAACGAATAGAGCTGTGATCTTTTGTGAGTTGTCGGTTGATGTTGAGCAAAAGCGTTCGTCCGTCGGTTTTTCGAGTTCTTTTTAAAAAGGGAGCCGAGTGATGGCTTCTTTAAGGTCTATGTATACCGGAATACCGGGATCACATACAACAATGAAACTGATGTCAAGCTTCTGGTTTGGCAGATATAACTGTCACCTCCCTGCCACCGCACTATAATACTCAAAAACTTGTCGCCCCAGCTGAAAATTCCAGAGTATTATTGTCAGAAAAAAGCCCGCTCTCTGTATCTAGACCATGTACCAAATAACAACCACTTTGATATCATATCTTAGTTGCATCTCTTGGTAAATTAACCCCCTGCTAATTCAGGGTGATCTGATCTGATCTGCACACTCGAACAGAGATATTTATAGCCGAAAACCAGAGTATATTTGAGCTAGAGATAGACTGGACAGAGGAGTATATTGCGCATTTTGAGCATGTTTTGGGGATGTTGTGAAAAGCCTGATTGGAGTAGAGTAATGGCTGTATTCGTGGTGTGAGATGGATGTGCTCAGATAAGAATCTCAGTACAATAAGTCACCGCCGCCGCGTTCCTTTTTTCATTCATTTTGTTTGGCAAAACCTCAAAAAAGTTTACCCTGTCCAAGACATTGGAAAGTAACAGAACTACTATTTTTCCTTAGGTTTTGGTCCCCTCAGCAGGACTTCGCGGGTTTCTCGATGCTTCTGAATACGGGACATGGCTGAAGCATTTCCAATCGGCAAAGTCTGGCAGCGGCTGCGCCCCCAACGTGCGCCATTTCCTCCATGCGGGACAGGTATGAAAATTACTATTCAAGCCATTAGAGGTGCATAAATCTTTTTTTAACCTAGATTTATTACGAGACCACGCGCAAGATCGAGGTCGGCGAGGAGCTTCTGTTAGGACCTCGCGAGGCCATCAAATTGGACGGTGGTACGAGCAGCGCCAGCAGCACTGGCGGCAGCCTCAACGGCGAGGCCGACCCCGGCCCCGGGGAGGCCCTCGGGCTACCCTCGGGCAAGGGCCTGACGGAGACCTACGAGTCCGAGGACGACGACGACGGCATGAAGTGCATCAAGTGCGAGAAGGTGTTCAACGACCTCTATAACCTCGACGAGCACATGGTGGACGCTCACAGCCATACCCGAGGCCAGTACCCCTGTGACCACTGTCCTAAGACGTTCGCATGGAGGCCGAACCTGCTCAGGCATAAGATGATTCACGGAGAGTTCAGGAGGTTCCCCTGCGAGAATTGCGACAAGGTTTTCACCGATCCAAGCAATTTGCAGCGGCACATAAGGACCAATCATGTTGGCGCCAGAAGCCATGCTTGTCCTGAGTGCGGGAAAACATTCGCGACCTCGAGCGGCCTCAAACAGCACACCCACATCCACAGCTCAGTCAAGCCCTTCCGCTGCGAGGTCTGCTTCAAGAGCTACACGCAATTCTCCAACCTCTGCCGGCATAAAAGGATGCACGCCAATTGCCGGATGCAGATCAAATGCCACAAATGCGGCCAGGCTTTTTCGACGGTGACGTCTCTGTCGAAGCACCGACGATTCTGCGACTCAACCCCGACTCCCTATAACCTACAGGCATTGGCCTCGCAACAACAAAACAGTAGCAACAGCAGCCAGATTGGTCAACCGCCGGCGCCGAGGTCAGCCTCGCCAATCAAGCCTCCGCCGAGGCTGAAGTTAGGCGGGGCGACCTCGGGCGGCGGGATCTTGGACAACAACAACAGCGGGGTGACCGGAACCGGTAGTAACCCGATGACCGGCATGGGGGGCCTGTTGGGGTTCCCCGGCCTCGCGGCCGCGGGCAGAGCGGGCGGGCCTATGGCACAGCAATTGGCAGCAGCGGCCGCAATGGCGGCGGCCTCGAATCGACCGCCCACAGGGGGAGCCCCCGGGGGTCTCGGCAGCCCGACCAGCCCGCTCTACTCTGCCCAGAATCTCCTCTCGCCATACGCGCAACTCCTGCAGCAAGCCCAGGCCCAGGCCGCCATGGCTGCCGCCCCGGGGGCGGCGACAACCCCCACCCCGAATCCCGCTGCCGCCGGGCCGTTCCCGTTCTTGCAGAACCAGCTGTTGTTCCCCAACGTCCTGCAACAACTTGCGAGCAGGTATCAAAATCAGGCTCAGCTGAGCTCGCTTTTGACCGGCAAAGCTCCGCCGGGGGTTGGCCTCGGGTCGCCCCTGGGTTCAGCCTCATCCTTGCCCCCGAGGTCGGCCACCCCCGACAGCCCCGCCATGCTGAGGTCGTCCTCGAGTCCGCAGCCTCTTCAGAGCTTTAGCAAGAACGACGAGGGGAACGATGATGGCAACGATACCATTGACGAGGAGGAGGAGGCTGAGAAGAGCTTCGACGTCAACAGGAACAAGTCGAACAACACGTCCGCCGCCGCCGAGGCCGCGACCTCGGAGAAGAAGGAGAAGGCGAGCAAGAGGTCGGCCGAGGCCGCCGGGTTGGATGAGGAGGAGAAGCCATGTGATACGTCAACCCCCGTCAAGAAGGAGGCCACGAGCACCACCACTCCATTGGACCTCAGCTTCAATCTGACCAAAGACGAGAACAGCGAGGCCGTCGAGGTCGAGGACGAAGACTCTGCTGACATTGATGAGAAAGGCAAGGAGGAGGAGGAAGGTTCGGATGCCGAGGCCAAGTCCGAGTCGCCGATAATCAAGATCACGACCGAGAGCGTCAACAAGAATGGAGGCACTGACGCAGAGGACGACATTGCCGAAGACGATGGCGAGGACGGCGAGGACGAGGCCGTCGAGGCCGAGGAGCCCAAGGGTTTCCAGCCTCTCAAAGAGGGTTTCTCCAAGAGCTTCGTCCCCATCAAGGACCAGGTGTCATTCAAGCCCTACTCCGACTCGGAGAAGGCCAACAACGCGGCCTCCGATTCAGGTAGTGCAGCTATGGGAGCCGCCGCCGGGGTGGGACCTGGGGGCGGCGTTCCCCCTTACCCTAGGCCCATCCACCCCCTGCTCGAGGCCATGTACAGGATGCAGAGGCCAGCAGGAGCTACCAATCCTGCAGCCAACAACCCGTTCGCTTTCTTCAACGCCGCCGCGGCCTCGACGGGCTTCCCCCGGCCTCCATATCCGTTTCCGCCCTCGTTGATGGCGGCCGCCACGGCCTCGGGAAACGGGAGCGCCACCCCGCCCTCCACGACAAACCCAGGGGCGGCGGGGTTCCCAGGGGGCCGATACCCCGGCAGCGACCTCATGCACCATCTTCCCCACCTTCATGCCGCGGCGGCGGCAGCTCACCACGGTAACGCTGCTGCAGCCGCGGCTGCCGCGGCTGCCGGCCTCCTGTCCTCGAGCGGCAAGCCCAAGGACAGATACGGGTGCAAGTTCTGCGGCAAGGTGTTCCCGAGGTCGGCTAACCTCACGCGACACTTGAGGACGCACACAGGCGAGCAGCCATACAAATGCAAGTACTGCGAACGGTCGTTCTCCATCAGCTCGAACCTGCAGCGTCACGTTCGGAACATCCACAACAAGGAGAAACCCTTTAAGGTAAGCCAGCAGACTCTTTCTTGACAAGAAAGTTTGGTAGAAAAAGTAATGGTTAGTTTTTCGGTTTGCAGTGTCCTCTGTGCGATCGCTGCTTCGGGCAACAGACCAATCTTGACAGGCATCTGAAGAAGCACGAGACCTGTCCCGACCCTAGTCACATTGTGGACAGCCCCGAGGCCAAGAGTCCGGAAGAGGAGGGATACTTTGACGAGATCAGGTCGTTCATGGGCAAGGTGACAACGGGGGGCAACCCGGGGGCGGCCTCTATGGGAGCCTACACTCCATCCCAGCACTCCGACCAGGACATCGACGTCGAGGAGGACGACATGGAGTAGATAGATGAGGATCGAGGTTGCGTGAGTCCGCGCATTTTGCGGTTGCGTGACCTGCCTAGATAAGAAAGAGAGAGGAGACCACATACACCTACACACTAGTCTTTCCAGCCTTTTTATATAATATATGAAGCATGCATGGACCTTTATCTGTAATGGTAATGTTTATCTAGGAACACTGTCCTCCTGTCCTCAAGCCTCGAGCGACCTCTTAAATGGACTGTCAGAGAATGGTGGCCAGATACTTTTAAGCATATACAAAACAATGGTATAGCTTTTTTCATTTCCGAGAGAACCAGATTCCTATCAAAAGACACACACGTGGACCTCCGCATGTCCTATGTCATATCTGTTGTTTTTGTTTTTATTCCCCAGCTTTTTTATGTGGCCACAGCTATTAATTGTCCGAGATTTGGCGCTAGCTCCCCTAAAAAGGGGGAAGAATCATACCTGCCTCTGACTTGTTTTTCATTTTTCTAAAACTGAGATAACGACTGTGGACCCCTCCTAGTTCTCCCTCTCCCTCCAGCTTACAAATTCACGAATTTTTTGGCAAGCCCACAACTTTGCTTTTTTGCTGATTTGCGAAAAAAGGACTTTGTCATTGTGTTTTGAAAAAAATTTAAAAATATGTGTGATAAACAAAGTTGAACCACATATCTGAAAAACAGCATCACAGAAAATAATAGTTTAATGCAATATTATTCAATTTAAGATTTAGAATCAGTCTAGGACCCTCAGCATTTTTGTTACAACTTTTCAAGAACATACTGTATAAACTAATAGCTTCAATTGTTAAAAAGTAGTTAATACTATGTGCCATGAATTTGAATCACATATCATTGATGACCAAGTTTTAAATGGAGAGGGTAAATCTATGTAAAATAATTCCTCGTTTTTACACCGCAATCCCTTAGAAATGATGCATAAAATTGACCACAATTCCAAAAGTCATATTGTAATTCGCCCTAGTATAGTAAAAAAAATATTAATATTGTACGTATAATACAACTATTGCTCTTAAAAATACTTCCTTAGTTACGAATTGAATTGAAGAGAAGTTTGAATAATAAAAAGCGCCACGATGAAACTCTTGAAATCTAATCTGCCTTTTCATTTGAGCGAAGCGAGAAGACTTTGGACGTCTACCTAAATATTCTTGTCTGAAATCCAAGCCTCTTGCTCTATTCTTCATTTTTTGAAGCTCATTTTAATGTTTTCTGATGAAGGTAGGAGAATTTTTAAAGTGGAACAATGCAGTTTTCTTGCCGTTGTTGTTGTTGTTTTTCCACTGCTACATGTTTTATTTCTTTTCTTAAGACCCTAACATGTTTAGAAATTCACACCAAGCTTTTGGAAAATGTAAATATGTTCCAGCGGATGTCGATGTTTAGTCATGGAGTCTATAGTTGTGGGTTATATGCTGGCATAACGACTGTAACCAATTGGGGTTAGAATGCTATCTTAAAGGGAGTTGAGAAGTCGAGAAAACGTTGGAGAAACTGCATTTTAAGTTTTTTTCAGGAAGCCATACTTCACAATCTGACTATACCATTCATTGAATACATCCTTGGTTTTCAGGTAATTTTCACGAGTTTTTTGACCACTTGGTTGGACTCTCTTCCCGTTAAATTGAGTTGTCTTTTCAATGTGACAGCGAGGGGACACATTTTTTCTAAAGCCAGCAGAGGTTTCAAAAGAATTGAGAAGGAATACATATATCACCAGCATTGGAGAATGGTGGTAGCAAATTGTCTGTAAGGCTCACACTGATACAGATACAGATTTTGACCCTGTGAAATCCTTAAAAGTTGTAGAGAACTACCGGAATTATTAGATGCCCTAGAATGAGAAGAAGAGGGGACTTTTTATTTTCCTACAGACAGTTTTCAAAGTCAAAAAACTCTTCAATGGAGATATATCCTGGCGAAACTCCAATTGTCACGTACGAGACTATCTATCACTGAGCAGACAAGACTGATCCTGCTGACCAAAAAGTCATTTGACAACAACAATAAGGAGACCATTACTAGACCGGGTCTAGTAGACCCCTTGATCTCCTGTGTGTGAACAAAATTTTGGTTTTTCCAGTAGCTTCAGTTCAGCTTAGCCTCAACAATTGCGAAGAATTATAGCTGCTCGTCTCTCTTGTGGGAATATATTTCTAAGCGCAAAAATCTGTGAAAATGGAAAATATGCTTTTTTAAGCAAACCACATGTATGTTAACAACAAGTGTCGTCTGCCAAACAGGGATAAGGAAATTCCCAGAAAAAAATCTGCATCAACTGTGAAAAGTAATGATTAGAATGTCACGAACGCTTAGCACTTTTTCTCTCCGGTTTAAGCAAGGTTAACCCCCCTTAAAAATAATTTTCCTAAAAATATCTTAATTTTCAAGAGCCGCCAAAACTGACTGAAATCCGAGAAGTGACAGTTCTCATTTTCAACTACGTTTGCAGTGTTACACTAATAGCGGTCGTTCGTTTTTCCAAAAACTGCTCTTAGTTTAACCTTTGCGAGCAGTCAAATCTGTTTTGAATTCAGCTCAAGGATGAAATGAGTTGAAGCTCACCAAGGATCGTAAAATTGTGCATCTCAGTCCCTCAAATTCTGTCTGCAAAAAAATGTCTAGCAACTAGCAATTCATTTTTTGGAGCTTAATCAAATTTTTTGGGGGCACTTAAAATAGAATAAGTAGCCAGTACCTCATTATGTCTGTGCTTGACACACTTGAGAATCACAAATAAAACCGTGATTGCAATCTAGTCATTCAAAAGTGTTTTCAGTTGGAATGCCTAGCTTAGTCCCACCACTCTCTCTACTTGTGTGGCGGCAGAGCCTCAATTACTGTCCCTATATCTTTAGATGAACCATGGGGGTATTTGATGAATGCAGTCAGTAGAATAGCTATCTTTTGTAGGTCGGCGCTAGAGCAGTTCAAATCGCGTTTCATACGCTGCTGCCTCTCAATTGATAAAGCTAGAGGATCACTAATGCCCAGTCCATTTTTAACCTCCATTCTACAGTATATACTCTGATTTTAAGCTACATACTCATAATTTGTAAAGGATGTTTCGGTTTAACCCCATTTTTGAAATACACTAGTTTTAAAAAATAACGCCAGACCAAATTGTCACTCATACCAGCAAACGGAAAATTGAATGAAACTAATGATCAAACAACCAAATAAATTCCCGCTGGGGAATAAAATGGGGGCCGGTCTTAAAGCTCTGCAAAGCATGTGTCTTGTCTATTTTCTTGAGAGAGAAGCTCGAACGCTTTTCATAGGGGATTCACTCTGCGATTCGCCGTCTAGTCTTCTTTTTAAAGAGGGGGAAGGCGGGGAAAAAGATAGGATGAGCTCGCCAATCCGAAGACTAGATAACGCAGCGCGCATCTCAAACGGCAAATGGCGCAGCATCTCGCCGTTGAAACATCTTTTACTTTGGATGGGAGGGGGAATTTTTCAAGACTTTTTTGGTGATTGTTGTTGTTTTGGAAAATATAACTGCGACTGTCAATCAAATCAAAACCTTTGGATTAGTGAATGGCACAGGTGAGAAATTGACAAAGAGATATTTTTTCCAGACCGTTATCAACTATAAATTGATTTTGTAACTGCATAGGGTCATTTTTTCACAAGTTTTGCTTGTCCATCCAGGACCCTCTGAAGTGTGAACACCTCTATTGAATAGATACTTTGACGAGAGCATTGAAAAATATTCCCATGATGTTGATGCTTTTTTCAATCTATTCTCCTCCGCCGACATTTTTACACCGTTTGACACGTTGCATGACAGCAGTCCTGATGAATTCTGAAGAGTCTCTCTTGCAATTATTATGGGGGAAAGTTGTTATGCAACCTCTATAGGGTTTCTAAGCTTTAATAGATATATTTTAGGTTGGCTTCTTGTTAAAGAAGGTCTAGGTATATGAGGTGACTATAGAAAATCACCATGAATAGAACTACTGAGCTCAAACGTCTCAGAATAGAATGGGGACGAGCAGAGGGAAACCTGACTTGCGTGAGTTATGAAACTTCCTTTTAAAAGTTTTCGATGGTAGTTTCACAGAAAAAAAACGCGCGGTAAACTTTTTTCTAATAAGATTATCTAGCTTTTGACGCGTCTAATTTTGGAATTGGTTACAATTGACAAACTTGACAATTGGACACAGTGAAAAGGTTTTTGGGGAGAGGATAATTCAAGTGATCTCTCACTCAAAAATTAAAATAGGAACCGTCTAAAAACGCCGCTTCTCTCTTCACAGAAGATTACGTATTTTTGTTATTGGATTTTAAAAGGATTAAAATGAGGCGACAAACAAACATCAGACTTATTTATTTTTGGGTGGCAAGCCTGGAAAAAAGATGCAGTTTTAAAAATTCCCCAAATTCTGGTTTCGTTCCGCTTTAGAAAATATTATAAATCAAAGGGAGACTCCAAATTGATTCCACCGACAAAAATGCTGCTGCTGAAAAATGGAGAGGACGACTTCCTTTTGTAATCTTGGAGCTTCTGAATCGAATAGTTTCACTCTTTTGTGAATCAGAATTCAGAGTTGACCTCTACATAAAATCCCCAAGAGTGAGCGGCCATATCTCTTTGATCTGTATAAATTATTGTGAAAACGGTTTCAGGATGGAAAAATAAAATATGAAAAAATGATCAGATCGTTTAAAGCTATTAGCGCCATCGTATAGCGAGGCGAATCTCCTTAGAATCATTAGCGATGTCTTTTGTCAAATCTCGTCTTTCTTATTTTCAACAAATCTTTGTATTAGAAGAAACCTAGGTCCATACTGTTATTAAAGTTTAGGGTGGGGATAACTTAGACTAGGCCATTATATTAAGAGAATTCTTAAAAGTGAGATGTCAGTTGCTGTTTGCCGTGAAAAATGACAACGATTTGACACTCTTCAAATCCTCCCAAAGCCGATGGACCGGACCTTGTCAGCTGCAATCATAGGTTTGTGTTTGGAACACATTTCTATACATGACAACCACCAAAGAAATGACTTTAAGCCATCATCTGGGAAACAGTTTTTTGCAAAATGCATCTCTACAGAGCTTAAAAATCGTTTTCAAAAACTCCCAATTAGTTTTTAGAACCGTTACAAGTTTTAAAAGAGTTCACTGATTTTAACAACAATGCCGAGCAATTTTCTAGTTTTGTGGCATCAACGAAAACAACCGAAATTCTAACACCTTCTCGTAAATTCATGCCTTTCAAATCGATGATGTTTGGTTGTCACAAACAAATAGCTAAGAATCGTCACCTTCAGTTAGAATATGAATATTTTTCTGAGCAACTTTTAGAAGTGAATGGCAAAGAAATTGACGACAGGATGCTGGTTGACACCCCTGTTTGAATTCTCTCCCTGATTTTTGGGTGTCTTGAAAAAGCGCGATCATCATGCATGAAAACGGTTTCCTTTTTGTTGTATATGCCCATTGTTGTATCGGTTTAAAACTAGCAAGCCAGACACTCCCTGGGTTTTACAGATGTGTTTCAATAAGAGAAATTCCTAAAGAGAAGCCAACTCTAAAAAATGCAACATGCTGGGACCGAGTGTCAACAGTCTAAGGAGCTACCTTTTTCAAAAAAAATCTTTGAGTTTCCTGTAAGTCATGCTTGCCTGCGACGACGTGACGAATCTGAATTATGCTAATCAATCGGGAGGTAGGTTTCTTCTCAGAAAAAAAGACATTTTTAAAAATATTTTTGCATATGTTTACATTATGGATTTTGCTGGAAAATTATGACGGATGAGCTTCCCCGCGAACTTTATCGACCTCTAACGCGAGCAAAAATATCTCCCCTCACCACAGGTGTTAAAATTGCTACTCTTCTTCTCCTTTCTGTAACTGGACACTTTCCGTTTAATTTCAACCAAAAATACTTTTATTTTGCAGAAATAGTCGTGAAAACAATAGGTTGTTTAAAGTTTTCTCACGAATTTAGTGACAGCGTCTCATCAACGCCTGTATTGAAAAAACATCAAACTCGTTCGACTTTTGCTCGCCATGGGGAGCCTTTAGTTCCAATCTATCTTTGTCTATTCTATTTCATTGATTTAACCAAATGTTAAACAGAATTTAAAGATTCATTGGCTTGCGTTACAAAGTCCAAAACATTTATTTTTACAGAGAGCCTCGGGCGAGCTTGAGGTCAATTTTCAGAACAGTTTAACTTTTAAAGCCAAGTCAAACGCAACCGTCTCTTTATTGGAACCGACAGCAAAGTTTTTCCAAAGAGAGATATCAGGTTTCTGACAGTTTTTTGGATGTCCATGTCCATGGGTATAGCTGCCACTCTATATACAAGGTTCTAACGTCTTACCCCTAACTCCTAGACAGGTGTCAGTTGGGCAAGACACCAGCCTTAAATCACTAAACACTACCACGGTGACCTCATTAACCGAGGTCATTTTTGAGGTCAAAAATTCTGTGAAATCCGTTAAATTGCCATATTTTCTATCAGGCGTCGTGATCATTGTAAACATATTCATTCTCTGACAAGAGGACCCCCAGATTTTGATGATCGCTTTATTGTTGTTATTTTGAGTGCTAGACCACAGCTGCCCTCTTCACATACACTAGACCACTTGAGAAGAAGCAAAAAGCTTTTTGGAAAATCTCAGCACGACACATCATCATATCAATTTTTCCCCATATAAACAAAATCCACGCTATATTACTTTCGATAGGAGCGAGGGAAGACTTATGGGGCTTCAAAACTGCGAGGCTGCTGCTGTGCAAAATTGAATTTTTTTCCTAGATGCAGGGGGATTTTTCCCCAAGGAGATGACACTATATTTCATATTTTTCAGCTTTCCCTAGATGTAGAGCAGAGCTGCAACCTGACAAAAACAGACGTGCGAGCATATTTTATATTAGCCATGTACAACAGCCAGTTTTACACGTGTCTTTGGGTAGGGCCATTTTAAATTAACTTTTTCTTTTATTTCCCGAACAGATCACAAAATGTTGACGCAACAGATGTGGTGACTCTGATTCTATTCCATTTTTGCGTACTCACCAGCGGGTGTCCGCTCTTCAATCTAGATCTTTGACAGAAGAAAATAGCATCATCCTTACCTTGGAACATTGGAAAATGTGTTGCAGAGTATAAAGGTTCCGGGGCAATTCGCCCCCGGGGAGAAAGACATTTGAGACATTGCCGTTGGTGCTACGACATTTCGCTCCCCTTGGTCCCGGTTTCATGTCAAAAGTCAATCACGATCGCGACCTGGTTTGGTCTTATCTTATCATCAGAAGTTGACGTCGGTAGTAGGTTACAATTTCTTTCGCTAAAGCCGTGCCAGAATGATTCCCGACACGACAATCAGAGACTAGACACGTGGCTCAAAGAGCTTTGTTTGGTTTTGTTTTTCCGTAAGATGTAAACAAGTTGATCCATCATATTTATTTGAGACAACAGATTGCATTGAAAGGAAGGAAAGGTACGAATTCTTAGCTAGGAGATCGCGCAATTTTGTCAATGCTTGAATGTTGGGAACGTTGCCAAACTGGTCAAAGACATTCTGTGTTAGTAGAGTATAACTGTAAAGCTTTATCTAAGTATTACGCAACATGTATTTCAACTGCTGCGCAAAAGATCCGGTTTTTCGCGCCAATATTTTGGGGGCTCGTCGACCTTGCAATTGTTGCAAAAAGTATTTCAATGTCAAATGACATTTTCGCAAAATGAATAAGATCAACGTGAGACAATTGTCTTCCGATTTCTATTTTAAAAGTGGCGTGTTTTAAAAACGTGCGTTATTTTGTAGAATACATTCACCTCTATCTAGACATGTGTGTTTACTTTTTAGCATATATGCTGCACTGTACAATGTCCTTCTAACAACTTTGTACGAGTAAAACAGGTCGGCTTTTTGCGTAGCAGATATAAGACTTCATCAGCTGTGCGTACTATTTATAGTGTGGCGTGATTTTCAAAACAGGAGACACTTTTGAAAAACAAGTCTTCAATGAAACATCACGATGAACAGAGCTTTAAGCAAGAAGTGCCACGGTTACCACAAGAGCCTGCTGGGCCCGAATTTGACTCCCCTAAAAAGAAGCAAAGGATCTCCAGCATTGGTAAAACAAAACAAGACAACTTATAGGAACGAATTACTGGACAAGATATGGCTCTACGCGAGTGCTGTCCCCTCATTGACGCTTGAAAGGTTCACTTCTAGAAGAACCGGAAGTGCGGAGGATCCGGTCTCGACTGAAACCGGAAACAGCCTCCAGGATATGGTAATGGAGGCTCTGCCCAAAGATGAGACCGAGGTTGCCTCCGAGGCTGCGAGGCCAACCCCTACCCCTACAGGATTGCTGACCAACCTCCAGTCCATTGTCAAAGATGTCCTTCCTGAACGTCAAGAGCTCCAGGAACTCCATATGAAAAAGATGCAAACTGCCCACCAAATGTCCGACTACGTTTCCGGCATGGTCAAGGACTACTTTACTTCTGACAACCTCTGGAAAATCGTCTCTGCAAATGAAACAAAAACTGTGATATCTAGCAACAAATTACCCAAATTCATACAGAGGTTAGAGAAGAACAAGAATCACTTGAGCAGAGAAGCCATCGAAGCAAATTTGAAAGCCTGTCTTGACAACATCAAGACTACCACTACAAAAGAGGACCTCATTTTGAGACTCTCCGAGTTGGTGGAACACTTGCAAAAATATCCCCGATCAAGAGAGTACGCTCATGTTTTAAAAGCCGAGGCTGTTCTGCTAGAAATCCGAGGCCGAAGCGTGAGTCCTGAGATCAAACGATTGTGTTCAGAAATATTAGCAAGAATTGGTTACATCGAACCCCTGACAAAATCTAAAGGCATCCGAATTCTCTCCATAGACGGGGGTGGTATGAAGGGCCTGATAGCTCTGGAAATTCTCAGGTAATTAATTACATCCAATTAAAACGGCGTAATTGCTATATTGGTTATTTTCAGAGAGCTTGAAGAAAAGACGGGAGTGCCAATACATAGGCAGTTTGATTACATGATCGGGGTGAGCACGGGCTCCATCATCGTGGGTTTGCTGGCGTTCAAGAAGGTCCCGGTGAGCGAGGCCATCAAGTACTACAAGGAGCTCGGCACCGAGGTCTTCAGCCAGACCTACATCAAGGCGGTGACCGGCATCGTGACCTCGCACGCCTACTACGACACGTCCAAGTACGAGGACATCCTCAAGTCCTTCACCGGCGACCAGTCCATGGCCTCCACGGCCTCGGAGGCCGACGGCTGCACCACGCCGAAGGTGGCCATGGTCTCGGCCGTCTTGGCGTCCTCGCACAGGAGCGTCACGCCGTTCGTGTTCAGGAACTACAACCTGCCCTACCGGACGACCTCGAACTACAAAGGCTCGGCCAACTACAAGATCTGGGAGGCAGTTCGGGCGTCTTCCGCCGCCCCCGGCCTCTTTGATGGGTTCACTGCGAACAATCGGGTATACCAAGACGGCGCCCTGATTTCCAACAACCCCTCCCATATCGGCCTCCACGAGGCCAAGCAACTCTGGCCTCAAGAAAAATTGCAATGCATGGTAAGACACAGGCTTTCCATGATCAGCAGTACTTTAAAATACTCTACATATTTTAGGTGTCTGTTGGAATGGGCAGGTATGAACCTGTTTTCGAGGATGATTTCGAGGCTGTAGAGGTCGGCGAGGACGGGCACCCCCCTGCGGGCGGCGGCGGTCTCAGCCTGAAGGACAAGTTTGCCAAGCTGGTCTTGTCCGCCACGGACACCGAGGCCATCCACAATACTTTGCATGATCTGCTGCCCTATGACCGTTACTTCCGTTTCAACCCCTATTTGTCAGGTACAGAAAATGCAATAAATATCTCAAGATTCCAAAAGCAAAAATATTTTGCAGAAACCATTTCCATGGATGAGACGAGGTCGGAAAAGCTAGATGTCATGAAGCACGATGCTCGAATGTACTGCCGGCAAAATGGTAGGAGATTGGACATGGCAGCTAAGCTGGTGACAGCGAGGCCGTCATATCTAGAGATGTCGAGGAGGTGGGTTCACCGGAAGCTGTCGGCCTCGGCGACCTCGCTGACACCGTTGACATCGCTGACATCGTTGACAGCCTCAGACTTGTCGGCCTCTGGGGATCTCAGAGAAGTCAAGAGCTCTGCGTCATATCATATCAACAAACGCGAAGGCGGACATTCGTGGTCGGATTCTATGATAGACTTCATGAAAAATAAATGAACACAAAATTCTTTTTTTCGTGAAAACGGCCATTTTTTCCCTCTAGGGGGAACGTGTTCTGAATGGATTCTCTCTCCTCTATAGAAGCTGTACTCTTTTTTTCTTCCTCGGTTGCTACTGGCAGCATCTCTAATGGCATCTTGAGAGTGGTGATGTTAGCCCGGAGAGAGCAATGGGTAAAGAGTGGCTTAACGGATTGGCCACTTTCAATTCCATACTCTATATGGTAGATGCTTTCACTTTACTTCTACGGTTCTATAGCCAGCCTCGCTCTCGATTCTTCCCTTTTAGCCCTCTATATATTCTCTCCAGAAAATCTAGCTAATCTAAGAGTATATTTATTAAATAAACTTATGAACTGCCTTCACATGTTTGTTTTTGCAATCACATGACTTTGACAGTCGTGGGGAGCAGAGGCTTTCTAGCGCAGAAATCTCTTCTTTTTCTTCTGTCGTCGATCTTTTATTCTTGAGTGCTTTACAGCAAAGCATCCAATGGCCTCGCTCCGAGGCCACAACGACCTCAAGTCTCATTTAAACAAACAAACAAATAATGGTATGGGATCATAACAGAGACATGACCAGATGTTGCAGCGGCGGCCATCTTCTCTTTCGAGGCTGCGAGGCTGAAAGCTGAGGCTGCGCCAGATGATGGCATGTCTTGGGATTGGTCGCTTCTCCGACGATTCGCTCGACTGACCATGTGGAACTATACTTTGAGAGCTCCTCCTTTCTTTTTCAAAGACTTTCTCAACAGATCTTAAGGAATGACATGATCTTATAACCTATGCCAAGGCAAGATTACCTGCAGTCGAATGGGTCAGAAATCTAAGTGCTCGAAGCCATTATCAGAAACTGACCACTGCTGTTGCTGCAACGTGCGACATGCTGTCGGAGGTACTTCGAGACATGTCATCTGACGTTGACAATGATATCAAAATTGACGATTGCATCCTGGATGACAGCCTTTGGATTAGATTCTAGATAAATGTTTTTTACACATGATTCCGACGTGTTTATGGTTACATTACAACAGTTTTCAGCAATACTCGTAGTTGTAAAATAGGGGGAGATGCTTTTGGGGTGGGGAAAAATATTTTCCCGGCGGTTCCCGCCAGCTGTGAATTGCCAGCAAAAGTGGCAGGTCATTCTCCTTGCCAGAACCTGTTGTTAATGGCTATTTTTTGGATCAGAAAATCAAACATTTTGCAGGATCCCATCAAAATCTCACTGATGGTTCTAATGGGTTCTAGATCCTCGTGAGGAGCGGACAGTGAGTGATTTCCCATATATTTATATTACCATTTTTATTTCGCTGTTGCTGCGAGTGACGTGCCCCCGCCGGTAATCCATCTTTGCAGAGCAATTGTCTGCTCTATTATTGAAATACCAAACCCTCTGTTTAATGTTTATCCAGACAAACTGTTGTCCAAAATTGACTTTTCCTACAGGATAAGTCGCCTTAAATAAGTAAATAATGAAGAAAAATGCTTCGCCTTCCTTTTGGATGCCAGCGAAACGATACATCAAGCTGGGAATCTGAGAGCTTTCCGATCAACACGTTGTGCTCTCGTCTCTGCTTCGACGGAGAATATATTTAGAAAGCAGTCAAGAGCAGAGTTCATTCTCCTTAGGGGAGATGGCCAGATGGTATGGAAGTGGATCTCCCCTGACTTTATTAACTCTGAAGGTGAGATCTCTTACTCAAGAGTTGTAGAGCTAGCTGTAACATTGATGCATTAACCAAATAATGATCTGTGTAGCTGCTCCTGGTCCTTAATGCAGCCATCACCAACAACATCATAGATTATCCACACTCAATTCTTCTATTTTCTGTGATTCTCAATCTACCATTAATTCTCCTGCAATACTCTCGCTATCAAGAGTCACAGAATGGACAAGAAGGGCTTTCTAAACTTCCCCAGGGACTTGGATTTATGTGGGCTTGGACAATACAAAGGGATTTCACAAAGAAGTCATTCCTTTGAATTGAAAAAAATCCAATCTTATCCTTTTTTCAAGTTTCAACAATTGAGATAGCCAGCGGAAAATGTCTCCCAAAGGGCAATCATTGTCAGGAACCAACCTTAGAGTCTGTCCATAGTCCATGGTTGTTCCGGACTCACAATAGAATGGACAGGAGAGGGCTGCGCCAAACCGTTCTCAGGGGAGCATCTTGCAGCAATCGTCGAGTTTCTTTAAATAAGAATGGATCTCATGACATCACAAAGAGCATTTTTCTGCCCTCAGGACTAGAGATTCAATTCTCTATTTCTTGAACCAATAATGCAAATGAACAGTAGAAAGGCGAAGAAAAGAGATTAGATACTAAAGCTTATGTGCGAGTCCCTAAGCTGGCATGCTTTTACTTTAGCCTCTACAACTGCAACAATATGGAGAAACCACCACAGAACATAAAATAGGAGTGTTGCGTGTAAGAATCTCATTGTGGCTGTCAGTTCCTACCCTTTCGTTTGACGGACTGAGTCAGCCAAAAAGATAGCCCCTATTCTGCTGATTTATCAATGGAAAGCATATCCTATGTCATTAGTTACTATAGAAGCCAAAATCTATGTGATAAAATATTTTAATTGTATGTGGGGAAGAGGCCGATCCTTGCGGTACTGCAATGCAAGGCCAACCCATGACAGACTCGAAGCAAGCTTCAGACAGTCCATCCCCTTGGAAAAATCTGTTTAATATCGAAGAGGACACATGGTCCTCGTATCAGATATTAAGCTGATAAGAACAGATACTACACTTTGATCTTAGCCAAAAGGCCGAGAAGCGATGACTTTGGTATGATTTGTGGAATCTTTCTGATTCAGCCATTTTTTCAGTGGCTCTGCACAACTCTGTCACCAAAATGGAAAAGAGAACAGGTTCTTGATCCAATGACAATGTCAGCATCCTGGTTTTTTGTTAATAATAATTCCTCTTGTATCGTTTTGAACTATGAAATAGTTTTGCCAATGATAATCTACTTTTTAATCAAACTAGACACAGGTAGTCAGATGCAGCGCCCTCTTCGAACAGCCTTCATAACGAAATCACAGGTAAAAAATGAAACGTTTCAAACGTTCGTGAAATATCCAGAGCAATATCTACAGGGTGTTCCACGACAAAGTTGGGATTCTATGAAGCTGTAGCACTCATGTTGGTCATGTCACTGATCTGAATTGGTTCAAGAAAAAGAAATTCC
>JAAUYL010057727.1_pt1 | contig 25776 bp, 14 predicted proteins | sample 7278011 | NCBI WGS metagenome assembly JAAUYL01 (sample SAMN14350225, study PRJNA611818) | marine sediment metagenome | isolation source: surface marine sediment (1.8m) | place: French Polynesia: Moorea | collected 2018-08
AAGGAGGTTCTGATTCAAAGCTCGAATTTGCCAATGGTGAAATTTCGCTCTGATTTCTTGTTTGTTCTGAACGACGATTGGAATATTGTCTGGCAGAAGGATTTGGCAATTCTACAGAGGGAAGTTGTCTTTGTCTCAATGAAGGAGGTTCTGACTCAAAGCTCGAATTTGTCAATGGTGAAATTTCGCTCCGATTTTTTGTTTGTTGGGAACGACGATTGGAATATTGACTTGCAGAAGAATTTGGAAATTCTACAGAGGGAAGTTGTCTTTGTCTAAATGAAGGAGGTTCCGACTCAAAGCTCGAATTTGTCAATGGTGAAATTTCGCTCTGATTTCTTGTTCGTTCGGAACCACGATTGGAATATTGCCTGGCAGAAGAATTTGGCAATTCTACAGAAATAGACTCAGTTTCTGGAATATTAGTCCTGTTATTAAACTGATTCTGAGACCTGTTTAAGGAAAGAGATTGTTTTGATAAAACAGATTCGGAAGTATTAATAACTCTCACCGACTGCCTGGATAAAGTTTCCCCTGAAACAGGAGGTACAAAAGAAACTCCATTATTATTGTTATAAGTTTCTACAGTTTCAGAAGCAATTCTACCTCGGCGTAAAGCTGAATTAACATTCTCCGAATGGGTAAGCTGAATCGTACCATTTTCTCTCATCCGAACATTTGTTGCGTGTTCTTGAGTTCCACCCGTAAGAATTTGTGGCAAAGCTACTATGGGTAAACCTGGATTTTGCAAAATTGTCTGAGCTGGTACTTCTAAATTCAACAGATTTCCATTTTGCCTAATCTGAACCCAACCATTTTCCGGAGCTATTACAGTATTAACATTACCGTTAGGAGCATCAAGACTTCCCAAATTCAAAATATAGTTTCCTGCTAACCCAATGTTTTGTCCGCCTCTTACTCTCAAATTTCCCTGATTAATAATTGCGCCTGATGCTCCTGAGAAAACAAACCCACTAGGAGAACCCACTAATTCTGAGTAGTTGTTTGGTGCAAAGGCATCAAAACGAGAGGAAGGAAAACCATTGATACTATTTCCAATATCAATTCCAGTTGATGTTGTGGCGAAAAACGAAGCAGGTAAATCTAAACGAGCATTGGAACCAAAAATTATTCCCGCCGGATTCATCAAAAATAAATTGGCATTACTTCCAGTCACTCGAATCATTCCATCAATCTGAGAAATATTTCCTCCCCTAACCCTTGTCAAAATATTCTGTGTTTCTGGAGTTGAAATAAAATTAACGGTTTGCCCGGTGTTCAAATTAAACTGTTCAAAACTGTGGAATAAATTAGCTCGATCTGCCGAACGACTCCCACCCCCAATATCAAAGGTTTGGGAATTTGAGGTTTGAGATGTAGGCATGACAACCGTTCCCGTTCCATCAGACGCCGGAATAATTTGGGCAAGAGTCATTAACGGGAAATTTAAAATAGTTACTCCAGTCAAAGCAGCTATTTTTGATAATTGATTCATACTATAGTAGGCAAAGCTGGAATTAGGATTAGCTTGATGCCTTAGATTTTAACCACATTTGTTCAATATCTTCATAAGGCCGCCTTGCAGTACAAGGATTAAACTGAGTATCCACAAATTGCACTGGCTTATAGGTCCTTTAGGACCTCTTTTGCCTGGTATGACAATAGGCATTTTTATGCTCTATAAAACCGATACAAAGCGTCACATAGCGTGACAATTTGATGTTTACTTCCTGCTTCAACTGAGGCCGTCGGCGGTTACTCATCCACAAGCATTCACGACCGAGCCGACCGCATTTCTTAAATTTATACTGGCGTTTAAATCTCTATCTATTGACAAGCCACAATCTGGGCAATCGTAGGTTCTCAGATTTAACGGCATATCTTGAACGTGACCACAGTTTGAGCAAGTCTTTGACGATGGGAAAAATCTGTCCACTATTACTAGCTGAGAACCGTACCATTCGCACTTATATTCTAGCTGTCGCCTGAATTCAGAAAATCCTTGGTCGGCTATTGATTTAGCCAGCTTATGATTACGTAACATTCCGCTGACATTCAAATCTTCTATAACAACAGTGCCGTGGTTTTTGGCTAAATATGTTGTCAATTTATGAAGTGTGTTATGACGGATTTTAGCTACTTTTCTATGCAACTTGGCTATCTTGAGTTGTGCCTTTTTCCAGTTAGCAGAACCAATTGTTTTATTGCGGTTCCGGTATTGTAGTGCGGAGAGCTTACCTTCAAATTTCTTGTAAGATTTAGCCCCTTGAAATACAACTCCTGTACTCAAAGTTGCTAAAGTTTTTACTCCTAAATCTACACCTACAACTTCAGTCTTTTTCGGTGTAGACTTAGGAGTAAATTCGTAGCTACAACTTAAGTACCAATCATCAGCTTGTCTACTAATAGTTATTTTTTTAGTTGTTGCCTCAATCGGTTCATAAGTTTTGACAATACCAATAAAAGGTAATTTATGATTCCATCCATTTAATTCTATTGGTTTTCCACAATTATCTATTGTGAAAGAATCAGACCTACCTTTTTTCTTAAATTTTGGATATTTACCCAATCCTTTAAAAAACCTCTTAAATGCTTCACCTAAGTGCATGAAAGCGTATTGATAAACTCTAGACGACAACTTTTTCATCCAGGGTATTAGTGGTTTTGTATAATTAGTAAAAACCTCTCTCAGTTTACGGACATTGGGTTTATAACCATCTTTATAGGCTGCATTCCATAAGCTTAAACCCCAATTATAACACCAGCGTGAGTAACCTGCGTGTTGAGCCATCAGGGTTTTCTGTTTGTTATTCAGTTTGAGCTTACTATAAATTGATTTCATGTATGACTGAGTGCAGTTTACCGGGGTAGTAAGTAATTGCTAAGTGTATTCTATCGTTATTCTTTGATTAAGTCAATGCTAGTCAATGACTATTTTTTTTTAAGTTGACAATTTTGATTTTCTAGTGGCCAGGAATAAGTATCGTATTATACTGCTTTATAACCTAAATTGTCAACTAGGTCAAAACTCTCCTACTTTATCTGTCTCCCCATACTTTCCACACTCCTCACACTCTGGTCTTTTCAGCAAACCCTAATTACTTCAATATTCAATCTCCCCTACTCGTTAAAAAGACTTTTTCAACAAACTTTATTTATTCTTTTCTCAACTGCTGCTGCAATTTTTCTAGTGATAATTTCACCTCATCTCCCCGTTGAAATTCTCCTAACTTTTCATACTTATTAAAAGCTAGTTTTAACCAACGAATCGCTTCCTCGTTACTACCTAAAGTTCCATAAACTTCTCCTAAAGCTGCCTCAACTTTTGCACTTCCAGCAACATCATCAACTCCCGTCAATTTTGCCGATTCTAAATAGTAATCTTTGGCTAACCCAGGTAATTGAATCTGTTGATATATTTCACCCAACATTTGATAAATGGCTGCGGTATAATTTCCCAACTCTATAAAAGATTCTAAGATAGCGATCGCTTCAATATTTAAACCCTCTTGTTGGTAAAGTTGAGCAATGCTTAGTACCCGTGCTTCACCGTCTAACTTTTGAGTCAATTCTTCACTTTTTGCTAAAATTTCTTGCTGTTTAGATTTTGAGATTACAACAAATCCTCCTCCTAAATCATCTTGTTTAGAAAAAGGCGACTCTTCATCAAGAGAAGAAACCTCTGTGTCACTATGAATAATGACTGTATATCGTACACCTGTTTTTAAAGGAATTTTCCCTGAATAAAGCACTTGATTTTCACTAACTTCTGTTTCCCAAATATATTCTGACGGACTTTTAATCCTAACAGTATAACGAGTTGCACCTGTCACAGGGTTCCAACGTAAAATTAAAGGCTTATCTGGTAATAATAAAGTGTGTCGCGGACTAATAAGATAGGGAATTTTATCAGTAATTGCTACTTGATTAATTCCACGAGTAGCATCAAGAGGAACACATCCATCTGGGGTTTCAATACATTGCGATTTAGCCTGTAAGCATCCATCCATTGTTTGAGATATACTATTTTGTGGCAAACTCCAAGTTTTCCAGTTGGCATAACAAATTGCCATTAAATTTGCTTGATATGTGAGTTTTATTTTATCTTGTGCATAGAGTTCTGTGCCAACAAAAACTGGATGATATTCTGACCAATTATGACGCTTTAAAAATACTTTTCCATCTGCCTCAATAATTCGCCCAACTGGAGATTGATTAACTTGGGTAATAGCATTAGCTGGTGCAAATCTGATATAATTTTGTAAGTTAATTATCTGCTTTACTGGAGTAAAAACTAAAATAACTAATAGAGCTAAAAATGTCTGAATTTTCATAGTCTATCTCTTTGGGGTTTGTCAATTTTGGCAGATTGTATTTCTTATTTATTAGTTTTATGATTTTAAGTATATATAGCAATCCCAAATAGAAGGAAATATTATTTTATTTTGTGAGATTATTGTCGCCTTTTCATATCATCGACAGCAGTTTTGCTAGCGCATAACACAAGTTTTTCATGTTCCGTAGGAAAAGGTTGTTTGACATATAAAGAGTTTCGGAGTATGACAAACGGAAAGCTTTGCGAAAGGCAAAACTCACCCTACATCAAGACTTAATTTTTTACAGTAGATAGCAGGTATATAAAGTACAAATATTAATGATAAGGTCTTTGCAGTGTGGGCATCTTGCCCGCCACAGGTGTACCTTACTGATATGAAATACGCTGTATTTATAGATACCCTCTAAAAACTTTTGAATTTTCATAGTCAAACTCCTTATTTTTCTATTTGTAAACGTTGGCGGACTAAATTTTTCCATGTATTAGTTTCAGGATTTTGAGTAGATTTAATATTAATGCAATTTTGCCTGACTTTTTTTAAACTGTCTATATCTGTGGGAACTTTCTCCAGGACCTGTGCTAATAAACATTGTGCAGGAGCATTTTCATAATTGAGTTTAATTGCTTTTTTTAAATGAGATTTAGCTTGAGAGTAATTTAATATTTGAAAATAAGCCCATCCCAGATTTTTATGCAGATTTGATTCTACCATTTTAGTAAAATCAAAAGGATATTTTTGACGTAGTTCAGACATAAGTTGCAAACCAAGACTTAGATTATGAATTGCTATTTCGCTATTTCCATCTAACCAAATTTGTAGACGAGATAGATTATTAATTGCTGCGACTTCGACATAATAATTATTCCGTGTAAGTGCAGAATCAATTGCCTGTTGATACTCAGTTTTAGCACATCCAAAATCTTGTCTATTTTCACAAATCAATCCTAATTGAAGATAAGAAGCTGCATTTTCGGGGTTAAATTTTAGGGCAAGTTTATAATAAAATTCAGCCTTACCTAAATTACTATCTTGATACTCTTCAAATCCAATATTTGTTAGCTTTTTATCAACAGTCGGAAAAATCCAAGTTTGGATAAAAAGAGGAATTTTTGGTAGAAGTAAACGAGACCCCATAAATCCCATAAAAATTAGAAGTAAAAACTTCCAGTAAAGCTTAGTTTGTTTTGACGATTCAGTTTTTTCAGCAATTTTTTCTGATAATTCTTGAGATTTTTTGAGAATAAATCGTGTATGTTTAGGCCGCCGTTGTGGGACAGGATTCATTAACTCATCAATAAAATCAGCCAGTAGAGGTGAAATTTGAGGAGCATAATTTCTCCATATAATTTTGCCAGTTTTTCCCTCCGTTGGAAAATTCATAGGAGACTGACCTGTAAGTAAATGAACAAAGGTACGACCTAATGCAAAAAAATCAGATTGTAAGACAGCTTCTCCAGTCATTTGTTCTGGTGCAGAATATCCTAAAGAACCGATTTTTGTTGCTCCCCAATTTCCTACTCCAATTGTGCCAAAATCAATTACGCTTAATTGCCCATTTGGTCTCAAAATTAAATTAGAAGGTTTTAAATCTCGATGAAGTAAGTTTTGACTGTGAAGCATATCTAAAATTTCGGTAATTTGTTGTAACCAATCTAAAGCTTCATCTTGATAAATTTTCCCATGATTAATTAACCACTCCTCTAAATTTTCTCCTTCGATTTTTTCCATCACTAAACAATGGAGTTGTTTAGAACTTTTATGAGGTGAAACTCTAAAATAACCATCCGGTTCAACTCTCGGAATTCCAGGATGACGCAACCACATTAATACTCTTGCTTCTTGTTTGAATAATCGAACTAAATCAGGATTATTGTCATATTTCAGAACTTTTAAAACTTTCAAACTTCCCCAATCTTCTAAACTCGTTCCCCAATCTTCTATTTCAAAAATTTCTGTAGGATGTGCAGGTTGTGGTTGTCGCAAAGGTCGAATAATACGATAGCGATTTTCAATCAACAATTCAGTACCACAAGCTTGACAAAAATCAAGCTCTTCTAGATTTTGACGATTCTGACATTGAGGATTGATACAGTAATTCATAATATAGGGAATAGGGAGTACCGTTTCACGGAAGTTAAAAGTCAAAAGTTAAAAGTCAAAAATCAAATTTTATCGACTCAGAACTTTCAGACTACAGTAATTTTTGGAAATTCTTTCACATCTAAATTTTCACATTATTGGTAAAATTGTTTTTGCCAATTTGTCCAATAGATAATTAGAGAAACTACAGCAGTTAAAAGTCAAAAATCAGATTTTATCCACTCCAAACTTTCAGACTACTAGCGCGTCTAGACTAAAATTGTGGGTAAAACCTCCCCGCTCTCGGAGCAGGAGATGGGTTGGGGGAGAGGTCTTCATTCACTCGCTCTTTACCCACATTTTCAAGCTAGACGAGGTACTACAGTAAATTTCGGAAATTTTTTCACATCTAAAATTTGACATTATTGGTAAAATTGTTTTTGCCAATTTGTCCAATAGATAATTAGAGAAACTACAGCAGTTAAAAGTCAAAAATCAGATTTTATCCACTCCAAACTTTCAGACTACAGTAAATTTCGGAAATTCTTTCACATCTAAAATTTGACATTATTGGTAAAATTGTTTTTGCCAATTTGTGGAATAGGAAATTAGAGAAACTACAGCAGTCAAAAGTTAAAAATCAGATTTTATCCACTCCAAACTTTCAGACTACAGTAAATTTCGGAAATTCTTTCACATCTAAAATTTGACATTATCTTCTTCCTTCTTCCTTCTTCCTTAGAGACTGTTTGTAAAATAAGTATTAAGAGAGATGCGTAGTGACTAAAATCTAAAAGCGCTAGTACTTCAAGGGATTGAAATTTGGTAGATCCCAGAGGTGGAAAGGTACATATATTCCTAGATTTTTAACTGACAAATAGTTGTCTTGATTTATTCCTACCTGTTAAGTGTTAAGTGTTCCCTATTCCCTATCTTCTTTTTATATTTCCTTTACAAACAGTCTCTTATTGAATTGCATTAATAACATTTTCTAGATTTTGGGTAATATATTCTCCCTCAAAAAATTCTTCTTGTAAATTTGATAAACTTTCTTCTAAACGTTTAATTGCTAGATTTAAACCTCTAGTATTAGTAAATAATCTCGACTTCAATCGATTCATAACTAAATCCAGAATAGAATAATGTTTTTTACTATTCTCAGAAGTTTCAAGGGGGTAAAGTTTCAACAAACGAATTCCTGACAAATCTTGATTTTTAATCAATCCCACCAACTCTTCATCCACTTGACGAACAAACTGTTCAATCGCATATTTCATCACCACAGGCTGAAGACTAAAATAAGTTTGACGCTGTTTCTGACTTTTTTCAATCAGCGAACGTCGTCCTAGGGAACCAACCGTTTCTAATAATTCAGATGCCGAAAGAGGTAATAAAATTTTTTCTTGCAATTGAGATAAATTGATAGGTTGTTGTTCAAGAGCTAACCAATACATCAACTCTTTCTCAGCTAAAGATAATCGTTGAAAAGGTTGATCGAGTAAAGAGCGAACATCTCCCATGAAAAGCGTATTTTTAATAAAGTCTCCAACCTGACCAGCATATAATTCTTCAACCATTGCCGAGATAATCTTCACCGCTAAAGGATTACAACCATAGCGTTCAATCAGACTTACCCAATCTTGACTCACAACAAATCCTCGTTCTGCCAAAATTTTTTGGGAAATTTCTTCAGAACCGACCACCTGTAATGAGCGAACTTTTTGTCCTTCCAATTGACCTAAATCTTTCAACTTCTCAGAAGTTGCCAAAATCAAACAACTTTGATGTGGCTCTTCAGCAATTCGTTGAATGAATTTTCCATAGTCTGTAAAACCATCAGCATAGTAACCTGCTAAATCCTGACAACTTAAAATAACCTCCACATCATCAAGAACCAACAAACAACGATTACTTCGTAAAATCTCCATCAGTTGAGAAATTCCAGTTTCAACCTCCTCAAAGTTGCTCAACGGTTGAGGGGATAAAAATTCGAGCAAATCGTTCAAAATAGAACGAAGTTGTATTCCTTGACGTAGCGATCGCCAAATCACAAAATCAAATTTACCTGCATTTTGTCTAGCAAATTTCACCGCCAGGGTGGTTTTTCCCATTCCTCCCATACCTAATAAAGCCACTAACCGACAACGATCGCTTAAAGTCCATTGACTTAACTGAGATAATTCTTTGGTACGCCCATAAAATGTTTCCACATCTGGAGCAGCATTCCAATCTTGGCGAGAAATTAAGCTAGAAGTTTTAGGTTCAGCAGTCTGAGGTAAAAATTCTTCAGATTGACTTTGCTCTTGATACAGAGCCACCAATAATTGCTGTAACTTAGCCATTTTTCCCGGCCCTTTACCTGAAATTTGAAACTTACGATAAGTTTCACCCAGTCGTTTACGAACCGTTTCTGGCTTAAGTTTTAGTTGTGTGGCAATTGTGGCGATCGACTCTCCTTCCAGTAAAGCCTTAGATAAGACTTCAAATTCTGTATCTGAGACTCCATAGCCACTTGCAACTTGTTTAAGAAAATTTTGAGGAATCAAGGTCATTTCAGTTATCAGTTATCAGTTAGCCTATTACAGAGGAGCTATCCTACATACTTTGCATCCCAAAATAGAAATTCTCTTAATATATTGTACACCAATTTTGGGAATAAGTGAGATTTTATTGGTAATAATAGCTATAAATATACACTTATGTGATTTATGGACAATCCATTAACTATAGCGCTATGGAAAAGTCATTAGTCAAAGACAATCTCTGACTAAATTTTAGCTTCTTGGTGCCTGTTATCTTGCTTTGTGGGACAGGGCGGGGTCGAATCCCCATCGATCAATAATATTCGTGTCCTACAGAGGTTTGGATGTGGATAATCTTGTAGGAATGTTTCATGGAACTTCCTGCAAGATTTTAGTTATGAGGTGAGGTCATGTATCAGAAAAGCGCTGTAAATGTGTAGTGCTATAAATAGGGTTTGGTGAATAAATTGCTGAATCTTTATCTATAGGAGATTTAAATTCTGTAAAATCAGAAAAAATTGCCAAATGTAGGACAAAATCTAGCTAAAAAAACAATAATTTTTGCTAGTCAGGTTAGGGAAAAGTGCATAAAAATAAACAGTCAAAAAAAAGATGAGAAGCTTTACTAGTGTTAGTCCAATATCTTATGTTGTACTGATGGTTTCCGAGCAAAGAGTTTGTCTTCTATCAACAACTACAATTAGGAATGTTGTAATAATTATTAGGTATGAATAATGTACAAAAAGATAATTATATAAGATGTATGAAAAATCAAATCAGAATTACTAACTTAGATTAAGCTAAAAAAAAGACGTTGCATATTTAGCCATTAAACTCTTTAAATTAAGGATATAATTAAGTTCCGAGCTAATTTAAAATTTGATATATTAAGTTACACAATTTACTACGCTCTACTTAAATGATTGCAGAAATTATATGTGTTGGAACAGAACTACTATTAGGGGATATCCTAAATAGTAATGCTCAATTTTTAGCCCAAGAACTTGCAAGATTAGGAATAGCCCATTACTATCAAAATGTAGTGGGGGATAATCCAGAAAGAATAAAACAGGTCTTAGCAATCGCCTCCCAACGCTCTCAAATATTAATTTTCACAGGAGGTTTAGGCCCGACCCCAGATGATTTAACGGTGGCCACTATCGCCGACTTTTTTAATACCCCACTCATAGAAAGACCCGAAATAATAGAAGATATTACCAAAAAATTTGCCCATCGGGGTCGCCCCATGACTGCCAGTAACCGAAAACAAGCTTTAATTCCTCAAGGTGCAACTATTTTACCTAATCCTATAGGTAGCGCTCCTGGAATTATTTGGCAACCAGTAGCAGATGTAACAATAATGACTTTTCCCGGAGTTCCTACTGAAATGAAAATGATGTGGCAAGAAACTGCTGTACCTTATTTCCAGAATCAGGGTTGGTGTGGAGAAACTATCTATAGTCACACGTTGAAATTTTGGGGTATTGCGGAGTCAGCTTTGGCAGAAAAAGTAGCCCCATTACTAGAAATGAAAAATCCTACAGTTGCTCCATACGCTAATTTTGGAGAAGTAAAATTACGAATTTCTGCCCGTGCTGAGTCCCAAGAATTAGCAGATAAATTAATTGTTCCTGTAGAACAACAAATACGAGATATTGCCGGAATTGATTGTTATGGTATTAATGATGAGTCTCTCGCTGCAGTAGTAGGAAAATTATTATTAGATAAAGGCGAAACTTTAGCCGTGGCAGAATCTTGTACGGGTGGTAGCTTGGGTAGTATGTTGACTTCTACTCCAGGCAGTTCACAATATTTTCATGGTGGAGTTATCGCTTATGAAAATCAAGTAAAAATTAGTTTGCTAGATGTTAATCAGGAAGATTTAATGGTTGAAGGTGCTGTGAGTCATGCAGTAGCAAAACAAATGGCAAGTGGAGTAGTCAAGAAACTAGGAACTAACTGGGGAATTAGTATTACTGGTATTGCTGGACCTGGAGGAGGAACTGACAGTAAACCTGTGGGTTTAGTTTATATTGGTATAGCCAGATTTAAAGATGAAGTAGAAAGTTTTGAATACCGCTTCAGTCCCTTGCGCAATCGTGATTGGATTAGAAGAGTAAGTGCTTGTACAGCTCTTGACCTGTTGAGAAGAAAGTTATATTGGTCTAACGTAAAGACGACAATATGAGAAAACTTGATTATAATTAATCTAAGGTATGGGCTTTAGTAGTCCATACTTTCATAAAATCAACTTATCATGGCTGAATGGCCATCTAAACCAACAGCAAAGAAAGTGTTAATATAAAAGTAAAGATAAACAAACAAAAAGCCACGATGACTATTTCTTGTGGCTAAATTGTTATAATCTTCCAATAACTTTGTATGAAAAGGGAAGCGGCAGATCCCGCCCCGCTTACCCCTCACTATAAAAATCAAATAAATAGCTATGGTGAGAGTACCCAGCGGGAATGCGATATTAATGGATTACATTGAAAAGGTACTAGAAAAATTAAAGGAATGGACTCGCAAGCTAGTTGAGGCTTTATTAGGTCCACAGGCAGAACCAGAACCAGAACCTATTCCCATTCCAGTAAACGACCGCTCCCGTCGTTGATAACTTTATCATTCAACTTTTACATTTACATTATTTGTTTAGCATTTTAGTTTTACATGGGCCAAACTTGAATCTCCTGGGTCTGCGGGAACCAGGAATATATGGCTCTAAAACTTTAGATAATATAAATCGACTGTTACACCAAGAGGCGGAAACTCTTGGTGTAAATATCTCTGTATTACAGTCTAACCATGAAGGTGTCTTGGTAGATGCAATTCACTCAGCTAGTAGTGAGCAACACCAAGGTATAGTTATTAATGCGGGAGCATATACCCATACAAGTGTGGCGATTAGGGATGCTATTTCTGGGGTGAATATTCCCACAGTAGAAGTTCATCTAAGTAATATTTATCGTCGAGAAGAATTTCGACATAATTCTTTTATTGCACCAGTAGCTATTGGTCAAATTAGTGGTTTTGGTTCAGAAAGCTATATATTGGGGCTAAAAGCAATAGTTAATTATCTTCAAAAAAGTGGTAGTTAAATAATTACCAAGTTTATGATATATAGCTAAAAATTTTCTGGTACAAATTATCTAAATTATGCAATAACTTGAATGCCTAATCAAGCATTTGTGTCCTCAAGACTCAAAGATGAAAATTATGGAAAATTATTGTTTCCTCTGAAAATTTACTTAGGGAATAAAAGATATAGTGTTTTTCATGTTGATGAGTTAGAGTAAGCAGACCTGAGTATGAACCTAATTAAGGAAACAAAAAAGTAGATGGGAGATTTATAAGTTTACTATATTATAACCATTATTTGACATAATCTCTGGTTTAAAGGCACGGAGATTATCCTGCACCCAGAATTCCTGGTTGACTAAGTCCACTTAAGTTAAATACCTGGCAATATCTAATCTGTGAGATTATTCTTAACCTAGAGATTTGCTTATCATCTAAAATACTTTATTGCCTCTTGACTCCTGCGGAGGAACTGCACTTTTCATTTCGTGCAGCGAAACGTTAACAGCAGTCTGTGGACTTATACCTTAGGATAAAGTTCAATCCTAAATTTGCTGTCTCTTAATGTAGGTGTGCTGAGAAGTTATTATATAAACAAGTATTGCTGTGTAAAAGTACATAATTCTAGTTTTGAGAATGCTAAAGCTATCTAACCCATAGGTAAGTTTTCATAGCCTTTGAATACCTTTATTCTTATTTAAGTAAGAAACAAAGTTCCCGTAACAGAGGGAGGCTTGAAAACCAATTTCTTGTGAAAAACTATAATTATTAATAATATCCTTTGTAATTAGAAAGTGCGAAGTTATGGGAATAACTATTGCTAGCTAAGGCTTTCAGCGATATTAAGATTAGAAACTCTCTCCAAACAAACTGTTGGTGCTGTAAGCCTTTTCCAGTAATACTTTCAGTCAGATAAGCAAATAATTTTTTAGAATAACTTTGTACTCTCCAGCTTTGTAATAATTTATAAATAAATTAATATGTAGTTAAATTTTCCTGGTAAGAATTAAATTATTTTGAATGTAGAATGTTTTCTGGTAGTGGTAAATTTTAATTATTTCGGCAATATTAGAGTGGGCATTGCAGCTCCAATCGATCATTACCATATAGGACTACCTATTTTTTCACTGAGTAGTAATATCAATATATCATATTTGTAGATAGTATCAGAAAATCAAATAATAAAGACTAGATAAAGTATAGAATAAATGGAAAAATAATGCAGTATTCTCTCTTAAGTAAATTTCAAGGCGCTTTGTTAGGAGCAGCTTTAGGAAGTTATGTAGGTTCTAACTTTGAGCATCAGGTAGAAAAAAATAGGGAAAATAATAAATTATTTATTAATCAGCATAAATTTTACTTATCAAAGTTAGAGAAAAACTACTTACAAAAATGGGGAGAAATTACAGTTAATTGTGCAAAAAGCTTGATTAGAAAGCAGGAATTTAATGAAGAGGATTGGCAGCAAGTTTATAGAGAATGGCAAAATAAGTGGAACAATAAAAAAGATTATACTTACGAGCCAAACAAAATAAAAGATTCTCCAATAGAATTAGAAAAATTAGTAGGTATAGTTAATAATAAGCAGCCTAATTTTAACTACAGAAATGATGATGTTTTGAATCCGACAGCCACTAATGCAATTATTACTAGCTTGCCAGTTTCCTTGATATATCATGAAGATGAATTTAAACTGCAACAAAAATTGCAGCAACTGGGAAAAGTTTGGGAAAATTACTTAGAAATAAACCTCGGCAACTTAGTAGTTGGATATATAATAGCCCAAACTTTGACAGACAGATTAGACCCCTTGACCATCATACCGAAAATTATCGACTATATTGGAGAAAAAGAACCATTAGTAGGGCAACTTAGACAATTAGAAAAATTGATTAACCAGGGAGCAAATTTAGATGCAGCAATAAATCATTTGTCAAAAAATGTTAAATCTTTTGAGAAACAGCAAATATTTTGCGAGGGTCAACAAAGAACCTTATCTTCTGCTTTTTTCATACCTATTTATTTGGCCTTATACTGCTTTCTCAGTACCCCAGAAAATTTTGGTTTAGCAGTATTACGTTCTGCAAGAACAGGATGGGCAACTCAGACCTGTACTATAGTAGGTACTTTATCAGGAGCTTATAACAGTAGTGCTGGAGTTCCTGTGGAATGGCGACAAAAAATGGGGTTTGAACTTTTGGGCATGAAGGATGAAATGGAGATTATGAAGTTGGCAAAAAGTCTTTGGGCAGTTTGGTCTGGAGTTTATGACCCAAACAATGTCACACAAAATATAGTGCCAGCAGTTGCTGCAAGCAATGTGATTCGTCCTCGCCCTCACCCAGCTAGTGGATCTTGAAAACTCTATGATGTTTAGACATCAAGAAATATGTATCTGACACGTTTAATTGGGAAATTATTGAAACCCCAGAAAAAACAACAAACATCCCGTTGGTCAACTCTGGCAACTTCGCCAATGTTGGTAGTGGTTGCAATAACATCTCTAACAGCTACCATGGGTAAAGGTTATTACAGGGAACCAGAATTAAGAGAAGGGATTATTTCCCCTAAAACCATCAAGGCTCCAGATAGTGCTACAGTTATTGATGTAAAAGAGACTGACCAGAAGCGTAAATCAGCTATACGTGGGGATATCACTGTGTTTATGATTAATGAATCAGTGAATCAAAGTGTGGACAAAGAATTAAAAGCAATACTAGTACTGGGTAATCAAGCTAGAGAAATAGTTGCTAATTTTCCTTTTATAAACACAGGCATATTATCAACAACTAGTCAAGCACACCTACGTCAAGTTTCCGAAGAAAAGTGGCAGGCTATTCAAAAAATAATCGAGGAGCAGTTGCAAGAAAGACCTCCTGGACCTGAGTCAGACACAACGACTTCTACTAAATTAACTCAAGATTCAGAAAAAGTTACACCTAAAAACAATAATGTAACAATTCCAACTTCAAGAGGGGAGAAATTGTCTGGTAGAACATCAATACCAAATGAAGATCAAAACAATAGTCCCATAGTTATTAGTAGTAGAGATCAAAAAGCAATTTCAGAACTACTAGCTTATCGCAAGAAGAGTTTATATGAAAATTACTCTAGAGTTTTAGATGATGTATCGCAAGCTCGCAGTTTGTACGAAAATGCAACGAAAATTGTGACTCAAGAGCAAGAAAATGAAGTATACGATCCTACTTTACTGCAATTGTCTGATGCTGCTTGGGAAAAAACTAAGATAGGTATTGAAACAGTAAAAGATCGGATATTGGCTCAAGGAATATCGCCAAATTTCCCCAAACAGGAATGGGTTAAGGCTCTAAGTGTGCAAGTGGCAGGTGTAGTGCCAGTAGAAACTGAAGATTTAGCAATCGAAATTTTGAAGAAGGTTTTGAAGGCTAATTTAGTACAAGATCCGGAAGGAACTAAGAAATTAATAGAGCAGGCAGCACAAGATATTAAACCTGTGGAATACAAAGTCCGAAAGGATGAAATTATTGTGAAAATAGGAGAAAAAATTGACCGTAAGGCATTTATTCTCTTAGAGAGGTTTAATCTTAGTGGCCGTAGAGTGAATTGGCCCAGCTTGGTGGTGTTTGTATGCATTGTGAGTGGTGCTGTAGGTATAGTATTTATAGTAGAAAGGCAATTTAAACCCTGTTTTAGGCGCAGAGATAATATACTTCTATTATTGTTGAGTTTGAGTGCTCCTTTAATGGTGGCGTTGAGAGTTCCTTGGAGTAGTAGTTTGCCCGCAATTGGTTTGTTGGTGGGAAACTTCTACGGTTCAACTATGGGAGTAACATTGGTGGGGTTGATATCTGTGGTACTGCCTATTGGTATGGATGTTGACAAAATAGATTGGTTTGCTAGTGCTGCTGGTGGTATTGTTGGTAGTTTGGTAGCAGAAAAAATGCGATCGCGTGAGGAACAAGCACTTTTAGGTGTAGGGGTGGGGTTAACTCAAGGTACGGTGTATTTGTTGACAAATTTGATTGTTCGTGCTACTCCTGAATTATTATGGTATGCGATTATGGGTCCGGTAGGTTTGCAAGCATTAGCAGGTCTGGTTTGGAGTATTGTGGCTTTGGGTTTGAGTCCATATTTAGAGCATTTATTTGATTTGATTACTCCGATCCGTCTGTCTGAGTTGGCTAATCCTAATCGCCCTCTGTTGAAGCGTTTGGCATCGGAAGCACCTGGTACTTTTCAGCATACTCTGTTTGTAGCAAGTTTAGCGGAAGCAGCAGCACGAGAAATTGGTTGCAATGTAGAATTGGTGAGAACGGGTACTTTGTATCATGATATTGGTAAAATGCACGACCCATTAGGTTTTATTGAAAATCAAATGGGTGGACCTAATAAGCATGATGAAATTAACGATCCGTGGGTGAGTGTGGAAATTATCAGAAAGCACGTTACTGAAGGATTGGTGATGGCTCGTAGGCATCGATTACCTAAGGCTATTAGGGCGTTTATTCCCGAACATCAGGGTACAATGTTAATCGCTTTTTTCTATTACCAAGCCAAGCAAAGAGCTGAGAAGGAAGCAAAGGTGATTAAGGAAGAGCTTTTTCGCTATGCAGGACCTATTCCACAGTCACGGGAAACAGCTATTGTGATGTTGGCAGATTCTTGTGAAGCAGCGTTGCGATCGCTTAAGGATGCGACTCATAAGGATGCGCTACAGATGGTGAAGAAAATTTTGCGGGCACGTTGGCAGGATAATCAACTGGTTGATTCTGGTTTGACGAGAGGAGAGATGTCGAGTATTGCAGAAATTTTTGTACAGGTATGGGAACAGTATAATCACAAACGTATTGCTTATCCTAAAGCAGCAATGAATCCAAATCAGGTAAAAACTGCAAAATCTAGTTGTTAGTAAATGTTAGATGTTAGACGGTTAAGGAGTAGTAAAATTGGCGTTGCTCAAATGTAATGGTAAGTAGTAACTGAAGGTCAAATTGAAAAACTTATGTTTTGCGTTGATGCTTAATCTAAAAATCATTACCACTCAGCAACGCCGTAAAATTTATTGCCATAGTAGCCTATATCTGTTAGTCAGCTATAGCATTACGCAAATAGGTGTTTGACATTTATAAATGCTCAAACTCAGTCAGAGATTAATTTTTACTTTTTATATCAAATCCGATTAATTCGGTATAAAAAATGTTCCATCTTCGCGTCATTGCCAAATCTTTACAAAATTACCCAATCTCCCCATCTTCCCACACTCCCCAAATTCCCCTGCTGGGAGGGGTTAGGGGTGGATATCCACACTATGATTATGATATCTAATACCAATTTGATAAATGTTTGCTACAAATATCTAGGGGAATTTTTAGGAGTCAGGAGTCAGGAGTCAGGAGTCGCATGGGAATGGTTTCAATACTATTTTTTAGTTCGGAAATCATCTTTTTTCTCAAAGGGACATTTGCTGTAAAATATTTTTATCACCCTTACTATTCGTAACATTCTTTTTTCAAAATGGTATAATACCAAATTCATGCATAGATAGTTACAGTAAAATGATCGCAAAACTGTTAGTAATTTTGCGGCCGATGTAGGGGGGGGGAAATCAAATTATCCCTTGATAAAAAAACAATTTTTGATCATTTAAGAACTATTTTTGGTCAATTATGGAACACTTTTACTCTCAGACCAAATAAATAATATAAATTCTTACCTCCTGACTCCTGACTGCTGACTGCTGACTCCTAAGAACAAAGTCACTGTAGCAATATTTTATGAAATTGGTATAATTACACCAATGCTACCTCCTTTGATATGACTTGCGCGTAGCGCTATAAATGGATTCAGGTTTTCTTCTTAATCTCCTTGAGGGTATTCTTCCCACAAATTACTTGTCTGGCGCAGACTGGAATGTTCTCCATTACCCATAATTATATGGTCGAGTAAGGGTATAGCTAAAAATTGCGCTCCTGCTAAGAGTTGTTTGGTTAAATTGATATCTTCAGGACTTGCTTCCAAATTTCCTGAAGGATGATTGTGAGAAATAATTACTCTGCTTGCACCTTGACGAATCACTTCTCGAAAAATTTCCCGGGGATGAGCTAATGTTTCTGTTGCTGTACCGATAGTAATTACCTGAGTTCCGAGTAAGCGGTTATTTACATCTAACAGTAACACAGCAAATTTTTCTTGGGTTTGCCACATCAAATCTTGACTCAAAGCATCAGCAGCAGCTTGGGGACTATCAACAACTGCTAATTCTGGAGGACGGGATTGAAATACTCTTTTTCCTAATTCAATGGCAGCAAGAATAGTTGTTGCTTTTGCTGTACCAATACCATGAATTTGAGTTAATTCTTGAACCGTAATATTGCGGAGAATTGAGAGGGGGTCACGCTGATATTGACTTAATTGATTTAATACATATTGTCCGAGACCAACAGCAGAAAGTTTTCCTTTTCCTTGACCCGTACCTAGTAGAATAGCAATTAATTCTGCAGTAGAAAGACTTTTAGGACCAGAGGCGATTAATCTTTCCCGTGGTCGTTCATTACTAGGTAAGTCTGCAATTCTGAGACTGTACGTCATTTTAGTTATCAGTTATCAGTTATTAGTTATCAGTTATTAGTACCTTTGGCTAAAGTCACAGGCTTGAAATACTGAAGTTAATTTTTTTCATCCCCTTAAAAGGGAAGGCTATTGACCTTGTTTTTTGTCATTGATATACTGCTGAAAAAATAAGGTAAATTATTTCTAAATATAGCATAGTTTATTCAGAGAAATTTGACAAAATCAAAAATTTCATAAAACTCCGTATGATTTCTGAGATGTATAATTTTTTGTTCAAGATTATGACTTATATGATGCCCGGATAATAAGTTATAAAAAAGTTTTTGTTTGTAGTATTGCTCTAGCCCTAAGTTATAGATAGGGATATAGCAATAGAAATCTCCAATAATAAAAAATAAAATTAATTATCCCACTAGATACATCAATTCTTTCCCCCTACTCTCTACGGACGTTCCATACAACGTCCCTACCTACTCCCTACTTCCTCTTTTCTGGAGATGTCTAATACCAAATTCAAAAAAGGTCGCTACATTATTAATCTCAACACTCCTAACAACAGACTAAAGCACTGTAACAGTATTCTTTGAAAATGGTATAATACTACGAACTTTAATTATAACTATTCAACCGGACATGATATTACATAATTTATCTATGAATCTCAGGGTAATTAAGAGATAAAAATGCTCAGTGACATCAGGTTAAATCAACAATTATTAAGTGCATTTTAACAGAGAAATGGTATGAGTTTTTGATAGAGTAGTTAGTAATTTGATGAGGTATAGAATTGAAGATTTTAGAGAACATTAAAATAAAAATAGGGAACCAAGTAAATCCGCTGATAAAAAGGTATTTTTTCCAAATTTACTCTAATCCTTCTGCCTTGATTATAACTGCCTTACCAATGGATAATTGAAATTGATAATTGATAATTAATCAATCCGGCTTTATTGCCTCTCCTTTTAAGGATAAAAAGCGGTCGTTTGCGTTAGCGTTAGCGTTAGCGTTAGCGAAGCCCCTCTGCAAGAGGCAGCTCCTCTGCAAGAGGCAGCTTCTCTGCAAGAGGCAGCTCCTCTGAAAGAGGCAGCATGACCTAGGATGGGATGGCGAGGTTTCCTCGCCATATCCAATCGACCAAGAGAGCGGTCGTTTCGCTTCGCGACTTGAATTGCGGATCTTTCCGTAGGATGGGATGGCGTTTCGCTGCGCGACATGAAAAGCGCAGAAGCTCTGCACTCTTCGGGAAACCTCGCCATATACAATCGACCAAGAGAAAAGTGCTAGGAGATTTCCTTATATTCAATCCTCTCGGTTTTCCTTGAGTTAATTATCCATTATCAATTAATGAACCCGATCATAAAGATACAGCCTATTCAACATAAGTGTGGTAGAGTGGTTCTAGAAAATTGGCTCAACAAGAATCAAAACTTAATTCCCTACTTCAAAAACTATTTAAAAAGCTAGTGCTACTGTACTTCATTAACCTGGAATTCGGTGTAATAATGTAGTTGTTGGTTTACATACCATCAATGCTGTATAATAATTAGACCTCTCCAGAAAAGAGGGAACAGGGAACACTTAACTGGAAGGGGGAGTAATTGATAATTTATGGATAAGAATTGATTTTATTTTTTATTTTTGCAGAAGTCTATTATTATTCCACAACAAATAGTGCTAAAATTTGATAGTCAATATAAACAAGAAAATTCTTGATTTATAGAATCAATTTTAGTCATAAATAAACAGGTGAAATATGGCAATACTCAAACTAGAAGACGGTACAATTTACACTCAACTCAACGATATTTCTCGTGAACTTGAATCCTTAAATGTACAACTGAATCATTGGTCTGTAGGAGACAATCCAGAAATTCATAATCTACTGGCAAAAGATGTACTCAGCGATGATGAAAAAAAACGATTATTACAAAGTTTGGATAACTATTTTGAGCAACTAAAAGAAACTGCTGGTTATCAGTCACGAGACTTAGTGGCAATACATCCAGAAATTCCTAATCTTGATGCAATGTTATCAAAGTTCGATAAATGTCATACCCATGCAGATGATGAAGTGCGTTATATTGTGGCAGGAGAAGGTATTTTTGGTTTTGTACGTCCTGATGATAGTCAAGTCGAATTAACAATACAACCACAAGAATATATTAATGTACCAGCTAATACAGAACATTGGTTTTATTTGACACCAGAAAAGCGAGTTAAAGCTGTGCGATATTTCGTTTCGACAGAAGGTTGGGTTCCTCATTACACTGGTACACCAATTCGTTTTAATCAATAGAATATAAGGTATTAATTGAGGTAACTATAAACTACTAAAAAAAATAGTAGAAAAACCAATTCATCAATTCACAACCAAACTATTGTAGGGGTTTGGTATTCAAACCCTTATGATAAATTTAATATCCATTGCATCAAAGAATATAGCAATTCCCAAAAAGCGTGAGGTATAAAATTAGTTGGTTTTAGGGAGTAGGGAGTAGAAAGCAGGGAGTAGTAATTCGGGTTATATGGGAATAGAAAAGAAGAAAAAAACTGTACCTCAGTAACTTGATAAACGCTATATTAAAAATAGTATAGGCAATAAAAATTTAATTTTTCATCAGGAAGATAGGAAAGTTTTTAGTTGAGGAAGTTAAAGAAAAAAAGGTGGTCCAATTGTAGATTTTATTGCTCAATAAGCCTGACTAATAAATAAGGTCTCAAGCCTCCCCTTCCAAGGGGATAAAAAAGGAAATAAAATTTCGGATTTCAAGCCTCCTGCTGAAGATAAAGGTACTAATAACTGTTAACGCAGTTCCTCCGATAGGAGGCTAACTGATAACTGAAATGACAAGCATATCTAAATAAATATCATATTTTATTGTTTACTATCAAAAAAAAATAAGCATTCAGTCAGCTATCAGCTAATTGCCTTTATCAGAGGCATTCTTATTAACAGATTCAGCAAAAATCATTTGGCTACAAATTCCTGAAAATTCCCTATTTGTCATCCCCGAACCTTCATACCCTAATATTAATGCTAAATGCTGACTTAGCTCGAGCTGAATGCTTACCAAAAAACAACTATAAATATTTTCATTATTCCCATAAATGCTAGGATAAAATTAGATAATTTACTAAAAAACAAACCGATGAAATACAACAAACTTGGCGATAGTAACCTCAATGTATCAGAAATTTGTTTGGGCACCATGACCTATGGGCAACAAAATACTATTGAAGAAGCTCATCAACAACTTAATTATGCTGTTGCTGAAGGTATTAATTTTATTGATGCAGCAGAAATGTATCCAGTACCAACTAAGGCTGAAACTCAAGGAAAAACGGAAGAATATATTGGTGAATGGTTGGTTAAACAACAGCGCGATAAATTAATTATTGCTACAAAAATTGCCGGACCAAATCCTAAAATGACTTGGATTCGTGGTGGAAATAATCAAGTTAACCGCTCTAATATTCAGCAAGCAATAGAAGACAGTTTGCGTCGTCTTCAAACTGACTATATTGACCTTTATCAAATTCATTGGCCTGACCGTTATGTACCTCTATTTGGTGCCCCGGATTACGATCTAAATAATGAGCGAGATACAACACCTATTGCCGAGCAATTAGAAGTATTTGCCGAATTAATTAAAGCGGGAAAAATTCGTTATTTAGGAGTAAGTAATGAGACAACTTGGGGAGTGTGTGAATTTTGTCATCTAGCAGAAAAATTAGGTTTACCAAAAATAGTTTCGATTCAAAATGCTTTTAGTTTAGTTAACCGTATTTTTCATATAAATATAGCGGAAGCTTGTCGATTTAATAATGTGGGGTTAATGGCTTATAGTCCTCTAGCTTTTGGTCTTTTAACGGGTAAATATTTGCATGGAGTTCCTGAAAATTCTCGTGTAGCTTTGTTTCCTGGATTTGAGCAACGTTATCGTAAAACAAATTTGACTGAAGCAATAACAGCTTATGTAGAAATTGCCCATAAAAATAATATGACTCCGGCGCAATTAGCATTAGCTTATGTGCGTTCCCGATGGTTCGTAGCTAGTACAATTATTGGGGCAACAACTATGGAACAATTGAAGGAAAATATTAGTAGTGTAGAGATAAATTTGACTGAAGAAATTATTGCTGAAATTGATGAGGTTCATGCTAAATATCCGAATCCTACACCTTAGAATATAAGCATTCAGCTATTAGCAGTCAGTTCTCAGCTTTATTAATGAATGAAGCAATCATTTCGTTTAATTTATACAACATTTTCAACCAAAGAATTGAAGCATAATTAATGATAACCTTGATTTGCCAATTACAGGTAATGTAGCTAATAGCTGATAGCTAATAGCTGACTGCTGAATGCTTACAAAATTAATTCACTGCAAACCCTGTATGAGGACGAATTTCTGGTGGATGAAACCCCAAGACAATTTTGCTTTTAGGAATACCTGCATTCACTAAATCTAAAGCTATTCCATCTTCCATTCCATCTTCGTAAATCCATATTTTATCATTGATAATTTCTAAGTGAACGACGCAACCATGTACTCTTTTTCCCTTTAAATATCCCACAGTTAATAACAAATAATTTTTGTGGTCTTCACTAATAATAAACTTTCGTTCTAAGTTCCCGTAAGCATAGGGTAATTTGGCATATTCCCCTAGAATTTCAGTAATAATTTGATGATAATTATTTATGGTATCCATTGAAAAATCATCTCCTGTTTAGCATCAAAAATAATTAAACTAAACCGTTTATTTTTTAATAAAACTTGACCGATAGGTTCTGCAAAAATTTCTTCAAAAACACTTTCTGTAATTGCTACATATAATAAACGATCTGGTTCTACTTCCTGGATAATATCATAATATAGGATATATTGACCTAATGCTTTTTCTAAATCATTAACTCGCGATGAACTGGTAAAACTTTTAACTTCAACAGCAATTTTTTGGTTTCCCTTTGCAGCAGAAATTAATTTCTCTGCTCCTAAATCGACAAACAAATCTCTTTTCCCAATTGCCAAAATATAAGGGTCGTCAGTAATATTCCAACCATCTTTCATTAAGGCGTTTTTTACAGTTTCGTGATACAAATCTTTAGCTGGCATTTGCGTATTTTTTTCTAAAATTTTCACGTTTATCTTGAGACTTTTATTAATAAATTATAGGAAGCGATCGCTATTAAAGTTAGATTAATTGTAGCTTCTGAAGTTTGGCTCATTAATTGATAATGGATAATTACCTCTGGTTAAAACCGTAATATAATAAGTCCCATTCTTGGCCAACTTGAGGCATATAAATTTTTTACAGCGCTTTTGCTAGTTGATAAACTACATCGTCACAACCAAAACAGTGTACGGGAAAATGGCCATTTGTCCCTACTTTAGTCTACTTTACATAGGAAATCCCTACTTTATCATGGTAGCCCCCAATGTGAGGAGAGTTTCTTTTTGGCCTTCAGTTAATCCTGTAGCACCTGTAATATTCATTCCTTCATAGAGGCGTTTTGCTTCGAGGGTTTTAATGCAGCTACCTGTTTGAGTATTCCACAGTTTAATGGTCTGGTCTTCGCTACCACTTGCAAGCATCGCTCCGTCACTACTAAAAGCAACAGAACGAATACTATTTTCATGTCCTGTTAAAGTTTGCCAGAGTCTACCACTGAAAACATCCCAGAGTTTAATTGTACAATCATCCCCACCAGCTACTATCAGATTACTATCAGGACTAAATTCCGTTGCTCTAATTTGCTTGGTATATTCTGCTAAAGTATGCAGACATTCACCTGTAGTAGCATTCCAGAGCTTAACAGTGAGGTCATCACTAGCACTGGCAATAATTTTACCATTAGAACTCCAAGCAACTTGACGCAACTTATCTTGATGTTCTCCTATATCTGTAAGTCTTCCAGTTTCAATATTCCATGTTTGTAATAATTTACCATCACTAGCGATCGCTAAATTCTGACTATCCGGACTCATCGCAACTGACCACAACCAGTTTGGATAATCTTTGAAAGTTTGCAGACAGCTATTTGTATTCATATCCCACAATTTAATACAGCGATCGTCTCCAACACTAATCAGTTTTTTTCCTTCCTCATAAAAAGCAACTAACCATATCCAGTCTCCATGTCTTTCGGGAAGAATTGAGCATTTCCCAGTAGCAATATCCCATAGTCTAATCTGACCATCATTTCCACCACTAGCTATTTTTGTTCCTTGAGGATGGAAAGCAACTGATTGAACGCGCTTTGTATGACGACCTAAAATTCTACTGTTACCTGTTTCAATATTCCAGAGTCTAATTGTGCAGTCGTCACTCCCACTCACTAAAGTTTGACCGTCAGGAGAGAAAGCAACTGACCAGACTCTTTGAGTGTAACCGTTGATAGTCTTCAAAGGTTCACCTTTGGGGATATCCCATAACCTGACACTTTGATCGTCGCTCCCACTAATTAGAGTTTTACCATCACTACTAAAGGTTATCGCTCGGACTCGTCGATTTTTTTCCGGTAAAGTAAGTAATAATTTACCTGTTTCGATATCCCATAACTTCACAGTTTGATCTGTACTACCGCTAGCTAGAGTTTGATTGTCAGGACTAAAAACAACTGACCACACTCGTCCGTTGTGTCCTGAAAAAGTTTTCAGACAGTCACCAGTATGGATATCCAGTAACCTGACAATTTTATCGTCGCCACCAGTAGCTAGAGTTTTTCCATCAGGACTAAATGCGATGGAGCGAACGGGATGATTATCTTGTTTCCAAGTTGTGAGACGTTCACCATTCTGAACATCCCATAATTTTACTGTTTGATCTACACTAGCACTAGCTAAAATTGTTCCTTGAGGATTGAAAGCAACTGCTATTACCCAATAACGATGCTCTGGTAAAACGTGAAGACATTGATGAGAGTTAATATCCCACAATCTTACGGTACCGTCATTACTAGCACTAGCTAAAGTATTACCGTCTGGACTCAAAGCAATAGACCAAATGTGACCAGTGTGTCCTTCTAATGTAGCAAGACATTCACCTGTATCAATATTCCATAACTTTATAGTGGAGTCGTTACTACTACTAACTAAAATTGGTTTTTGAGGATGAAAAACAAGAGACCTTACCCAATTAGTATGACCTAAACAATTAGTTATAAATTGACCGTCCGCTACTCGCCAAATATAAATATTTCTATC
>JAAUYL010058667.1_pt1 | contig 25764 bp, 21 predicted proteins | sample 7278011 | NCBI WGS metagenome assembly JAAUYL01 (sample SAMN14350225, study PRJNA611818) | marine sediment metagenome | isolation source: surface marine sediment (1.8m) | place: French Polynesia: Moorea | collected 2018-08
AATTTAATTTTGAGTACCTATAATTACTCCTTGAGTAATCTTAGGAGTAGGATAATTAAGATGATTTGACTCAAACCTGATAGTTTTGTCTGAGCGAGCGCTCTGAGAATGAAAATATTATAGGTTTGGCTTTTGGAATTATCATAGAGTAGTTGTTAATAATGGGAGATTTGAGATGGATGCTGAGGAACTTTTAAAGCGTTATGCTTCTGGGGAGAGAGATTTTAGAAGTGTTTATTTGGAAGACTTTGTTGACTTGGCACGCGCTGACTTGACTAACATCAACTTGAGTGGTTCTAGTTTAAGAGGTACTGACTTGAAGGGTGCTGACTTGGAGGGTGCTAACTTGAAGTGTGCTGATTTGAACTGTGCTGATTTGAGCAAAGCGACATTGACTTTCACAAACTTATCTAATGCCAACTTGACTCTTGCTGAATTTACAGGTACTAACTTGAATCATGCCAAATTAAAAGTCGTTAACTTAAGTAACTCTAAATTATATGATGCTTCTTTATGCAATGCCAATCTAACAAAATCAAACCTCCAAAATGCCGATTTAGCTAAAGCAAACCTAGCTGAGGCAAACCTCACAGAAGCAGACTTAACAAATGCAGATTTAACCAATGCTAACTTAGCAAGTGCAGACTTAACAAATGCAAGATTAGATAATGCTAATATTACAGGAACTATTCTCGACTCCTTACCATTAAATAACGGCAGATTTAAAAGTCTAAAAATAGACAATATTATTACATGGGAAAATCTCAGTTTTCGTTCTCAATCAGAAGTTAAAATAGCAGAAGAACTCGACAAAAGAAACTTACTATTTTTTCCCAATAGCGCCGCCCGTCTCACCACAAAAAAAGGGCGTGAAAATAAAGAACCAGATTTTTTAGTTTGCTACAAAACAACCAAAGGTTTTAAGTGCGCAATTCTCGAAGTTGATGGTTTTTATCATACACCTGAAAGACGAGTAGAAGAACAAGAAAGAGAAAGATATTTTGAGCGGAATGGTGTGATAATTTATCGGTTTGACTCGGAAAAATGTTATCAAGAACCTGATAAAGTTGTAGATGAATTTTTAGAGCTTTTAGAAAATCAAAATTAATATCTATCTCATAACTATAATAAGAAAGCTAAATTATCTCTCATATTACAGAATGGAATGGTGCGTTACGCTACCACTAACGCACCCTACTGGAATGACACACCTAATTTTGTGCAAAATTCTAGCAAAATTGTAGGGTGTGTTAGACGGGATAAATTCAGATTATGAAAAGGATTTATCAATCCGTCGTAACGCACCATGTTTAACTGTGTTGTTCCACTACAGCTACAGCCCTATTTTTTAAGAGCATACTTAAAAAAAAAATAGTATGGATTTTCCTGTTCGAGCATAATTATTATGAATAATACTAATAATGCTTTTTGATGAGAAATGTAGATGTGTAGTTTTGAATGATTGCTCTGTCTCTTTACCAGAGTGGACTGTAGATCGAGATAGACAAGTTAATAAATTTCATAATTCGCCACCTCACATAAAATTGGTATATAGCGTTTCTCAGACTCATGAGGTACACCTTGTTCCTTGGTTTGATTTGACACGGGAAAATACAGAAAAATTGACTGTACTCACAAATTTGGGAATTGCTATAATACCTAATACCTATTATTAGTGAAATAGATTAATGAAAAAAATAAAAAAATCAATTTTTAGCCATACATGGCAAGCATTTTGTCTAATGATAGTTGCTTGTACTTTAACAGTATGGGTATCTCCAGTTAGTTCCCAAGAAACAGAAACTTCAACCACCATTGCAGCAATTACTACTGAAGAACCAGAAATTCCTGTCGATGAGCTGAAACTTTTGCTCAAACCTCTGACTCAGGAGGAATTAGAAGTCGAAGCTAAAGCTTGGCAGAATTTGCTAAAAGCTAAAGTTCAGGAAATTAGCGATGCTGAAATTGCAATCAAACGCAAGAATAGGGAAACCCGAAAATCTGAAGAAGCGGTTGATGCTATAGAGAAAGCTCAGAAATCTCTTGAGGAAGCAGAGGCAAGAAAAAAGAGTGCATCTCCTGGTTCTCCAGAAGCAGAGGAAGCTGAAAAAAATCTAGAAGCGGCACAAAAAGAACTCGCCAAAGCTCAAGAAGCAATTGAAGAAGTTGTTGAGGTTAAAAAGCAAAGTGAAGGAACTCAGGAAGCTACTCAAGACCTAGAAGTAGTAGCAGAAGCGATCGAAGATGAAGCTAGTAATACAGATGATATCGATAGTCAACAGGAATTAGCAGAAAAAGAAACACAGTTAGAAGCATTATCGGAGCAACTCGAAGATTCTAGTGAAGAAGCATCGGAAGTCAAGACTCAATTAGTCGTTGGTGTCACTGAGCTGCAACAGGAGCAAACTGCTCTTGCCGATCGCTTTGATACTGTTTTGGATGAATTTGAGAGTAAAGGAGGCAAAGCTGAATCTTTCCGTCAATATGTTGAATCTGTTAGTGGTGTCGAGATTGATGTGAGTGATACTGAAGGTTTGTGGTTAAGGATAGCTGGTTGGCTCAAATCAGAAGAAGGTGGTTTACGTTGGGGCCAAAATATTGGTATCTTTTCCGCAATTGTGGCTACTTCTGTAATTGTTGCTGCGATTTTAGGCTTTGTGACTAATAGAAGTCTGCGAATTGTAGGGGGAGTTTCCGATCCTTTGCGTCAATTTTTGGTCAGAACTGTGTGGCAAGCAACTGTTGGTGTTGGTGTCTTATTAGCTTTGACTGCTTTGGAAATAAATCTTGCTCCAATTCTCGCCTTAGTTGGTGGTACTAGCTTCATCTTGGCATTTGCTTTGCAAACCAACCTTGGAAATTTGGCTAGTGGTTTAATGATTATGATCTATAGCCCATTTAATGTCGGCGATGAAGTAGAATTATGTGGAACATCAGGCTACATTGACTCCATCAGTCTCGCTCATACAAAAATAAAAGGTTGGACTGGTCAGATTATTACAATTCCCAATAACTCTGTTTTAAGTAGTGTGGTCGTTAATCATAGTGCTAGAGATACTCGTCGCGTTAGTTTGCAAATTCGGGTTGGCTATAATGAGAATTTGTCTAAAGTTGAGCAATTACTTTTGGATATTTTTCAATCTCATTCTCTAGTATTAGACCAACCCAAACCGAGTACATTTGCATGGAAATTTGAAGAATACTTCGTCGATCTATATGTAGGAGGATGGACTAAAACTTCAGATTACTGGAGGGTATATAATGAAACTCTTCACCAGATTAAGGAAAGATTTACTCAAGAAGGAATCTCTATTCCTATTCCCCAGAAAGATATTCGTGTTCAAGAGTCTACCTAATTATCTTTTCAATCTCAAAAAAATAGTAGTTCTGTAGGGGAATTAAGTAGCAACTTAGAAAAAAGTGATGCTAAAAGCTAAAAGAGGGTAACAACTGTATTATATCAAAATTATATCCAATCTGGATAATTACTATACCCAAGTCCGCAGCGACTGGAACGAAGTGGAAGGAAGCAATCTCAAGGATGCGCGGAGATTGCTTCCTATCCTCACAATGACAACTGTTCAACTTGATTCTATATTAGGGGAAGGTTGAAAATTAACTCAAAACCTACCCCTAAATTAACCAATCTACACTACACCAACTGGAACTTCATCTAACTGTTTCAAGAACTTTTTAATCAACCCAATAGTTAGTGCTGGAACTTCCAATTGAGGAGTTAAACCCACATCATCTAACGTTTGAAAAATCTGTACAGCTTGACGATTCAAATCTGCTAAACGTTGACCTATTTCTGGTCCTGTAAATTCCGATTTTTTACCCCAAAGAATTGCAGTCGGAATTGTTAATTGGTTCATATATAATGATAAGTCAAAACACAAATCACCCCGCACAAAAGATAAAGCAGCATATTCCGCATTTGGTTGACTTGCTGACTCTAAATATGCCTCCACAATTTCATCAAAAATCAAACTGGGATTACCAAATTGTCTCGTTTCTAGGAAACTTTTAATTCCTCCTGGAGTGGCAACACCAGCACCATAAATAAAACGATCTAGTATTGGCGTACTTACCAATTGAGCAAAAAAGCTACGGGTATAATTTTCGCCGAAGTCAGATAAACCTGCGGGAGTTGTCAATATTAGAGACTTAAATAATTCCGGACGAGCGATCGCTACTCTCACCATTATTGCAGCAGTCAAGGAAGAGGCGATAACTCTAGTGGGAGGTTGACAGGTTTGTTCCAAAAATTCGATAATTGTTGTAATGTAGTCATCAACTTTGTAATCTAACGCCTGATGTTCCGATCGCCCCCATCCAATTAAGTCAGGAGCGAGGATGCGGTATTCTGAGGCAAAAGCAGGGTAAACTTTCGACCATTCGTAGGCAGATGAACCTCCACCAAAACCGTGGAAAAATACTAGAGTAGGTAAGTCGTCGGTGTTGTCGGTCTCAGTTTTCCAGGGTGCTTTGTTATTGGTGTAGTAAACCATGCGACCTTGGGAAGTAACGATTGATTTTTGTTCAAAACCTACAGGAATAAACATAGTGATTTTAGATTTTAGAATTGGTATTAAAGTGGAAATAACCTTAGTATAAGATTTTTTCTTCTGTTTAATAGTTTTGTTACATGAAGGTAGCTATATCACTACCCTTGACTTTTTTTGCCAAATCTTGGAAAATAGCACCTACTTATCTCAGGACTTACCCAAATCAATCAAGAAACTGGGTTTATTGCCCTGGTTATTGTTGTTCAAATCACGAAATTTCCTCGATAAACCCGGTTTATGTGTAAGTTCTGATCCAAATAATTTGGCTGAGGTACTTATATGGATAACTTGGGTAAAAATTATATTGCTGAAAAAAACCTAAAAGTTGCATCATGGGCCGAACTCTGGGAGTGTGGGACAACTGGGAGCAAATCCCTACACACCACCATCAAGTTTATACCTGGACAAGTAATATGTAAATTTGGCACAAAAAAGAGCCTACCTCGCCCCAATTATTTAACTGTGCAAATTGGTGATTCCCAACATATTATGCTCGACCCAGAGTTTTTACAGTATATCAATCATAGCTGCGCTCCCAATGTATTTTTCGATACGAGCGATCGCGTTGTGAAGGCCATTAATAAAATTGAAATTGGCGAGGAACTGACTTTCTTCTATCCATCGACGGAATGGTCGATGGATAGAAAATTTGATTGTATCTGTCAAAGCAAAGATTGCCTGGGTACTATACGAGGAGCCGCCTACTTACCTTTAGATATTTTAACAAAATACCAACTCACGCAGCATATAAAGCAGTGCTTGGCTAAACGACCTTGATGTCCTAAAATTTTCTTGATAAATAGTCTCTAATAAACAGTATCAAAGAAAAGCCTGATAGTTATGACCATCAATAAATACGATGACATTGCCGAGTATTATGACTCCACGATGAAGAGTGGGTATTACAACTATCCGAAAGAATCTCAGTCCCTCAATTCTATCCTCAAAGGTCGGAAAAAACTTCTTGAAATAGGGATAGGAACGGGATTGCTTGCAGAAAAACTACTCGAATTAGATCCCAGCTATGAGATAACTGGAATAGATTTTACTCCTGCTATGTTAGACCGAGCTAAAGCTCGTTTGGGAAATCGGGCAAAGGTAGTAGAAGGTAATGTGTTATCAATGGATCTGCAAGAATCTTTTGATGGGATATATTCCCATGGGGGTCCTGCAGGTGTATGTCGGGTTGGTAACGATTACCACTTATACAGTTTTCTGCCCAATTTTGAGGACAGCGTTAAAATGCTAAATAATATTGCCTGCCATTTACTTGACGGAGGCTTGTTTGTCCTTAACATTCAATCAGAGGAAACCGATGCAGATGGCGAGCAAGACATTGGCAATGGTATTGTTTATGCTCAACAAAAGCATCTCTCTTTCCTAGATAATAAAGAAATGTACTTTTGGGAAACAGACTATCGTTTCAAAAAAGAAGGTGAAATAATTGCTAGCGATCGCCATAAGTTTTTAATGATGTACGGCGAACTTCTAGAAGATACCATGAAAGCGGCAGGGTTTAAGTTAAAAGAGACTACTCCCGACGATTTATATATGGTTTACCAGAAAGTGATCTAAAAAAAGGTTCGAGTTCGAGGCCACGAGAACAACTTATTCACAACAATTAAGATTTGGCAGTAGCATGAGATCGATTGACGATAACAACCAAGAAATAAAAGATGGGTGGCGAGATGATGTAACTGAATTTAGAAATTGGATGAAAATTCCTCCAACGATTCCTGAGAAATTGTTCAAGATTGCCACTAATATTCCCACCCCGGCACTTGTATACGACCTAGATACCATCACTGACACTGTAACGGCTTTACGAAACGACCTCAGACAAATTCCGAATATTGAGCTTTGTTTGGCTGTAAAAGCAAACCGTTGCCAATCTGTTTTGCGTCATATGGCTCAACTTGGGCTAGGAGCAGACATTACCACCATACAAGAGCTAGATGCTGCCATGGCAGCAGGGCTGTGGCCAATCTACTCGACAGCACCAGGTTTCTCAGTTGCCGACCTTAAGCGTTTGGCAACTGAGGGTGTGATTCCAGATTTAAGCAGTCTGTCTCAGTTGCGTGTCTGGTGTGAAAGCGCTAACCCAGACAAAAGAGTTGGGCTTCGACTTCGCCTTCCTTTTCAGGAAGATGCCAAGTCTAAGAATGTAATAACCAGGTGGAGTAGATTTGGAGTCGATCCAAAAGATTCCGATCTACACAGTCTAATACAAACCCATGAGCTTGAGGTCGTCCATCTTCATGTTCATCAAGGTGAAACTTTTTCAGAAGCGGATCTACATCAGACACTTGATTTGCTAGTATCTTGCTTGGAAATGTTTCCTAAAGTTGAAGTGCTTAATCTCGGCGGTGGTTGGGCTTACCTGTTCTATCTGCAAAAATCTGAAGCACAACGGGTTTGGAGTCTAGTAAATAAAACCATTACTCGTATCAACAACCAGCGCCAGCAACCAGTGGGAGTTGTGATTGAGCCAGGAATGCTATTGACTATGATGGCGGGCTACCTGGTTGCGGAGGTCAAAGCAGCAGACGATCATCCCTCTGGGCATCGCATTGTTGTTTTGGATACCTCGGCTTGGAACTTGATGTTTTGGGCACCACGTCCAGCAGTTGCTCAGATCCCTTTCCGAGAAGGACCGATGTTCGTGCATGACCTGGCAGGTTGTACCTGTTATGAGACAGATTATTTTTGTCTTAACGAAAAGATGGCAAGAGTAGAAGTTGGTGACCGCCTGATATTGAATGCATCGGGTGCCTACACGAGTAGTGTGGCACGGAGTCTCCATGGAATACCAATACCGAAAGAGTTTGTCATTCGCGACAACTGTCTATGTCTGGTTGAGCGATCGAATTAGGGGACTAAAAAAAAAGGGCGTTGCATATTTGCGTTCTGGAATTATAGTTTTAGAGAAAGAGGAAATACTAAAGATGGAATTTACCTTTTCTGTAAAGATTCATCCCAAGTTTCAGCAACACCAAACAAAAAGTGTCTTGAAGAGACGACTCCCGACGATTTACCGAAAAATTAAGGTATAAAGCCTCTCCATTCATGGAGAAAAAGCGAATGAGAGGTTAATTTTAAGGTGGTGGTGTATTGCAATGGTGGTCTATTGTAATTATTTTGGTCAACAGGAATGGCAGTGGGAGCATCTTGCTCCCTTGCTAGGAGTTGTTCATCTAAACTATATCTGTTGGGTTTCGCCAGCTCAACCCAACCTACAGAAGTAAAAATGTTATTAAGATTAGCCGATTTTCAATTTTTTTTAGTTTAAGGTAATTATTATAGCAATTAGGAATGAGATCTGAGAAAAATTGTCGGGGTTTGGTTTCCAAATCCCATCATGTTGGCTAGGGTTGGGAGACCAAACCCCGTTAGATAAAATCTTACAACATAAGCGCGGATTGTTATATATGTTGGGTTTCGCCAGCTCAACCCAACCTACAGAAGTAAAAATGTTATTAAGATTAGCCGATTTTCAATTTTTTCTAGTTTAAGGTAATTATTATCTATAATTATTTATCTGAAACAAATGCAAGTTCAAGAAAATAAGTTTTCCTGGTATGATGTGCCGGAAGATGTCAAAAGTTTATTGATGTTAGCTGTAGAAAATTGGGAGAATACAGAAACCTCAGAAAATTATATTAATCAAGCTTTGGCTAAGACTGATGGAAATCTGGATATTTTGATAGGTGCTTATCGTTATTTTTTCTATAAAAATAATATGAAAATGTCGCTTCAATTGGCACACAAGGTAATTGCTGAAGTAAAAAAACGAGAAAATTTACCGGAAGATTGGCAGGAGGTAAAAAGTATATTAGCTACTCGTAAAAATGAACAACAAATTAATTTATATATTACAGCTTATGCTGCTTCCGGATTAATTATAGCCAAGATGGGAGATTTGGCAAAAGCTAAGGCAATAAGTGAGGAAGTTCAAGAAATTGATGAGAAAAATGATTTAGCAAAAATTTTGTTTGATATTATTACTAGACCCCCGGATGAAGATGAAGATTAAGGAGATTTGCTGATGAATATTAAAAGGGAATCCAATCTGTTTTATCTATCCATTCTTCAGTTTCATAAACTTCCCAAATAAGCCACAAGTTTGATGCTAAATCACCTATGCTTGTCCTTGGCCGTACCCATAATATTCTCCACATCATGCCACCATTTGCCCAATGTACTTCTAAATGTCCTGGTATACTATTACGATTATCTGTTACTAAAATTCTCTTAGATGACTCTAGATAAATTCAAATATCTGGGTCAAGTGTTCCAAATTCTGGTGCTCCATCATCACCTACTCGTAGTACATCAATATTGAAATTAAAACGTAATAGAGCTTGTTTTAATCTAGGTGATAAATTTTCATCAATCAGGAAACGTATTTTCATTAATTTTGTAGTTGATCTTTCTTGATTTGAGCTTTAATTTCTCTAATTCTTTTTACTAGAGGTGAAGGTTCAGAAGCTAACCATTCTTGATAACGAGCTTCACCCTAAGCAATTAAACATGATAAATAGGCATCTACTTCATGACGATTATGTCATTTCAGTTATCAGTTATCAGTTATCAGTTATCAGTTATCAGTAACCTCTGGCTGTTTGCGCAGCATTCCGTAGGAAACCCAGAGGCTTGAAATAATGAACTTTTATCTTTTTATCCCCTTAAAATGGGAGGCTTTAAACCTCTTTTTTTGGTAGATAATAAGTTATAGTAGCGTAAATTTTATCTAAACTTAAGCCAGGAAAATTAACAGCTATTTCTTCTGGTGAATATCCATCTAAATAATAATTCAAGACATTCTTTTAACCTTTGACTTTTGTAAAACAGTCCCCAGATGTGAAATAATTTCCTGAAATTACTGTAGTAGACCGACACGACTAAAATGGTGCCCTGCGACGGATTGCTGAATCCTTTTCATAGTCTCAATTTAAGCCGTCTAACACACCCTACAATTTTGCTTTTGTAAAACGGTCTCCAGATATGAAATAATTTCCTAAAATTACTGTAGTGTCAAAACTTTTAACTTTTAACTTCTGACTTTTGACTTTTGACTTTTGACTTTTAAGTTTCTTGCTATCCTATAAAGAAGTGACCTAAAATTAACTTCCTACCCTAACTATGACTGAAAAATCTCAGCGTATTTGTATTCTCGGTGGCGGTTTTGGTGGACTTTATACCGCCCTCCGCTTAATCCAGTTTCCCTGGGAATCATCAAAAAAACCTGAAATAATCTTGATAGACCAACGCGATCGCTTTCTCTTTGCCCCACTATTGTACGAACTTGTCACCGGGGAATTGCAAACCTGGGAAATTGCCCCACCATTTGAAGAGTTATTAGCAAACACTGATATTCGCTTTTGTCAAGGCGTAGTTTCCGGAATTGACATCAACCAACAACAAGTAGAACTAGAAAATGGTCAAGCATTCAGTTACGATCGCCTAGTTTTAGCAATGGGAGGCGAAACACCTATAGAAATGGTGCCTGGTGCTGCCGAATATGCTATCCCATTCCGTATTATTGATGATGCTTACCGTCTTCAAGAAAAATTGCGAGTTTTAGAAGCATCCGACCGCGAGAAAATTCGGATTGCTGTTATCGGTGGTGGTTATAGTGGGGTAGAATTAGCTTGTAAATTAGCAGACCGTTTATCAGAAAGGGGTAGAATTAGATTAGTCGAACGCAGCGAAATGATTTTGCGAACATCTCCAGACTTTAACCGGGAAGCTGCTTCTAAAGCATTGTCAGAACGAAATATTTGGATCGATCTAGAAACCGAGGTAGAATCAATAGAAGCTACTCAAATTTCCTTAAAATATAAAGAGCAAGTTGACACTATTCCTGTAGATATTGTTTTATGGACAGTTGGTACAAAAGTTGCTCCAGTAGTGCAGTCGTTACCATTAACAAAAAACCAGCGCCAACAAATTATCACCAGTGCAACTCTACAAGTGGAAGATGATAGTAAAATATTTGCCCTCGGAGATTTAGCAGACTGCCAAGATGCAGAAGGGCAAAAAGTTCCCACTACAGCTCAAGTAGCAATACAACAATCAGATTATGTCGCCTGGAATATCTGGGCATCTTTGACTGGAAGACCTCTATTGCCATTCCGTTATCTAGCATTAGGTGAAATGATGGCATTAGGACTGGATAATGCGACTCTTACCAGTTTAGGAGTTAAGCTAGATGGTCAGATAGCACATTTGGCAAGACGTTTAGTTTATCTGTATCGGTTGCCAACCTTGGAACATCAGATTAAAGTTGGTTTCAATTGGATAGTTAATCCAATTCAAGAAATGCTTTCAAGTTTGTAAGGTTTATTGATGATCATTTCTTTTAGCAATCTGTAGGGGCAAATTGCCATTCGCCCCTACAATTTAGGGTAAGCCCCTTTAACCATACCACCAATGCTACCATATTTTATATCACGAGCAGCGCGAAGTGCTGTAATATAAAATTCGTGCATCCGTGCCAAAATCCGTGTCTTGCTCTTCCTTAACTATGACCAAAATTATTTTCCTTGATGCTGTCGGTACTTTGTTTGGTGTCCGTGGTAGCGTAGGTGAAATCTATCAACAATTTGCCAGTCAATGGGGAGTCGATGTTTCTCCTGTTACTGTCAACCAAGCTTTTTTTAAGAGCTTTAAAGCAGCACCACCGATGGCATTTCCTGGAGCAGAATCTACAAAAATACCAGACTTGGAATTTGAGTGGTGGTGTCGGGTCGCTGCTGAAACTTATCAAAAAGTAGGATTATTAGAGCAGTTTTCTGATTTTAGGAGCTTTTTTGGAGAACTCTATGATTATTTTTCTACTGCTACCCCTTGGTTTGTTTATCCTGATGTAAAACCTGCCTTAACTAAGTGGCGTGAAAGTGGAATAAAGTTAGCAGTTTTGTCTAATTTTGATTCGCGACTTTATCCAGTTTTAACAGCCTTGAAGTTAGCGGACTTTTTTTCTGATGTAACAATTTCTACAGAAGTAGGAGCAGCCAAACCGGATAGCAAAATTTTTGCTGCTGCCTTACAAAAATCTAATTGTACTATTGAGGAAGTTGTGCATATTGGAGATAGTTTGACTGCTGATTATGAGGGTGCAATTAATTTGGGCATAAAGGCATTTTTGCTAAATAGAAATACTATTTCACAGCCAGATGTAAATCAGTTTTCTTCCCTTCTAGATTGTTTTAATTCTTACTTTATCTAAATCAAAATGAGGGGTTATACCCTCTATTAAAGTTTATTTTTAGCCAATTTTTATTATAGTTTAAGAAAATTCTATAACAAAAATTAAACTGTTATGAAAACGTTAAAAATATCAGTATAATAATATGTGGATGGTAGAAGCCTCCAAAAAGTAGATGTTGACAGTAAAAATCTGCTCAGTTCAGAGCAGATTTTTTTTTGTATAAATACGGTTAGTAAATATTGAAACGGGCTGGTTTGCCACTTACCAAATTTTTGACAATGAAGTTAGCCAACAGGAACTAAATCAACTTCATCTGTACCATCAGTTTCACCTTGCCCTGATGTAATTTGTTCCCCATTACTGCTAATTTCTACAGCTAAATTTGTACCATCCAAATTAACATTATAGTCAGTAGCATCAGCAGTATATCCTACACTAGCAACCATTTGCCGACCTTCCTCAGTATATTGGAAAGCCAACAATTGATTTTTTTCCTTCTCATTATCGTAAGTCCAAATTACCATATAGTCTTGCTCTTGATATTCAAATACTTTAGGTGGGCGAGTAGGAACATAACGACCTTCAGCACCAAAACTGGCGTCGAGAAAAGGCTGTACTGACTCAGCTTCCACAGTCGCAAAAGCAATATCATCTGCCTCTAGTTCTACTTCTGCATCTTCAGTTGTTTCAGGATCGGGTTCTTCTTGATCGCGATTCTGGAAATAGTCTACAGCTTTTTTTACACCATAGCCTGTAGCCGCAACACCAGCAACACCAGCAACAATTTTAGCAAGATTACCAAACTTCATTTTTTTCTCCTAAATATATAATAATTCTGGATTAATTAGAATTTGAGAGATTTGTCACTAACTGTGAGATTTAAACTGTAGAAATTGGAAACATTGACATCCTCCCCAACTGTTAGTTAGGCAAGGGAATTCATACTGAGCCTTAGCTCTTCAGTGGGTTGACGTTTCATTGGGTGCTGCACCCACCCCTCTTACTTCCCTCCCGGGAAGGGATGGGGGTGGGTTATACTTCCCTCCAAGTCCGTTTAATGTCTCAGACTGCCCGCCCGCGACAACAATACTATAGCTTATGTCTTCCCACTTAATCAATCAAAAAGTCGCCCGCTTAAGGGCGAGGCGTAACTACCCAATTTTTTAGTGAAAATCTATGTTGGGTTATCCAACAATGACTCCAGGGTGCAACTTACTATCTCCTCGCTTCTCAAACCACTAGAGAATACTTATAGATAATCATTTCCACCTTCGTGAATGTCTCTTATAGAAGGGGATTTAAACCCCTCCTCAACCATCCGGGGCAATATTTGCCGGGGATTTTAACCCAAGCTAAAAAAGCTGATAGCTAGTTAAAACCCGCGTGCCATTATTCAACCAGGGGATAAATCACCTTGGCTAACTTCTTCCCGTCATTTTTTAGGTTTTTGATGAATGCAAAAGTATTAATGCTACTTCTGAACGCCAGCAGATTAATAAGTTTCAACGTGCCAGCGATGTTCTTTCTTCAACTGCTTCTGATACTCAGTCCAATCAACATCAAACTTACCAGTAACAGCAGACATTCCTTCATCAATGCCACCTTCCATACCTTTTAAACCACAGATATAAGTGTTAGTATTTGGCTTTTGAATGTGTTCCCACAATTCATCAGCATTTTCTTGAATTCTGTGCTGAATATACATTTTGCCGCCATCTTTATTCTTTTGTTCCCGACTAATAGCATAAGTTACGCGGAAATTATCAGGGAACTGACGTTGCAGCTCTTCAAGCTCTTCTTTGTAGAGAATATTGGGAGTGTAAGCACAACCAAAGAATAGCCAAGCTAAACCTTTGAACTGATAATCAGGATTTTGTTCTCTTTCCTTAAACATCCGCCAGATGAAAGCACGGAAAGGAGCAATTCCTGTACCTGTAGCAATCATAATAATAGTTGCGTCTTCATCATCAGGTAGCAACATTTCTTTACCTACTGGCCCAGTAATAGCTACATCAGCGCCTTCTTCCATGCCACATAGGTAAGAAGAACATACACCATATATTCTCTCGCCTGTTTCTGGGTGATTGTATTCTAGACGGCGTACACATAGAGATACAGTTTGATCGTCAAGATTATCACCGTGACGAGTTGAAGCAATTGAATAAAGCCTTAACTTGTGAGGTTTACCATTAGCATCTGTTCCTGGTGGAATGATACCAATACTTTGACCTTCGAGATATTTCAGCTCGCTACCAGAAAGGTCAAATACTAGATGACGAACAGTACCTTCGCCACCCTCGCGGACTAATTCAGTGCTTGAAAGGCATTTACCAATAAAAGGATTTTTGGGACGATAGGTGTTTACAGGAACATCCTTCTTATCTGACTTAGGTTTAGCTTGAGTCATGGGTTTAGTTTTTTCTCCTGTGTTAGTTGTTTGACCATTAGTTTGAGAGTGCTCACTCAGAGTTTTGATACTGACAATTTTTCCTCCCATTCTTGTAATCCTTCGCATTTCTTGATTCATGCGAGCATAAGGTACTGTAATATAAACAGTCCCACTGCTACGGATAGGGCTATTTAACTTGTCAGTAGTTTCACTCTGACCTAGACCCTCTACTTCATATACAAAACTACGACTATCGTATTCTGTGTTTGTTTTTACACCGAATCCCATCTGAGTTTTCATTCTTTACTTCTCCATTTAGATAAAGTATATTGCCAAGAGATGATGAGCGTTTCTATTTAAGTGTTTTTTAAGATGCTATGGTGTAATGGCCAGTAATTTTTAACTATATAGCGCTACGCGCAAATTAAAAGTTAAAAGTCAAAAGTCAAAAGTTATCCCTGACTGAGTTTGAGAATTTATAAGTTTCCTAACCATAATGCTTAGTGCTATATATTTGAGAGGTTTAATGCTGAAAATTTTATTTTCTTAATGTCATCTTGTTGATTTCCTAATTCATTATCTGATTAGGAACTCTGCTGAAAGCAGAACTACTGCAATGAGTAAAACCGATCGTTGTTAAGGTTTTTCACTCTCATCTAGTCCCTTGAGCTTCCATAAACAGAGATAACATATAATTCTGTATTGTTTTTTACACTAAGTGCAATTTGAGTTGTCATTATTGACTTCTCTTTTTGTTTGGTAAATATAGACTTTTCACTCACAAGAAATTCACTTTTGTTCACATTTAAGTGTTTTTTGAAGATGATTTTGACTATTGGCCAATACAGAAATATTTTTGTCGCTCTTTCCTTAGCTCTTCGGCATTAGTATTCTTGATGTTAATCAATTTTGACTATTGTATATATAAAGTGCAGAGTGATACTAATTTCTTACGCTTTCTTTAGCTAACTTTGAAGTAAAAAGTCAGTGATATTATCTCAACCAGAAGTCTAAAGTCAAAATTACGATAGATTCTGTGGAAAATACAACTTCTCCGTTTGCGTAACATTCCCCAGGAAAACAGGCTAACTGAAATTCACCAAGCGATCGCTCAAGGGCTTGAGAATACCAATAGGATTGTTTCTACTTCAAGGTTGAAATCTTTACATATCCATTTAGTTGATTTTTTGATTAAAATAGACTTTATTTGGCCTAGATAACAAATGGCGAAAAATATTGGCTTTGAGGCTGTTGTCTGGATTTCTACAGAAGATATTAGATGAAACTTTTATTTTCTTTGATCCTTGTAGGGAAGATCCCATTCTGATATGATATTTTACAAAAGTTAGTAATAAAGACTTAGAGTCAATAGCTTCAAGGTCTGTCCAAGACTCCAAAGATAGGAGGTTGTTTCAGCATTTTACCCTGTAGCAAAGCAACCCTCTCCAGTGAAGTCGTTTTATATGGACCAAATTTATTGGACTTATCTATTGATTTAGCTGACTTCCCTAGGAAGCCTTAACTCTCTTGTCATGGAGATGTGGTGGAAAAAGTGGCTGAAATTGATTTTCAAAATAGATATAGTCTGGGTTAAGGGTGACAAGACTTAAAACAGCTCCAGAAATGCTGAGGAATTTGTCCTGGACTTACTAAGAAGCCTAGACTAACCCACAAAGAAACCATGGGATATGTCACTAAACTTTGTTTTGTGTTAGAGGGAAACTATTGTGAAAAAACCAGATAAAGTAGTCTTAATTGGAGTTGCCGGAGATTCTGGATGCGGAAAATCTACTTTTTTGCGCCGAATTACAGATGTATTTGGAGAAGATTTCGTTACAGTTATCTGCCTGGACGACTATCATAGTTTAGACCGTAAGCAACGTAAGGAAACAGGAATTACTGCTCTCGATCCAAGGGCCAATAATTTTGACCTAATGTACGAGCAAATTAAAGCCCTCAAGAGTGGTGAGTCTATCGATAAGCCAATTTATAACCACGAAACTGGCGAACTCGACCCACCAGAAAAAATTCACCCTAATCATATTGTGGTGATTGAGGGTCTTCATCCTCTCTATGATGAGCGTGTAAGAGAGCTTTTAGATTTTAGTGTTTATCTAGATATTAGTGATGAAGTTAAAATTGCTTGGAAAATCAAGCGCGATATGGCAGAAAGAGGCCACCGTTACGAAGATGTACTAGCCTCTATCAATGCTCGTCGTCCTGACTTTGATGCCTATATTGACCCACAAAAAGCTCATGCAGATGTGGTAATTCAAATTTTGCCCACTAAACTAATTCCTGATGACAAGGAACATAAGGTCTTGCGGGTGCGTTTGATTCAACGTGAAGGTGTAAAAGATTTTGAGCCAGTCTATCTGTTTGATGAAGGATCTACTATTAACTGGATTCCTTGTGGACGGAAACTCACCTGTTCTTATCCTGGTATTAAGATGTTCTATGGCCCTGATGCCTATTATGGCCATGAAGTTTCTGTATTAGAAGTAGATGGTAACTTTGATAACCTCGAAGAAATGATCTATGTTGAAGGACACCTCAGTAATACTTCTACTAAATACTATGGTGAAATGACCCATGCAATGATGAAGCATCAAGACTATCCAGGTTCTAATAATGGTAGTGGACTATTTCAAGTTTTAGTTGGTCTAAAAATGCGTTCAACTTATGAGCGTTTGACTGATAAAGCTGTTGATGCAAAGGTAGCAGCAGCAGTTTCTTAAATATTAAGCGGCAAATTTTCTATTGACCTAAAAGCAAGGTTGAGATTAATGCCTCTATGCCTAACTGCAGGCAATGCCAACAGAACAAGGATGAAAATGAGCGGGCTGTTTTGCGTTCCGCAAAGCTCCGCTTTTCATATCGCGAAGGGAAACAGAAAAACGCGAGTGGTTAATTTTACCCCGCGTTTTTTTGATGGAGAATTCGGGGTTTGGGAAATATATAGCAAAAGGCAGAAGGCATCCCCCCTACCCCCCTTTGAAATGGGGGAGGCAGAAGGAAAAATCTTGCTTTGTCTAGGTTTTAGGCTTTTGATGCCCACGCCCTTTGCTTCGACTGCTATAGTTAGTGGCCTTCAAGAGCCAGAACATACTAATGGCCTCTTCTCTGCCCTCGGAAATGAAATCAAAAGGTAATTATGCCAATCGTCTTGAATTAATTGTCATTAGCTAAAATTTTCGGAGTTTTTTGGCCTGAAATACCAGTAATTCCTATCAAAATATTACAAACTATTAAGGAAATAATGAGAAAGTGAACACAATGCCTCAAAATACTTCCTAGAGGTAGTTATGTCAGAGGGTATTATTCCTTCTTGGTAACTAACTCATTTTTAGCTAGACAGAGCGGTAGGGCATTCCGTTCTTAAAGCTCGCTCTTGTCCGACGGGATACCGGGACTAAGAAACGAGAAGCCCTCGCCAACTTTACAGTATGGCGTGGGAGTATGTCACAGTCTGGCAAGAAGTTCCACTTTCTCCTGTAAAGGAATCTTGGGACGGTTGCCATAACGTTTTGGAAAAACACAGGGGGAGGACATCACCTCTGTATAAATAGCGATTCAAATATATTGAGTCGAAGAATTCCACGTTGTTTCGCTATGGGCAATGTTGGGAGTATGTCAAGCAACCTTTTACCTTAACTGTGTTGGAATAAAGCATGAGTATTGTCACTAAATCAATTGTTAATGCAGATGCTGAGGCTCGTTATCTGAGTCCTGGTGAATTAGATCGAATCAAAGCTTTTGTAAGCACTGGAGAAAAGCGTGTTCGGATTGCTCAAATTATGAGTGAATCTCGCGAGCGGATCATTAAAGAAGCTGGTGCTCAACTTTTCCAAAAGCGCCCTGATGTTGTTTCTCCCGGTGGTAATGCTTACGGTGAAGAGATGACTGCGACTTGCTTGCGCGATCTGGATTATTATTTACGTTTGATTTCTTACGGTATTGTTGCTGGTGATGTTACTCCTATTGAGGAGATCGGACTTGTAGGGGTTCAAGAAATGTATAAGTCTTTGGGCACTTCTATTGAAGCTGTTGCTGAAGGTGTTCGTTGCATGAAGAATGTCGCTGCTGGCCTTTTAAGTGGCGACGATGCTGCCGAAGCTGCTACTTACTTTGACTATGTTATCGGTGCTATGGGTTAAGGCTAAATATATTTTTAGACGTTAGATAAAATTTGATCGGACGGGAAAATTTCTATATTTGAGAGCTTACTCAAGTATCAAGTTTATCCAGGCGATTAATCTAAAGTTCTACTAGCCTTTACTTATCCAATAATTTTTGAAGATTCAGCAATTTTAAGGAAATCAATCAACAATGCAAGACGCAATTACCGCCGTTATCAATTCTTCTGACGTTCAAGGTAAATACCTTGATACTGGTGCTCTAGATAAGCTCAAGGGTTACTTTGCTACAGGTGAACTACGAGTTCGAGCTGCAACAGCTATCAGCGCTAATGCTGCAACTATTGTTAAAGAAGCTGTAGCTAAGGCCCTACTTTACTCTGATATTACTCGTCCTGGTGGTAATATGTACACCACTCGTCGTTATGCTGCTTGCATCCGCGACTTAGATTATTATCTCCGTTACGCTACTTACGCAATGCTCGCAGGCGATCCTTCCATTTTAGATGAGCGCGTATTAAATGGTCTGAAAGAAACTTACAATTCTTTGGGTGTACCCATCGGTGCTACTGTACAAGCTATCCAAGCGATGAAGGAAGTTACTGCTGGTTTAGTAGGTCCTGATGCTGGTAAGGAAATGGGTGTTTACTTCGACTACATCTGCTCTGGCTTGAGCTAATTTGGCGATCAGTAAAAAGACAAAAAAAGAGTAAATTTTCTCTTTTGTTTTGACTGATGTTTTATTTCGAGGCTAGGGAAACCTAGAGTGAGTGTTAGATTACCAAAGGCTTATTGAATTAATTTAATTTATAAGTTTTAGTGAACTAGCATTGATTCTATGGCTCCCTGCCTTGGGAATTTTTAGGTTTGAGATTTGAAGCTGAAGCGATCGCATAATTAAATAATTTTAGATTTAAAATAATTTAGATTTAAGTAGTAGGATAGTTATCAATACAGGGGGAGGACATCACCTCTGTTAAAATTGCAGTCAGGGTTTCCCAGGCTAAAGAATCTCGCTTTGTCGCATAGCGCAACGTCGGGAATATGTCAAGAAATTCCTCATTAATATTTAGGAGAAATTTGTAACATGAGACAGTTTAAGATTACAGCTTGTGTTCCTAGTCTAACTCGGACTCGTACTCAACGAGAACTACAAAATACTTACTTTACCAAGCTTGTTCCTTATGATAGCTGGTTTCGGGAACAGCAAAGAATTATGAAAATGGGTGGCAAAATTGTTAAGGTAGAGTTGGCTACTGGTAAACAAGGTGTAAATACTGGGTTACTTTAAATTAAGATTTTAATAAATAGTAACTTAAAGAGAGGTCTGTTGACCTCTTTTTTATTGTTTGTTAGAACTTGTCCCCTACTCTGAAATAGATAAAGTTTTTGAGAAATAGTATGATTAGATGCTCGGAGCTAAAAGAGTAGTTTCTGAAATGCCTTATGAGTAAGGCTTTCATTTCGCTTATTGCCCTCGCGTGACAGCTTCGCGCTTATTTGACTCTACTTACTACCACATTACTCTTCTCTAAGTAAGTTTCTCGGAAAATAAAATGAGTTTTTCAAAAAAGTAGTATTTATTAATTTTATTTTAATTTTTTTATCAGGACTTCTATTATCAGGATTTATTCGCTTTGCTTTAGATTTCTATGTAGAAGATAAATACGCTGATGCTTTATTAGTAGAAAATTAATATATTGCAGATTTATTAGTTTTTGAAGATTTTCTGTTTTTAGAAGATGACAAATTAACTATAGATTCATCTCTTAAGAAATATAAGGAAATAGCAAATCATACTAAATTACCATCATCGTTTATAGTAATTAATAAAAATGGTAAGCTATTATCTAGTTATCCATCTCATTTAGAGAGTTCATTCACTAAAGAATTGTTATTAGATATTGTCAGAAAAGAACAAGGGAGAATATATGAATTTCACATAGATGAAACATCACACTATACTGTTAATACTGAAATCAAAAAAGTCTTAAATGATGAAGAAACTGAACTTATTGTAGTATCGTTTTTCCCTATTTATGAACTAGAAAATCTAATTAATATAATATTTATACCAATATTCATTGCATTGATAATATTTGGTCTCGGACAATTTATCGCTTTTACTACTTTAATTTCTATTTTAGCTTATCTAAATAAAAGAAATGACAAATTTTAACTAATCACCGTACAACGGTGTCCTTCCAATAGAGTAGTGCTAACTTACCGGAAAGTCAGGTTGAGATGCCTTCCTCACCACTTCAAGAGGACGATTATTGGCTTGAATATCCATTTTTAATCTAAAGACACATCTGATTAAATTATTTGAACTTTTCTGATTATTTGTAACATTATTTTTGAAAATTTGTATTATGATCCGAACATAATATAAGTCATATTAAATATCCTCAAGACTTTATAAAATTTTATAGTCATTTATATCAGTTGAAGCACAGCTTAGGATAAGGATTCATCTTGGCTAAGTTACAGATAATTGCTTTGAGACTGGATGATAGATATAATATTAAATAACATTAAATAACCTATTAATTATCTATGAAATATTCCGCTTCTACATCTACTAAAAAATCATTAAAAGCTAAACAAAATCAAGCTGAAGATTCTCTTCCTCCTAACGCAGATTACAGTCAACTTGACATTAGCAAACTGTCAGAAATGATGCAGCGTTATGTGGAAGTTAAACAACAATATCCCCACGCTCTTTTATTGTTTCGAGTAGGTGATTTTTTTGAATGTTTTTTTCAGGATGCTGTTACGATCGCGCAAGCATTAGAATTAGTACAAACCAGTAAACACGCTGGTAAAGAAATTGGTAGGGTTCCTATGACTGGAGTTCCTCACCATGCTGTGGAAAAATATGCTGCTATTTTAGTAGAAAAAGGTTACGCAGTAGTCGTTTGCGACCAAGTAGAAGATTCTGCTATTGCTGCTAAAGAAAACCGCCAAGTCAAGCGTGAAATTACTCGTATTCTGACTCCCGGTACTCTCACTGACGACGGAATGCTTAAACCTCGCTACAATAACTATTTAGCTGCAGTCGTCATTGCTAAAAATTATTGGGGTCTTGCTTACACGGATATTTCTACTGGCGAATTTCTGACGACTCAAACTCAAGGTTTAGAGCAACTGACTCAAGAATTAATGCGTTTGCAACCTTCGGAAGTGCTATTTCCTACTAATGCACCTGATATTGGTTTTATGTTACGACCGGGAGAAAAGTCAGACCATCTTCCAGAATGTTTGCCTAATTCTTTTTGTTATTCTCTGCGTCCGCAACAACCTTTTACTCTGGGGGAAGCAAAGGAAAGACTGTTGCTAAAATTTCAACTGACATCTTTGGAGGGTATTGGTTGCGAACATATTCCGTTGGGTGTGCGAGCAGCGGGGGGGTTGTTGGAATATCTGGAGGAAACTCAAAAGGAAAATCAAGTTCCGCTACAACGTTTGCGTAGTTATACTTTGGCAGATTTTTTGATTCTCGACCACCAGAGTCGCCGGAATTTGGAAATTACGCAAACGGTTAGAGATGGTAGTTATCATGGTTCGTTATTGTCGGCGATCGATAAGACTAGCACTGCTATGGGTGGTCGTGCTTTACGACGGTGGTTAGTGCAACCACTTTTGAATTTGAAGGGTATTCGCGCTAGACATGACACTATTGACGAACTGATAACAAATAATGATTTGCGTCAAGATATCCAAAGAATATTGCGTCAAATTTATGATTTGGAACGTCTGACGGGGCGGACTGGTGCTGGTACTGCTAATGCTAGAGATTTAGTTTTTTTAGCTGATTCTTTGACTAAACTTCCGGAACTTTCTGCTTTAGCTTCTGAGGGTAATTCTCCTTATTTAAAAGTGTTGCAAAGTCTACCTCCAATTTTACAAGAATTGGGGAATAAAATTCATTCTTTTTTAGTTGAATCTCCTCCTCAACATTTAAAGGAAGGTGGGTTAATTCGTTCTGGTGTAAATGTACAATTAGATGAGATGCGGGGGTTAGCTGAAGAAGACCAACAATGGATTGCTAATTTGGAAGTTACGGAAAGAGAAAGGACGGGAATTGCTAATTTAAAGGTTGGTTATAATAAGGCTTTTGGTTATTACATTAGTATTTCTAAGTCTAAGGCAAATTTGGCGCCGGATGATTATACTCGGAAGCAAACTTTGACGAATGAGGAGCGTTATATTACTGAGGAATTAAAGGAAAGGGAAGTGAGAATTTTGACGGCGCGGGATGATTTGAATCAATTGGAATATGATATTTTTGTTGCTTTGAGAAATGAGATAGGGGAACACGCTGAGGAAATTAGAAATATTTCTCGTGCTGTGGCAGCTATTGATGTTTTATGTGGTTTTGCGGAGGTGGCAGTTTATCAAAATTATGTTCGTCCGACTATGGTTGATAGTCGAGAATTGAAAATTATTGAAGGTCGTCATCCGGTGGTGGAAAAGTATTTACCTGCTGGTTTTTTTGTGCCGAATACTGCCATATTGGGAAGTAAAAATTTAGAGGAAAATAATTCGGGAATTACTCCTCATTCTGCGCCGGATTTAATAATTTTAACTGGTCCGAATGCTAGTGGTAAAAGTTGCTATTTACGGCAGGTAGGATTGATTCAATTAATGGCACAAACTGGTAGTTTTGTTCCGGCGAGTTCTGCTGTTTTAGGGGTGAGCGATCGGATCTTTACTCGTGTGGGAGCTGTGGATGATTTAGCGACTGGTCAATCAACTTTTATGGTGGAGATGAATGAGACGGCAAATATTTTGAATCATGCTACGGAAAAGTCTTTAGTTTTGTTGGATGAAATTGGTAGGGGAACGGCAACTTTTGATGGAATTTCGATTGCTTGGTCGGTGGCAGAATATTTGGCAACGGAAATAAAATCTCGGACAATTTTTGCTACTCATTATCACGAATTAAATGAACTTTCTTCTATTTTAGATAATGTGGCAAATTATCAGGTAACGGTGAAGGAGTTGCCGGATAAAATTGTATTTTTGCATCAAGTACAACCTGGTGGTGCGGATAAATCTTATGGTATTGAAGCGGGAAGATTAGCAGGTTTGCCAGATTCGGTAATTGCACGAGCAAGACAAGTAATGGGGGAAATTGAAAAGCATAGTAAAATAGCAATTGGTTTGAGGAAAGGTGTTAAGAAAAAAGAAGAGGAAGAAGAGGTGATAACTGTGGAGCAGTTAGATATTTTTAGTGAGGAATTTGGGGATAGTTTGTTATGACAGTTATCAGTTAACAGTTATCAGTTATCAGCGATAAAAGAAACCGGATTTTTCAGAGGTAGATGTTGATATTGGAGTATTTGAGACAAACCCGGTTTCTAGTTTCGATAGCAAAATTTGTAGGGTGTGTTAGACGGCAAAAATTTAGACTGTGAAAAGCATTTAACAATCCGTCGCAGGGCACCATTTTATATGTATTGAAGTAGGTCATTGCGACTGGAACGGAGTGGAAGGAAGCAATCTTAGGCGTGGCGCGAGATTGCTTCGTGTCGTCGCAATGACAACTTTTCAGCCAAATTATATCTAATACAAACCCAATTTCTAGTTTTTTAACCATCGGATTCATTTTCTTGTTGTGGAACTGGAATTATATCTTGGATTCTATTTTGAATTTGCTCTACCCATTCTGGTGCGAATATAGGAGAAATAATCAGCAAAAGAACGCCAATAATAGAAGAAATTAAGGCAAAAAGAATTTGCCCATTCTGCATCCAAGTCAAGAAATCTAAAAATCCAAATTTTCTGGGTTTCTCTCTTTTTTTCTGAGGAGATGCTTTTGGCTGAGAAGAACTTGTTGTTACTTTTCTTTTTCGCTGACGAGATACTTTTGGTTGAGGAGAATTTGCTGTTACTTTTCTTTTTCGCTGAGGAGATATTTTTGACTGAGGAGAAGTTGTTGTTACTTTATCTGTAATACTACTCTCATCACCGAATATATTACCTACAACATTTCCATCTTTATTTTCAATTTTACGGCTTTCGTCGTTGACAAATTTTTCAGCTATAGTTTGACTGCCAATAACATCGTTATAATTATATTCTACTGAACCATAATAATGATTTGTGATAGGGTTTGTAGAATCTTCAGGCTGTAAAAAACTACTACTTGGCTTTCTGTCTATCACATCATCAATTAAACTTGATACATTAACTTGATGATAGGGAGGTTTTCCACATTCAGCGCTGTATTTGCCATGACTAATTCGTTCTTTTAATTCCCTAAAGTTGTAGAAGTAAGGATTTTGATTATTATTACAAGCCTCACAATTACAAGGAATTAATTTATTATATTTGAGTCGATTATTATAGGAACTATGAATTTTATCTAATTCGTGAGTCACAATAGTCATCAAATCTCGTTTTTGCTGCCCATAAATCCTAATTTTTATTTCTCTCTTATCGTAATATTCAATTACTTCTGCTCTGGCTTGATTTTTATTGAGAATAACTCCACTTTTCCAAACATATTCTTGCTTCTCAATATCCTCGTGCATCGCTACAATAAACTGAGTAATTATTCCCTTGGGCATAAATTCGTAAGTGTAACGTAAAATCAAATTATTACTTTCATCCCAGTCATATTCTGGTTGATTTTCCGTTAGGAGTTGAGGCGCGATATAGGTTTGAGAAGCACCAGGAATTTTATAGCATAGTTTAAATTTAATCATTAATTGCAGTAGCTCGTCGTGCATATTGACATATTTTGATTCATGCCAAATGTTGGTTAAATCATCTTTGGTAAATCTGCCAAAGTTATCGTAAACTTTTGGATTATCTAAGGCTTTATAAACTGCTGCTGTTCCCCATTCTGGTTTGAGAATAACTGTTTTACTTAACAAGAGGTCATCTTGAAAATGTAGACAAACTCCTAGATCGTGTAAATACCCAATTAACTGTAATTTATCTTCCCGTTTCTTAAAGCCATTCTTTTCACAAATCGATAAATATTCTTCTAGATTAATATAGTTACGACCATCTGTTTCTAATGCTTCCCGCACTTTTTTCCAAGTCTTAGGTAGAGCATTACCAATGTGGGGTAATTTACTAATGTAATGTTGGATTTCCGATCTAATTTCTTCTAAACCTCGATTAGTGGCAAGATTGGTAGCTAAGATTTCTTTGATATTAGTAAATTGCCCTTGCAATGCCCGTTGATTAATTTCTCGTTTTCGTTCTTGTTTCTCGTTTTTGATAATTAATAAAGGGCTATTATCACTCAATAATTCTGCTACATTCAGCCAATAATAAAAGTCCGTATCTTCTTTACGGGTATCTGCAACAAGGATATATAACGAGCGTTTGGTCAAGAAAAATTGGTGGGTAGCGTGATAAATTTCTTGTCCGCCAAAATCCCAAATATTCATCTGAAAGTTGTGTTGGTTTTTTGTCTGAAAGTTCCACTCATAAACTTCA
>JAAUYL010043685.1_pt1 | contig 25597 bp, 23 predicted proteins | sample 7278011 | NCBI WGS metagenome assembly JAAUYL01 (sample SAMN14350225, study PRJNA611818) | marine sediment metagenome | isolation source: surface marine sediment (1.8m) | place: French Polynesia: Moorea | collected 2018-08
AAGTTTTTAGGTAAACCCAAAATACCAAAGTATAAGAATAAAACTCAAGGTAGGAATGTAGTTATATATTCAAAGGAATCAGTCTATAAAGCTCCTCTAAAAGATGGTATTTGTCACTTATCTATGAGTGAAATCAAAATACCTGTAGTTGTGGATACTGTCATCGAAGTCAGGATAGTACCTGCTACTAGCTGCTATATAATTGAAGTTGTGTATGAAAAAAAACATCAGCCACAAATAGACTCAACATATGTAGCCGGAATAGACTTAGGGATTGACCGGTTAGTAGCTCTATCTACAAATAAGCCTGGTGTGAAACCACTGCTGATTAATGGGAAGCCGCTAAAAAGTGTCAATCAATTATATAACAAGCGAAAAGCCAAGTACCAAAGTCACCTCAAAGGCAACAGAAAAACCAGTCGTAAGATTGAAGCATTAAGTTATCATAGAAATCGTTTTGTCGAGAATTATCTGCATAACACCAGCAAGTTAGTTGTTAATTATTTAGTGAAGAGTAATATTGGTACTGTAGTCATAGGAAAAAATGATAACTGGAAACAATGTGCAAATATAGGCAAAAAAAACAATCAAAACTTTACCCAAATACCACACTCAAAGCTAATTCAACAGATAACTTATAAATGTCAACTAGCTGGTATCAAAGTTATGGAAACCGAAGAAAGTTACACCAGTAAAACTTCTGCACTTGACCTAGAATTGCCATGTCAGCAGGAAAATTATGTGGGAAAACGAGTCAAACGTGGTTTATTTTTGAGTGGAACAGGTAAAGTGATTAATGCCGATATTAATGGCAGTATATGCGATAATCAGAAAGAAATTCCCAGAGTGCTTTACTGCCGAGGGAATAGTGAGCTGTGCCGAGAGCGCCTATATTGGTTAATCCAATATCAAGATAAAAGCTGTTACAATTTTCTACAGTTTTTTTCGTACGGTAAGAGTATTGCGTCAAAATACCCTAAGCATAAATTGCTAAACTGTACAATTAGTAATATAAACTTGGAGGACACCTGAACAATGTTAGAAAACTATCAGAATCATGTACAACAACGAGCAACCCAGGGTATCCCACCCCTACCACTAGATGCAGGGCAAACATCAGAACTATGTGAACTCCTGAAAAACCCAGCAAACGGAATAGAAGAAAAGTTGATGGGATTATTGCGCGATCGCGTACCACCTGGAGTAGATGAAGCAGCTTATGTCAAAGCGGGATTTCTCACAGGTATTGCTAAAGGAGAAATTACCAGCCCTCTAATCACTCCCACCTACGCAGTGGAACTATTAGGAACAATGGTCGGTGGTTATAACGTTCAATCATTGATAGAGCTGCTTAAATCAGAAAATTCTGAACTAGCAAACACAGCAGCTAAAGCTTTAAGTAAAATTCTGTTAGTATATGACGCCTTCAACGACGTTATAGAATTGGCAGAAACTAACCCCTACGCCAAGCAAGTAGTAGATTCTTGGGCAGCAGCAGAATGGTTTACCACTCGCCCCCAACTTCCAGAAACAATAACCGTGACTGTCTTTAAAGTTCCTGGGGAAACTAACACTGACGACCTCTCACCTGCTCCCCACGCCACTACTCGCCCCGACATTCCCCTCCACGCATTAGCGATGCTGGAGTCGAAAATGCCGGAAGGGTTACAGACTATTGCGGAATTAAAACAAAAAGGTCATCCAGTCACTTATGTTGGTGATGTTGTCGGTACAGGTTCATCCCGGAAGTCTGCCTGTAACTCAATGTTGTGGCACATTGGAGAAGATATTCCTTTTATTCCCAATAAACGTTCTGGTGGGTATATTTTAGGAGGAAAAATTGCTCCTATTTTCTTCAACACTGCGGAAGACTCTGGTGCATTACCCATTGAATGTGATGTTACCAAAATGGAAACAGGAATGGTAATAACTATTCATCCCTACAAAGGTGAAGTTACCAACGAAGCAGGAGAAATAATTTCCACCTTTACCCTGAAACCAGAAACTATGCTTGATGAGGTACGAGCAGGTGGGCGAATTCCTCTATTAATTGGGCGTACCCTCACTGACAAAACCCGTAATGCTTTGGGATTAGAAACCAGTTCAGTATTCACCCGTCCCCAAGTACCAGCAGACACAGGTAAAGGTTTCACTTTGGCACAGAAAATGGTTGGTAAAGCTTGCGGTTTACCAGGGGTTCGTCCGGGAACAGCTTGCGAACCATTGATGACAACAGTGGGTTCTCAAGATACAACTGGACCTATGACCAGGGATGAAATGAAGGAACTTGCCTGTTTAGGTTTCAGTGCCGACTTAGTAATGCAGAGTTTTTGTCATACTGCTGCTTATCCCAAACCAGTTGATATTAAGACTCACAAACAGTTACCAGATTTCTTTTCTGCTCGTGGTGGGGTAGCGTTGCGTCCGGGAGATGGAATTATTCACTCTTGGTTAAACCGGATGTTGTTACCGGATACGGTGGGAACAGGTGGTGATTCTCATACCCGTTTTCCTCTGGGAATTTCTTTTCCTGCGGGTTCTGGTTTGGTAGCTTTTGCAGCAGCTTTGGGTTTGATGCCATTGGATATGCCAGAATCTGTGTTGGTGCGGTTTAAAGGTAAGTTACAACCAGGCGTAACATTGCGGGATATTGTTAATGCTATTCCCTATGTGGCGATTCAAAAAGGGTTGTTAACTGTTGCGTTGGAGAATAAGAAAAATGTGTTCTCCGGACGAATCATGGAAATGGAAGGTTTGCCAGATTTGAAAGTCGAGCAGGCGTTTGAATTGACGGATGCGACAGCGGAACGTTCCTGTGCTGGTTCCACAATTAAATTAGGTACGGAGACAATTTCTGAGTATCTGCGTTCTAATATTACGTTGTTAAAGAATATGGTGGCGCGGGGTTATCCAGATGCGCGGACAATTATGCGTCGGGTTGCTAAGATGGAGCAATGGTTGGCAAATCCAGAATTAATGTCTGGGGATGCAGATGCAGAATATGCGGAAATTATTGAGGTAGATTTGAATGAGGTTAAGGAACCTATTGTGGCAGCACCCAATGACCCGGATAATATTAAATTGATGTCGGAATGTGCGGGAGATAAAATTGATGAAGTGTTTATCGGTTCCTGTATGACGAATATCGGTCACTATCGCGCTGCTGCGAAAGTATTGGAAGGAGCAGGGCGAGTCAAAGGTGTATTGTGGATATGTCCGCCAACTCGTATGGATGAGAAACAGTTGCGGGAGGAAGGAATGTATGGGGTGTTTGCTGCTGCTGGTGCGCGGACAGAAATGCCTGGATGTTCTTTGTGTATGGGAAATCAAGCGCGTGTTGAGGATGGCGTGACTGTATTCTCGACTTCCACCAGGAATTTTAATAATCGCATGGGTAAAGGTGCTCGTGTTTATTTGGGTTCTGCTGAGTTGGCAGCAGTTTGTGCGCTGTTGGGTCGGATACCTAGTGTGGATGAGTATTTGGAGATTATGAAGGAGAAGGTCGATCCGTTTGCAGCAGATTTGTATCGGTATTTGAATTTCGATCAAATTGCTGGTTTTGAGGATGAAGGTCGGGTTATTCCGTTGGAAGAGATGCCGAAAATTGAGGAGATTTTGGGGATGCCAGTTAGTGTTGGGAAGTAGTTCAAAAATGAATAATTAATAATTAATAATTACCTCTTTTTTTCAAGGATAAGATTTACTTTTTTTCTCCTTTAAAGGAGAGGTTTTAAACCTTAATTATTCGGGAAATTAAGTGAGTTGAGGGTGGGCGATCGCTCACCCTACTCTCTTGCAAAATATCTATAACTTAGCGGTTAACTTTTGGAAAGATTCAAAAACAGCGAGTAATTTTGGTCCTTCAGCTTCTACAGTAGAAGAGTTTTCTCTCATAAAAGCTTTGTTACCTACAAAAGATACACTTGTTTGAGCGGGAACAGTTATCCTAATTACAGAATGATTTTTATAACATATAGTGTCAATTTTCATTAATACTTGAGTTTTTAATGTCTCACTAAGTTGAGAATTTTTGATTGAATTGATTAATATCTCAATATATTTTTCTAAAGTTTGACCGTGCTGTTTAGCTTCTCTATCAATTCCTACAATATACTTTTCATGTATTTTAATTGGCTGTATCTTATCCAAATCTTTAATTCTATTAGCATCTTCTTCCTTATCAGCTACTCCCAGAAATATATAACCATCAGACTCCGGACCAACATTTGCAATCCCACAGATTGTTTCAATAATTCTGTCTATTAAATTATTATTTAACTCCCTTTTTGGTGATAAGTTCAGTAGACCTTGTTTACATTCATATCTTGTAGTTTCTATTCGAGAACGAAGCAAAGAGTTTTCTAAACTTATTATTAAATCAGCACCTTGCCCAAGAGTTGATGTTTCTTGTTTTGCAAAATAATCTTGAATTAAACCTTTAGTTTGATTGATATTATCTTTACGATCTTTTATTGCAGTATAGCGACGACTCAAACTTAGCCTATTCTGAAGTTTCTCAAGAGCATTCATAATTTCATTTGGATTAGCAGGCAAAAGTCCTTGTTTGATAATCAAATCAAAAAAAGCCATAAAAATTGTATAAAATGCTTGTGGTATTGGGTTTTTACTTCCTGGATTTACAATGAAGCGTAATATTTTTACTTCTGTGCTATGCAATTCGATAGTTTCTCTTAAAATAGAGAAAGTTTTGATAATATCTTTTTCTAACTTTTCCAAAGAATAAATTGCTAAAGAATTTTCAATATCTTTGAAATATTTACTGTCTTTATTGTAAAGATTATCTAGGCTTTCTGTGCTTCTAGGAAGAGGTTCATTTAATAATATGGAAGCTAAGATATCTGCAATCATATCTTCATCTTGACTATCTCGTAATTGAGATATACTAAAAACACCTTGTTTGCACCAAAGTGTATTTTCTGCTTGAATTCCATATCTTTGACTAGACTGTTTAAAATCAATACTAATTTCTGGCATATTATAAAGATTGAGTACCTTTTGAGAATCATCTCCTCTTAGTTTCATAGCAATTGTACGCACTATTTCTGCAAATGGTGTGGTGACTCCAGCCTGTCGCTTTTCTTGGTTGCTCAAATGCTTACCACCCGAGTTTATTCTATTAAATACTTCTGTTATATCTTCTTCTTCCATTGCCACATACATAGTTACAGCAAGTTGGTAATCTAAGATATTAGAACACTCAGTCCGAGAAAGATAAGAAATGTTATCTACTTCTGTTTTAATTTTAAAAGTATCTTGATCGGCAAGTTCTTTTGCATAGGGAAATTCCTTAACATCAAAATACTTATTTTCAAAACAAAATGAATTTTCTATAAAACTAAAAATAGCATTAAAACGTTGTATTCCATCTATGATTTCATATCTGCCATTACCATGTATTTTAGGACGTTCAGCAAGCAAAATTAAAGGAATAGGATACCCTTTTAAAATACTACTGATTAGTTTTTCCTTTTCTTCAATAGTCCAAACTAACTTTCGTTGATATTTGCGATTTACTAATAACTTACCTGACCTATAAAGTCGATATGTTTCAGTAACACTCATGCCTCGTGGTACAATACTCATAATTAATTTCCTATATAAAAATATTGAGATATATCACATTATACTGTGAATTAATATATCTAGATAATTGGAACCGTTGTCGGCAAGCTCAAGTACCTTTATCAATTGAACCTTTAGAATAAAATTGGAATTAATTATGCCTTATATTATTACCAGCTTAACTACTAAATCTAACTACAAACTGCGTCTTATTTATTCTAATGGCAGTGAAATTATTGTATATTTTCAACCTATTATTAGCCAAAGTGGAGTTTTTGCCCCTTTATCCAATCCAGAATTTTTTTCACAAGTAAAATTAGGAGAGGATGGTAGATATATTGAGTGGAATGGAGGAATAGATTGTTGTGCAGATGCCTTATGGTTTGAAGCACATCCTAATGATAATCTGTTGAGTCTTTCTTCTATTGAATATGCGTAGAATTAGTTACGCAAGATAATTCGATTTATTTAGAGACATCACAAAACAGAACAGAAGATATCTGCTGCTTATAAACTAAACTCTGTTTTCCCAGCTAACTATTTATCTAAATGACTCTGTTATTTCTTTTTTCCTTTGATTTTTGACTTTTTTTGTTTTGACTTTTTTTGTTTTGACTTTTTCTTTTTAACTTTTGCTCTCTGTTCAGTCACCTCTGGTGGCGGACCATAATCTCCATCAGTGAAATATACTCGCTCTACTATATGTTCTGGTTCTACTTCAATCCACAGACGAGCTCCTCCGGCTTGACTTTTATTGGGGTCATGGGGTTGATAAACGATTTGGCAAGGTCCTTTTATTTTCAGGGCGTGGCAATAATCCTTTTTATCTCCCACTTTTACCGCAACGACTGGATGAGAAGTTCCATTGTCTCGGTTATAGTCAATAGTCTTTCGTAGAACATGAACAAAAGTATTGGCGGAGCGTCGATTCTTGTTCCAAGTACCTTCCGGACCACGACGACCTGGTTTAATTTCTGGCATTCCCCTAGAATTAAGGGGAATCATCCAGAGTCTTCCGACTTTTTGAGCATCTCTAACACGACCTTGATTCAGTAGCTCCCGCAATCGACCAGTAGAGATATTCAGTAAAAAAGCCGCTTGTGTAGTAGTAACTAAAGGTTCAGTAGTAGTAACTAAAGGTTGAGTCATAAGTACAACGTTGTGGTTTTTAGATAGTAGATCAATAATAATATTTTTATATTTAGATAATTTTTAATTTAACATAGTAAGACGAAGAGAATAATATTTGGACTTTTTCAGAAAGTATGGGATGGTAGAATTGATTTGAATAATCAATAAAATATTATTTTACCAGAAAATTGGGTTTAAAGCCTCGCCCTTCTAGGGCGACTTTTTAGCAGTTGATTTTATTTCAATAAATATGTTATCATGTTGTTAGTTTAATAGTCAAATTATGAAAGCTAGATTTAAGTATCGTATCTATCCCACACTCGGACAAAAATACCGATTAGCAAAGCTATTTGGTTGTGTCCGTGTGGTGTGGAATGATAGTCTAGCTTGCTGCCAAGAAAAGTATACTTCAGGAGAAAAGAAACCCACTAATACTGAACTACAAAAGCTTTTTATTACTCAAGCTAAAAAGACTGAAGTCAGAGAATGGTTATCAGAGATTTCTGCTATACCATTGCAGCAATCATTGAATGATTTAAACCAAGCTTATCAAAACTTTTTCAAATCGACTAAAGGTCAGAGAAAAGGTAAACCTGTTAAACCTCCTAAATTTAAAAGTAGAAAGTCAAAGCAAACTGCTAGGTTTACAAAGGGAGGATTTAAAGTTGGTCAACATAAAGTTTATTTAGCTAAGATTGGAAAGCTGAAAATAGTTTGGTCAAGAGAGTTACCTGCTACTCCATCATCAGTAACAGTAATCAAAGATTCAGCTCATAGATATTTCTTAAGTTTTGTCGTAGAAATACAACCAGAAATCTTACCTCAAACTGATAATTCAGTAGGTATAGATTTAGGCATTTCTACCTTTGCTACATTGAGCGATGGTACAAAGGTTGATGCTCCTAAGCCACTCAAAAAACGAATTAAGAAGTTAAGAAAGTTAACTAAGTCATTATCTCATAAAACTCAAGGCTCTAAAAGGTATGAAAAAGCACGAGCTAGAGTTGCTAAATTTCATGCAAAACTGAAAGATACAAGGACAGATTTTTTGCATAAATTATCTACTGAAATTATTAACGAAAACCAAGTGATAGTTTTAGAAGATTTGAATGTATCTGGTATGCTTAAAAACCGTAAACTATCTAGGGCTATTTCTGATTTAGGGTGGAGACAATTCAGAACATTTTTAGAGGGAAAAGCAGAGAAATACGGTCGCGATTTCAGAGTAATTAGTCGTTGGGAGCCAACATCCCAAGTATGCTCATGCTGTGGGTTTAAAGGTGGAAAATTAGACCTTCAGGTCCGAGAGTGGGAGTGTCTAAACTGTGGTGCAAAACACGACCGTGATGAAAACGCAGCAATAAATATATTAGTCGCGGGTGGGCAATCCGAGACAAAAAACGGACGTGGAGGCAAGTGTAAGACTACCGTCAAGGCAGCAGCAGCCTGTGAAACGTCAACCCGCCGAGGAGCTTCGGTTCGGTAGGAATCTCCGCGCCTTTAGGCCGGAGAGGATGTCAAGCACCTATAACGCTGTATTAACAGGAAACCATTTAGAGTGGACAGAAGATGCTCCAGAGTTAGGCGTTTCGCTGCGCGACATGAAAGGCGAAGCCTAGCGTTAGCTACATCGCCCCCAGAAAGTCTACGTTACTTTCTTAGAAAAGAAACCGGAGTCAAATCAAAAATCTCGTGGCGAACAGATGGCAAAAGGGCTAGAAAAACTAGCTGAAATTAAAGCTTTTGCAAATTTAGAACCGAAAACTTGGCAACAAGAAATTCGTCAAGATCGCCCACTTCCCAATAGAGAGTATTAATGTTACTTGATAGCAATATCATTATCTACGCTGCTCAACCAGAAAATAGCAATTTAAGGCAGTTTATTGCTGAACAGTCACCTGCTGTGTCAGCACTTTCATACATTGAGGTACTTGGTTATCATCAACTTACTGAAATTATTCTTTCTAATATTTCCTGATTTTCGGGATATAAAACTACATTTTCCCATCCTAGTTCATATCTATAAATAACTATTAGAGGTAAACCTGTATCTTTATCTTTGGGCACTTCAGGATAGACATTCCATGGTGAAGTATTAGATACCAAGGCTAGTTTAAATGCTACATTTTGTGCTTCAAAATGTAGGTTTAAAGTCTTGAAAGAGAAATTTTGATAGATGAAGAGGTTAAAGAAGATATCAACAGATAATATAGATGAAGCCCTAAAAAAACAGAATAAGAGGTATACAAATGGTCTTTCAACCTGGATTTAATGCAACAGAAGCAAAGGAACTTTTAGAAATTTGTGCCATACTTAATGGCACGCGGGTCAAAGGCGACCCTGACAAAGTCAGTCCATTTAAGATTCCTCCTAATACTATACCCGAAAAACTGCCCAAACCGCAAAATTGGACTCAAGTTTATGCGCTTCCTGAAACCTTAGCTCCCGACTATAACTACTTTGAGATTTGGGAACACAAAACTATCCCCAATCGCCATGTTATTGGAGTTCGTGGCACAACCCACGCAGAAGGCAGTATTCTCGAAGATATTCGAGCATTGGCGATTCCAGCGACAGACAAAAACGGAAACTCGTATATTAAGCAACCTTACCAATTTGCTGCAGATCCTCGTGCAGTTGTTCATATTGGGTTTTCAACTGGATTGATCAGCATCATTGATGAGATAGTGACTCAGATGCAGAAATTTTCCAGTGGAGTAGGACCCCATGAATGGTTTATTACTGGTCATAGTCAGGGAGCAGCAGTAGCTACACTATGTCGTTCCTATTTGCAATACCAACCGCTCTTAGGAGTTGAAAACATTACTTATAAAACCTATGTTTTTGCTCAACCCAAGCCTGGAGATACTTATTATGGTTACGATTATGAAAGGATTACCTACGATTACACAAGTCAGAATTCTCTGGGATTCCGAGTAACCAATACTTATGATTGGGTTGCTCAGGTTCCGCTTTCAATACAGGGTTTGAGTGATTTAAGTACTCCGAATATACTCACTGTTTACAGCCGTTTTAGGTTCAGGAAACTGGGAGCAAACCCATTACTAGATCCAATCCTAGTATTGCTTGAAAAACTGAACATTTTGACCAAATTAGATTATGTAGGCTGTGGAACTCCCATCATTTTGCCGGGAACTTATGGTACAAATACAGCAAATCCCCAGGATTTCTTCTGGCAGCATCACACGAATATGTATTATAAGCTTCTAGTTGAACAGTTTGGCTAATAACACAACTTCTAGTAAATTCCGTTTTAGCAAAGTCTAAACAATTCAGTCCAGTGGATGAGTGGGCGATCGCTGTAGCTTTCTCAAACTATCCCTGCTCGCCACTGATATCAAGGGTTAGGTCTAAAAATTCTGCCAAATCAATCTGTTGACTTAGTAGTTTCATAACCTCCCTACAATTTAGGAAAAGAATATGAAGCTAGAAAAGCTTTAGAAATTTATCTCGAAGAACAAACTATTATTCTGTAAGAATGCACTAAAATTATAAAAAATACAGGTTCTCTATTTTGGCAAAAAGGTACTTTTGATAACCAGATTTGGTATTACTTCTGAGTAAATGCCCAAACCCCATTCCAATTTTGCGGTACACCACTTACCATCAACTCATCAATTCTTTCCAGATAAAGTTGAGCTGTTTTATCTGAATAATTAACCGCTAATACTTGCTCAAAATAATCTTTAGCAGATACTAAATCTCCTAAACGATAAAACTCCAAACCTAATCCAAAATATGCCTGACTTTTTAACTTTAATTATCGCACATAATCAACTTCACCATCCAACACTTCATAAACATTAATCGGTTCATCTCTACCCTTCACAGATGCTCTGTCTAAAAACCTAATTTGATATTTTTGTGGATTTTTTAAACAGTTAAAAGCTGACTGAGAAATTAATAAAGACACACCATAAAACTTAGTCAAACCTTCCAAACGAGCTGTCAAATTCACATTATCAGAAAGTGCATCTCCAGACATCCGACCTTTCTCTCCAACTATACCTACCATCATGTGACCCCAATGAATACCTATACCAATTTTAATTGGGGGAAAATCTTCTGCTTTGAGGGTCTGATTATATTCTTGTAATTTCCGCAGTTGAGCAATAGCAGCTTGTAGTGCATCATCAGCGCCATCCGGGAATACTGCCATAATCCCATCTCCCATAAACTTAATAATCAAACCGTGGCGATCGCGTATTTCTGGACAAACCTGTTGTAAATAACCATTCACATAAGCAAAAGTTTCTTGAGAAGTCATCTGCTCAGATATAGTTGTAAAAGAACGAATATCAGAAAAGAAAATTGCCATTTCTTTACTAACTCTATCTCCTAATTTCACATTAATAATACTTTCTTTTGAGAGTAGTCTCACATATTCGTGGGGAACAAAACGTTCATAAGAATTAGTAATTTTTGATAATTGAATATGAGTTTTAATCCGAGTCAATAACTCATCTTTAGCAAAAGGTTTAGTTAAATAATCATTAGCACCAAATTGGAAACCCATAACTAGATCAGGCACTTGATTTTTAGCAGTTAACATTAAAATGGGCAAATTCTCCGCAGGATATGTTTCTCTGATTTTAGCGCAGACTTCATAACCAGACATATTTGGCATCATTACGTCTAGCAAAATCATGTCAAAATTCTTATGCTTTTCCAAAGCAGCTAAAGCTTCTTTTCCGTTTAATGCTTGAGTAACTTGATACTTATTTGCTTTTAAATGGTTGCTCAGAACTTGAACGTTTATAGGTTCATCATCAACAACTAAAATGTGGAAATCACTATTCGCTAGATAATTTTCATTGGGTTGGATGTCTACAGATGTTTCTCCCCCTTCAATGAGATAACTAACATTGTTAACTCTGGGAACAGGAAGACTAGATGGATCGACTACAGATTTTTGAGAAATAGGTAGAGTAAAACTAAAACTAGAACCTACACCTACTTCAGACTCCACCCAAATTCTACCGCCCTGGAGTTCGACTAATTGTTTGGTAACAGCTAAACCTAAACCTGTACCACAATATTTTCTTGCTGTGGAACCTTCTCCTTGTTCAAAAGATTTAAAAATGCTTTCTAATTTATCACTCGGAATACCGATACCAGTATCAGAAACTGTAATTATTAGTTCTTGAGATTGCTGGTGATTTTGATTAGTGTTTTCTCGCTCCCAGAGTTGGGGAGCAGGGTGTATAGAATTATTGGTAATTACTATAGCTGAGATTTCGACTTTCCCAGAGTCAGTAAATTTAATGGCATTACCAATTAAGTTATAGAGAATTTGTTGTAGACGGTTTTCATCAGCACATACAGGAGGTAAATTTGTGGGAATAGCATTGATTAACTGTAGATTTTTATTTTTACTGACCAATAGATTTAAGGTGACTACTGTTTCTACGACTGCAAAAACATCAACAGCTTTAATTTGTAATTCTAGTTGATTGTGTCTAATTTTGGAAAAGTCAAGAATGTCGTTAACAAGATTTGAAAGACGACGAGCGCTAGACACAATCATGGTTAAGTTTGAAGTGATGAGTGGGTTTAGCTTTTGGGTTCGCCTTTCTAGAAGAAATTCACCAATACCAATAATGCCATTAAGTGGGGTGCGTAGTTCATGGGAGGTGTTGGCTAAAAATTCGTCTTTGAGGCGATCTAATTTTTTGAGTTCTTGGTTTTGTGCTTCTAGGGTTTCAAAGGAGTTTTTGAGTTGGGTTGCCATCCGATCAAAGGACTGAGCGAGTTCTCCTACTTCATCACTACGGTGAATATCAAGTTTATTTTCCCATTTGCCTTTAGCGATTTCTTTAGCAGCGGAATTAAGTTGTAAAATTGGTTGGCTAATCCAGTGAGTGGTGACTATTCCTACGGATATAGCTATAATTAGAGCACCAAGGCTTAATAAAATCGTGCTACGGGTATTAGCGTTAATTTGTGCCATGAAGTCATTTTCAGGAACAATAACAACCACTAACCAATCAATACCCTGTCCATCTTTAACCGGCATAATGCTAGTGTAATGCCAAACCCCATCAATAGAAAAATGGAGTTGTTGGCCTTGTTCAATTTGATTAAAATCACCGAACTTCTGTTTTAAATATTTGGCAGTAGAACTTACTGTGATATTATCACTATCACTAGCAGGTAAGCGTTGAATTTCCTTATTTTAAACAACTCCAGTACTCAGAAATGCTTGGGAAATCTGGGAACTAACAACTAAATCTCCCGATCGCTCCATAATAAAACTTTGACCGTTCGGACTAATCTTTAATTGTTTGAGGAATTCTGTAATTCGGGTTAAGCTTGTCTGATTTGCTAAAACCCCGATAAATTTTCCTTCTTCGTTGCCAAAAAATAAATAATCCTCTAAATCTCTTTCTTTTACCACTTGCCAAAAGTAAAGCCTAAGTGTGGCAAAATCATAGATATCCAAATTATCACTTTCTATTGCATCATTGGTGACTCTTGACATACTCCCGACGCTCCCCTACGGGAGAGCGCGGGATTCTTCAGCCAAGGAGGCCCTGACCGCAGTTTTAACAGAAGTGATGTCCTCCTCCTGTGTTGATAACAATCCTATTTTTTGTATTAGAAGTGCTGAGTTATAGTCTCTATCTAATTCCTGGCCACATTCAGGGCATGAATGCCAACGTTCCGACAAACTTTTAGAAACTTTATTTAGGCACTCCCAACAATGCTGAGATGTTCCTTTTGGATCTACTTTTACAACTCGCTTACCCAGTTTCCAGGCTATATACTGTAAAACTTGGATGAATTGACCAAAAGCTGCATCTTGCAAAGACTTATTCAATCCTGATTTGGCTGATTGACCATTAGGTAAGAATTGACCATTGCTTCCTAATTTAGCTTTGCAACGTCGAACTAAATTAGCTAGGAGTAAGTCTTCGATGAAAATAACACTTACATCACTAAATAGATGATCAGCTAATTTGAATTGCCAGTCTAATCTTTGTCTAGCTATTAGTTGATGAAGTTTGGCTATTTTACCTTTGAGAATTTTCCAAGGCTTTGAGTGCTTTGGTTTCTTAACCAATCTCATCTGTAGTTTAGATAAGCGACGCTCAGAGAGCCTGAAAAATTTAGGAACTTCTATAAACTCGCCATCAGATGTAACAGCATAGTGTAATAATCCCAAGTCAATACCTTTTGAATTTTGTTCGGTGGGTTGAATTTCTACAACCTCTACAGGTGTGGTTTTGTCTTCTATAGTTAAGCTGATATAGTATCCATCGGCTTCTCTAATTACAGTACCTGTCTTAACCTTGAATCCTACTGGTATTGGGCGATTGTAAACCAAAGGAACTAAACCAATTTTGGGTAGATTGACACAGCAACGACCGTTAGCATTTTTGACAATATTTGCATTTGATAGTTGAGGATAACTAAAAGAGTTATAGTAATGCCTCCCTTTGAATTTAGGTCTACCACTGGTTTTACCGTTTTTGTCAGATTTGGTAAAGTTATCCATTGTTGTTTGTACTCTTTGGATGACATCCTGCAATACCTGAGAGTGGATAGACTTATACTTAGGGAAGAGTTTTTTAGTTTGTGCTAAATCTGCCAGTTGAACAGTCTCCCACAAAACATAACCATTGACTAAATTCGGATACTTATCCCCTTTCTTGGTTATTGGATTACCATTACTGTCCTTTTTTCTACCGTCCCGTGTTTGTACTCTAAATTCTGGGATATGCATGATAAATCCGTTCTACCGGCACTACTGAAACATTAAGTGGACAAGCATTCACTGGTGTGCGCGTTGCTTCAAACCAGTTCAACCTTTCAGCTAAACGATAGTTATATTGCTTTCGGGCTAATTCTAACCAACTCAATATAATCACTGCTTGTCTTTTATGTGGTTTGAGCTTGTACTTATATTTCAGTAGCATATAATATCGACCTTTATTTCTACTTTACTTATTATATCAAAAATAACGACAAACCACACACATAACGCCCGGCTTTCCCATACGACGCTCCCCTACGGGAGAGCGCGGGACTTCCCGCCGGGGGAGTTAAAACTTGATGGGATTTGTTGAGATATCCTAAAACGTGCTGTTCAATGCGAGTGCTAATTTCGTTGGTTAACTGGTTGGCAAGAGTATCAACAGTTTGGCGTCCGTTGGTCAAAGAAAAATATCCCACTAATCCCACTACACTAACGATTTGCAGAATAAAGGGAACAATTAGGATAGTTTTTAGGGGAAGTTTGTTAAACATTTTGCCCAGGTCGGGAGATAAGAGTTTAAATAACATGAGCTTTGAGGTTATTTCTAATATATCTCTCCGGAAAAGAGGGAGTAGGGAGTAGGGAGTAGGGAGTAGGGGGAAATAATTAATGATTTCTGTACGATAATTGATTTTATCTTTAATTATCACCAAGGGAGTAGGGAGTAGGGGGAAAGAATTAATGATTTCTGTACGATAATCGATTTGATTTTTAATTATCACGCCTATGTCTAATATATCTCTCCGGAAAAGAGGGAGTAGGGAGTAGGAGGAATGGGGAATTACAGAGGATATAGGAGGAACAATTGTTCCTCAATTTTTCCGCCCTTGTCTGCTCAAAATCCTCACATTTTCAGCTTAATCAGGACTTACTCTCCCAAACAAGAAATCGGGTTTATTACCCTGATTATTATTTTTTCACTAGATTTTGCTGATCGACCCGGTTTCTGCGTAAGTCCTATTTATTTGGATAATTCAGTAATATAGCGCTACGCGCTAGGGAATAGGGAATAGTAATACCAAAAAGTATTGCTATACTTAAGTAGCACTTCAGTAATTAAGTAATTAACACAGGGGAAATTACTTTTTTGCTAATAGTAGCTCAGTTAACGTTTAGTATTCTTATGTTTACCGAAAATTTAAGGTTTAAAGCCTCTCCTTTCAAAGAGAAAAAAGAAAACCAGTTCCTCTGAATCAATCCTCTTTTTTTTAATAATTAATAATTATTAATTATTAATTATTAATTGTTAATTATTGAATCCTCCCCACACTCCCCACACTTCCCCACCCAATTAGATATAGCATTCTTTTTGAGAAATGGTATAATACCAATTCACTTTAAGGATTTCACAAATAGTTTTAAACTTTAAATGTCAAATAATTGCCTGAAACTGTTGTTTTATCAAAGTTTTTAGCAATCGCAAATCTGGCATTCTCAATTTAGTGAAACGGTATAAACTGTCAAAGAATTTCAGGATTTAGAAATCTCCTAACCTTAATGGGTAGCGCTATAAAAAACTTTCTCCCTTCGAGCCTTTTGTTCCCTTCAGCATAAGTACCTTCCTTTTTTCTTTTGACTATAAAAAATAGACTTTTGACTGAAATTAACCAATAACTTTTAAAAAAATCGATCTTTAGCATCGATCCCAAGGAAGTCTGTGTAAGAATGCTTATTAGTTTTGCCCACTTAGTTAAGAATTATAAAGTAACCATAAAATTATGGAAGGACTTTATCAATATGCCTGGCTGATTCCAGTATTGCCCCTACTTGGAGCAATGGTAGTCGGTCTTGGCCTAATATCCTATAGTCAAGCCACCAGTAATTTGCGACAGAGAGCAGCCATATTCATTGTCTCCCTGTTAGGAACTGCAATGGTTCTCTCCTTTGCCTTGCTTTGGAGTCAAATTAATGGCCATGAAATCTATACCCAAATGTTTGAGTGGGCAGCAGCAGGTGACTTTAAGCTCAGTATGGGCTACACCATCGACCATCTGACTGCCCTCATGTTAGTCATCGTCACCACCGTTGCCTTCTTGGTAATGATCTACACCGATGGCTACATGGCTCACGACCCAGGGTATGTGCGCTTTTACGCCTATTTGAGCTTATTTAGCTCCTCAATGCTGGGTCTAGTAGTTTCTCCCAACCTAGTTCAGGTTTATATATTCTGGGAACTGGTGGGAGTCTCTTCTTACCTACTGATTGGTTTCTGGTACGACCGCAAAGCAGCAGCAGATGCTTGTCAAAAAGCCTTTGTCGCCAACCGCGTTGGTGACTTTGGTTTGCTTTTGGGAATGCTTGGAATTTATTGGGCTACAGGTAGCTTTGAATTTGAGGTGATGGGCGTTCGTTTGGAGCAGCTTGTAGAAACAGGTGCTCTGAGCGTTGGTTTAGCCACCTTGTTTGGTGTCTTAGTATTCTTAGGGCCAGCAGCTAAATCTGCCCAATTCCCATTGCACGTTTGGCTGCCAGATGCAATGGAAGGCCCAACTCCTATCTCGGCCCTAATCCACGCAGCAACAATGGTAGCTGCTGGTGTATTTCTCATTGCGCGGATGTACCCAGTATTTGAACATCTGCCAATCGTAATGAACATTATCGCCTGGACGGGAGCCTTTACGGCTTTTCTGGGGGCAACGATCGCTATTACCCAAAATGACATTAAAAAAGGTCTCGCCTATTCGACCATTTCCCAGTTGGGTTACATGGTAATGGCAATGGGTGTGGGAGCTTATAGTGCTGGATTATTTCACCTAATGACCCACGCTTACTTCAAAGCCATGTTGTTCTTGTGTTCCGGTTCAGTGATTCACGGAATGGAAGCTGTCGTCGGTCACAACCCAGTTTTGGCTCAAGATATGCGGTTAATGGGTGGGCTGCGGAAATATATGCCTGTTACTTCGGCTTGCTTTTTAATCGGTACTCTAGCAATTTGCGGTATTCCTCCTTTTGCTGGTTTTTGGTCAAAGGATGAAATTCTAGGCAGTGCTTTTGGAGCTAACCCGGCTTTATGGTTTATCGGTTGGGCAACTGCTGGAATGACTGCTTTTTATATGTTCCGGATGTATTTCTCTACTTTTGAGGGTGAGTTCCGGGGTAACAATGAGGAAATTAAAGAGCAGTTACTCTATGCAAATGCTACTCCTGCAGTTGCTTTCGGTCCGGGTGCAATGGACCCCAATGAACTGGAACATGGCCACGATGACCATAGCCACGATGACCATAGCCATGATGACCATCATCATAGTCACTCTCCCCATGAGTCTCCTATCAGCATGACTTTACCATTGATGGCTTTGGCAATTCCTTCAATGATTATTGGTTTATTGGGAGCGCCTTTTGCTAATTATTTTGAGCAGTTTATTTATGCTCCTGGGGAATCTTTGGCAGAGGTGTTAGAGGAATTAGCAGAGTTTGACCTGACTGAATTTTTGATTATGGCAGGTAACTCTGTAGGTATTGCCTTGATTGGTATTACTTTTGCTTCCCTGATGTACTTGAGTCATAAAATTGACCCTGATGCGATCGCCCAAAAAATTAAACCTCTTTACAACTTTTCCCTCAACAAGTGGTATCTAGACGACATCAACGACGTGCTATTTGTTAAAGGTAGTCGTCGTCTAGCACGCCAAGTTTTGGAAGTAGATTACAAAGTAGTTGATGGAGCTGTTAACTTAACAGGTTTTATCACCCTATTGAGTGGGGAAGGTTTGAAATATTTGGAAAATGGTCGCGCTCAGTTCTATGCCTTAATTGTATTTGTGGCAGTTTTGGGCTTCGTTGTTTTCTCTGGAGTTTAGTCAGTTATCAGTTATCAGTTATCAGTTATCAGAAGTTCTCTTAGTGGTATTTAGTAGCATTGGTACAATTCAATATCGTAGGAGTTTGGTTACCAAACCCCTACCAAGCTTGGAGTTTTTACCAATAGTGATAGTAGAATCTTATTATCCAAGAGGATTTGATATAACTTCTGACTGATAGCTGATTATAAAAAACTGAGATAATAAGACTAAATTCAAAAGTCATGGAAACAAAAGAAGTCATACTAAAGTTTTCCTCATTACCTAATAATTAATAATGCATAATTAATAATTAAATAATTCAGCTTTATTAGCCTCCCACTGTAATTAATTAATAATTGAAAAACCTATGGCTAGTAAGATAGTCTATTATAAACTGTTAATGCTACCCCGCGCGATAATTGTTAATTGTTAATTATTCAGGAGAGGTAATTATTAATTGTTAATTATTAATTGTTGAATGCTCATAACTTTACAAAATTTTCAAAGTGAGACTTAAATATTTATGGCTGATTTTCCTTGGTTGACTACAATCATCCTATTTCCAGTAGTTGCATCTTTGCTAATTCCGATTATTCCGGATAAAGATGGCAAAACGGTGCGTTGGTACGCCTTAATTGTTGGATTAATTGATTTTGCTATTATCACTTCTGCCTTTTACACAGGTTACGACACTAATAACCCAGAACTCCAACTGGTAGAAAGTTATGCTTGGGTACCGCAGCTAGACTTAAATTGGTCAGTGGGAGCTGATGGTTTATCAATGCCATTAATTATTCTGACTGGCTTTATCACAACCCTAGCAATTATGGCAGCGTGGCCTGTAACTTTTAAGCCTAAGCTGTTTTATTTCTTAATGTTGCTAATGTACGGCGGTCAAATTGCTGTATTTGCCGTGCAGGATATGTTGCTGTTTTTCCTAGTTTGGGAATTGGAATTAGTACCTGTTTACCTAATTCTGTCTATCTGGGGAGGCAAAAAACGGTTGTATGCAGCAACTAAGTTTATTCTCTATACAGCAGGTGGTTCGCTGTTTATTTTGATAGCAGCGTTAACAATGGCGTTTTATGGCGATACTGTTACGTTTGATATGAGAGCGGTTGCTGCGAAAGATTACGCTATAAATCTGCAACTGTTATTATATGGAGCGTTTTTAATTGCCTATGCTGTGAAGTTACCAATTTTCCCATTACATACTTGGTTACCTGATGCTCACGGGGAAGCAACCGCACCCGCTCATATGTTGCTGGCAGGAATTTTGCTGAAAATGGGTGGTTATGCACTTTTGCGGATGAATGCAGGAATGTTACCTGATGCTCATGCAGTATTTGCCCCTATATTGGTAATTTTGGGGGTTGTGAATATTGTCTATGCTGCTTTAACGTCGTTTGCTCAACGAAACCTGAAGCGGAAAATTGCCTATTCTTCAATTTCTCACATGGGATTTGTCTTAATTGGTATGGCTTCCTTTACCGATATTGGTATGAGTGGAGCTGTGCTGCAAATGATTTCCCACGGTTTGATTGGAGCGAGTTTGTTCTTTTTAGTGGGAGCTACTTATGACCGTACCCATACTTTAATTTTGGATGAAATGGGTGGTGTCGGTAAGAGAATGAAGAAAGTGTTCGCTATGTGGACGACTTGTTCGATGGCTTCTTTAGCATTACCAGGAATGAGTGGGTTTGTAGCGGAAGTTATGGTGTTTATTGGTTTTGCTACCAGTGATGCTTATAATCCAACTTTCAAAGTATTGGTAATTTTCTTGGCAGCAGTGGGAGTAATTTTGACTCCAATTTATCTATTGTCAATGTTGCGGGAGATTTTGTTCGGTCCAGAGAATAAGAAGTTGGTAGAACACGAAGTTCTCAAGGATGCCGAACCTCGCGAAGTGTTTATTATCGCTTGTCTGTTAGTACCAATTATTGGGATAGGTTTGTATCCTAAGATTGTGACTCAGATTTATGATGCGACAACTGTGCAGTTAACAGCGCGGTTGCGAGATTCAGTGCCGTTGTTAATGGAGTCTGAGAAAGTGGCGTTAACGGATGGAAATGAGTCACCTATGCGCGCGCCTGCAATTAAGTAGTGTTGTGATGGTTGGTGATTTTAGACTGTTCTGAATTTTGCATTAGTTTTTTGTAAACCCCCCAAAGTCAAAAGGGGGTTTTTTATTAACTTCAACTACTGTCAGTTATATATTCAAGAATTTCTATAGCCTTGTACTGTCCTTATTACTTTTACCAATATTGCATTTTTTGCACAAAGTTTGTAAGTTATCCATCTCATCAGTACCACCCTTTGACCGAGGAACAATGTGGTCAACCTCTAATGTAGCACCATCTTCTCTTGAAGTTCTGCCACAGCTAAGGCATTTCCATTTGTCTCTAGCTAGCACTGCCCACCATTTACCAGGTCTGACAAAAGAATAACTGTCTAGCTCAGGTATCTCTTCAGGTTCAAGCACTTCTTTATTTTCTGCCTCGATACCAGCTTTATATCTATCAAGTGTATCAAGATTAATATACCATTCCTGAAACTGTTTAAGCATTTTTTCTAGTTCAGGTTGTCGTCCTTCACCAATGCAAATACATGATTCAGCGAGTGCATATAGAAGTGTAAATGCAATAATCAATTCAAATAACCCTCGATCCCAACTGACAGGAAAGTAGTAGTTTGGTGAAACAAGCCTGAAACCATCCATTCCTACTTCTTCAGGAACAATTGCTCTATGTATAGGCATAAATTGAAAGCCCATATCATACGAAATATGTGAAATATGAGCTAAAGAAAGTAGTGGTATCAAAATATTACTATGCTTTTTAACAAGTGCTGAAATTTCTGCTACATAATTAGCATCTACAGCTTGACGAAATGGTAAAAATTCAGTGTAAATTGTACCATTAGGTAATACTTTAAATGTTAAGTAAGTTGGGTGAAAAAAGAAAGGCTTTCCATTTCTTTTGAGAATTTTGAGAGGTTTGTTACCCCGTTTTGCAGCCACTCCAATATGAACCATACTGAAGTCCTTATTTTCTTGAGCTTTTTCCCTATGACTTGGACAGTAAACAAATGTCATTCTTTCGTATGGGTTCACATTATAAGCTTCTGCCACAAGATCAAGGGTATAGCGTAGCAGTATCTCTAGACGAGGTAAGAAATATTTTTGTAGAACCGAAAGTTTAGTTTTAGTATCAGGAATCTTAAATATTTGAGTATCTTTTTCCTCAAAAATTATCTCACTAATATTGATAGTGCTTTTCATTTTTCAATATCCTATTGATTAATGGAGGCAAGACGTATGAATGAAATAAAATTACATTATACTGTAGCTTTAACAGAGAATATAAGAATTACACAATTTATGACCGATAAAGAAGTAATATTACTTAAAGGTCAAGTAGGAACTGTAGTAGAAATTTACGATGAAGGAAAAGCTTTTGAGGTAGAATCTGCTAATAAAAATGGGCAAACTTACGCATTGGTATCCATCGAATTTGAAAAACTAATGTTGCTGCATACAAACTGTTCCAATTCAATACAAACATGAGGGATAATGTATAATTGATAATTGCTGCTATTAAATATTGCGCAATAGTTTTAGTTTGAAAGTAACAAATGGAGGTAAAATTAATGAATTCTATTGAAAATGTCAAAGAAGAATTGCAAAGAAGAATTGAGAAATTACCAGAGCATAAAATCCCGGAAGTTTTACAGTTTGTCAATTTTTTGCTTTACTCCCAAGAACAGCTTTTTTCTCCTCCCTTTGAAAAAAAAGAAGCTTTGAAAGAAAGCGATCCTTTAGCTGATTTTATTGGTGCAGTAGAATGCGGTTCTCTAGCTCAAAATATTGATTCAGAACTTTATGGAGAATAAACTTTTTGTAGATACATGGGGATGGTTAACTCTACACGATAAAAATGAATCAAAACATCAGGAAACTGTAAATTTGTATCGGCATTTTACCTCTCAAAATCAGAGAATTTATACAACAGATTATGTCTTAGATGAAACTTTTACCTTGTTTTTCAAGCGACTACATCCTGCTCTTGCAAGTCAGTCTATGAAATTGTTGATAGAGGTGTTTAAGGCAGAAAAATTTAATCTGGTTTGGATTACGGAATAGCGCTTTTTAAAAGCACAAGAATTAAGGATTAAGTTTGTCGATAAACCCCTAATTTCATTTACTGACTTAACTTCAATGGTGGTAATGAAAGAGTTTGGGATTGAATATGTTTTAACCGGAGATGCTCATTTTATTCAAGTTGGTATGGGATTTCAAAAGATACCTTAATAATTGATAATTGCCGTTATTAAACTATTGCGCAATAGTAGGGTGCTGCTGTTCTGTGTTCCCTCTTTTCTTATGAATGAAATAAAATTACATGATACTGTAGCTTTAACAGAGAACATGAAAACTACACAATTTATGACCGATAAAGAAATAATATTATCTAGAGGTCAAGTAGGAACTGTGGTAGAAATTTACGATCGAGGAAAAGCTTTTGAAGTGGAATTGGCTAATAAAAATGGGCAAACTTACGCATTGATATCCCTCGAATTTGAAAAACTAATGTTGCTGCATACAGACTGTTCCAATCTAACATTTTGAATGAAGTAAATATCTATATATCTGTAATATCAAATCCTTTTCCAATAGAAGTGTTATAAGAAACCCGGTTTGTGTGATTTTAGATTGTTCTGAATTTTGTATTGGTTTTCTATCAACCCCCCTTTAAATATGGGGTTTTTATTTGATTTTACCTATTTGGATAAATATAACGCTTTTCAAAGCGACTTAATTCCCAAAGTGGTATTAGAGCTTTTTTTGCAGCATTAAGTTGGGTTTGAGAGTAGTGGAGATCATCCTCAGAGCGTAAAAGAGAACTAAATGTCCGAGACATTAAATCTACATAAGAACTATTTTCAAATTCTAAATTACTAATTCTTTCTACTTGTTGGTCTAAAAAATTTACCACACGTTCGTAACTCCAGTTACCCTCATTAGCGAACTTTAGTCGTTCATTTTTACTAGATAGTTTATATTTAATTGCTCTTAATTTTTCAGTAATATAATGCGTTTCCGATACTTCACTATCTCTAACTAAATTTGTACAAGTTTGGTAGTAAGAGTATAAGAGTGAAGCATCAATTGCTTTCAACCTGTGGTTAGTCCATTGTTGAATATCACAAATATAAGGTTCTAGTTGACTAGCTTCATAAATGTTTCTAATAAGAATATGTTTTTCTTCTGGATAATCTAAAATATTATCTTCAAACTCAGTTTGATCTTGATGATGGAAGTAGTAATCAATGACTTTGGGGATAAACTTTTCTAGCAACCACTTTTTAGTATAGTTAGCAGTCCAAAACCCTCTATGGCCTACATTTTTTTGCCATGATTCATAATACTTGTCAAAAAATTCTAATTCATAATTGCTCAGAAAATAGATGATATCAATACTATAATATGAATCTATATAGGGGCTTAAGCTAGGCCAAATATTGGTTTGCTCTGGATAATTACTTCTACTACAGGCACGACAAACTTTAATATATCTTACTTTTTCAAAAATATGCCAATCTGAGTTTCCATCATTATAACTAAACTCAGTGACAAATTTAACCATTAATTCCCACAATTCTTTGGTGACTGAAAAAAGCTTAAAACCTTGAATATATTCAAGATTAACTGGCTCAAATTCAGATGCTTCAAGAATATTCTCAGATTCGATAATTATCCTTTTATATTCTGAAAAAACCTCATCAACACAATCACATAAATCTTGAGTTTCTACTGCTGATAAAATTACTGTTGTTCCACCCAAACTGGCTTCAAAATAATTATCTTCTAATTGTCTAAGAAAACTACGAGTTAGCCAGTGAGGTTTAGTTTTTAATCCCATCATTAAGTTGCCAAGTATTTCTTGATGACTTAAATAAATTGTTGAACCTCTTAAAATTAAGCTACTAAACTCTATTGTACAGTCACCCTCATCAAATGCTATTGGCAAATTACATTCTATTGCTACTTTAGGCTTGACAACCCTTAAGTAATTTTTTCCTCTAGTAATAGAAGGTTCAAAATCACCTCTATCTAAAATATCTTGTATATCTGGATGACGTTGTAAGGCTTTTTCTAGAGATACATATTGACTATGAGTTAAGTCATTCGCTGTCTTTTCATTAATTTGTTTGACAATTTCAAAGTTGAGTTGATTATAAAACTCTGAAGCTATTTTTATATCTTGAAATTCATCAGTAGTAATATCAAATACAGGTTCTTCCATACGGTGGCGAGGTCGCTTTAAAACTTTGACTTGATAGCCATTAGTTATTACTAAAAAAATCGACTTAAGGTAGTCACCATAAAATTTAGCTTGTTTTATATGTGGTTCTAAATTTTCTTTAGGCTTTTTTGCTTCAACAATAATCAGTGAGGTATCAGCATTCTGTTTTTCTTGGTCATCTGTTGAAAAATAGACATGATCTGCTTCTGGATCTCTACCTTGTTTTTTTCCTGGTTTATAAGCTTTGATAGGATATTTACCTCGGCGATTATTTTCTGGATAACCTAATAGTTGAAAGAAGGGCAAGACAAATTTAGTTTCAACATCATCTTCGTTTTTCATAAATTCTGGATTGAAATTATTTATCCACTCAATTAATAAATCAATTTGATGTTTGTTTGACATATTTTTATTAATATTTCACTATATTTAAACAACTAAATATATCTATATAGTACATGAATTTTTATTTTCCATATACGATCGCTTCTCCTAACTATCCAGAAAAGCGATCGCTCCAAAATACCTCTAGATACTTTCTAACAATCAAACTTTATTTGAAATTTTTGATTCTGCCATTAACTTCGGCCAAATTATTAGAAAAAATCCCATCCAAGTCAATATAGGAATAGAAACAATAACTGTTAACCAAACCGTTCTAAATATCAACCAACTACTACTAATAATAGTAATTCCTGTCAAAAGTATTGACCAAGGTTGACACCACCAAGGTTTATAATTCCAGGGATTAAATTTTTCTGGTTCAACTGAGTTGTTCATAATAAATAATATTAGGTTTTGATATTAAATTCCGATAATTAGTTATTGTAGGTCATTGCGACTGGAATGGAGTCGAAGCAACAAGCAAGATGCCTATGTCACAGTAGCACAGGCATCTTGCCTGTCATTAAAACTATTACGTTATAGTTTTTAGATTTTAGATAAAGTCGGAAAGGTAGCGATCGCTCAACTCATTCTAATTTTTTCTCATTCAAACTATTACGTTATAGTTTTTA
>JAAUYL010053347.1_pt1 | contig 25529 bp, 22 predicted proteins | sample 7278011 | NCBI WGS metagenome assembly JAAUYL01 (sample SAMN14350225, study PRJNA611818) | marine sediment metagenome | isolation source: surface marine sediment (1.8m) | place: French Polynesia: Moorea | collected 2018-08
AAATTTTTCTAACTATTACTGATAGAGCAATAATTAATTCATTTTCTGAAGCGCACGCCGGATGTGCATGGGTAGTGAAATTTTTCTAACTATTACTGATAGAGCAATAATCAAATTCATTTTCTGAAGCACACGCCGGATGTGCATGGGTAGTGAAATTTTTCCGACTATTGCGTATAGAGCAATAATCAAATTCATTTTCTTAAGCACTTCGCCAGAGGTGATGGAGTGGGAAAATTTCCGACTATTGCGTATAGAGCAATAATCAAATCATTTTCTGAAGCACACGCCGGATGTGCATGGGTAGGGAAATTTTCTTACTATTGTTGACGTGAAAAATGTAGATATTATTGCTTTGACTATGGTTGATAGTGGCAGTAAAAGAATTAGAGAATCTCAAGTTTTACCAGGATTAGTAATAGGTCTTTTAAAAGAGGCTTTACAACAGAGTCGAAGTATCGAGCAAAATGAAGTTATTGCCTCCCTATTTTCTCAATTTCAAGAATCTCGATCATAGAATATAGCAATTTTAAATAAGTTGTAAAATTTTATCGTAGGGGTTTGGTCTCCAAAACCGACCACAAAACTGAACAGTATTGATATATAGATTCATCTACTTTCTTCCTTCTTCCCTCTTCCTTCCTCCTTCTTCCTTGTGCAATAAATTACAAAAAAAATTATGGAATTTAACTACTCTTATAAAGGCAATACAGGTGTCACTGACAATGGCAAAAATACCCAGATGTCATTCTCTCCGGACACCAAACGAGAACCTACCTATTTTGTCGGCGAACTGGGAAAAAATGTCGCATTTCGCGAAGCTATAAGCGCCTTACATGACGTAGTAGTTTCCGACCTCCGATACAAACCAAAAGACAAAACAGCTTATAAAGAATGGCGTGCCCAACAAGAAGATGAAATAGACTGGGAAAATATCGCAACTCAACGTCAAGAAGTAGCTCAAAAAATAACAGAAATTAGCACAGAATTAAACCAACTAAATAAAAACCGTCACCAACGTTTAAAACCTTTTTACCAAGCTCAACAAAAATTCTTTCAATATCTTTATAAAATTGATTATGATGCTTGGTTTGTTTTCGATCCAGTAATAACTGTTCATCCCGATGAAATTTTCTTTGAATGTTTCAGCGTTGACGAATCAACTTATGGAAGACTTGGAGCAAGTTATGAGGTATTCAAAAATATCAATGATTTTGCCTGCGGAACTACTAACATTGACTATTCCGCTGCCCTCTATCAAGAATTCCAAAAAATCCGTAGTTATAAAACAACTGAACTCCAAGTAGATCCTTCCGGTTTTGAAGTTAAAACTACCAACGAAGAAACTTTCAAAGAAGTAAAAATAGACCTCCCCGATAGTTGGGTAAGAGGATTTTTACAAGTCAGTTCAGCTATGTCATTACCAGCCACAAAATTCGACCTCCACCCAATGGATATTTATAATATGTGTTTGGTTTTGCGTCGCCACAAAGAAAAACACGGACCTCGCAGTATTCGCTACTTTTTAGAACCAGGAGAACCAATAGAAATAGTATTTGAACCTTGGAATTTGGAAATAATTTGTCACCGTTCAATTTACACCGGAAATTCTCCTCAACAAATCCGAACTTGGGGGCGAAGAAGACTCCATATTTTAGAACGTTTAATTCCTATTGCTAAGAAATTTACTGTTCATTTATTAGGTACAGGAATGCCGTCTTTTTATGTGGCAGATTTAGGAGATATGTCTTTTACTTTAGGATTATCAGGATGGACGGCAAATGATTGGGCACAAGCTGGTAATTTTGATTTAATGGCACCCCGCGCTGATGTGGATGAATGGACTCAGAAAATAATTTTTAATGGGTTGCGAGAAAACTGGTTTGAAACTGCTGATTGTTTGGCAAAAAGACTTAATTTAAGTCGTACTTCTGTATTGGGTGCTTTGGGTGCTTATACTCAAGCTGGACGAGTAATTTATGATTTGAATAAACAGGTTTATCGAGTCCGAGAATTAAGTCGGAAACCTCTACCAATGGAGAGGTTAAGGTTTGCAAATGAACGGGAAGAAAGTGCTAATAGGTTTTTGCAAGAAAATGCTGTTGAGGTAAATTATGTCAATGATATTAATGGGGTTTTGAGGATTGAAGGGAGTGTGATGAATAGGGGAGTAATGTTTTCTCCTTCTTTAAGTGTCGATCGCGATGAGCGGATAATTGAGGCCCAGTGTAATTGTAATTGGTATCAGCAGAATAAATTGTATCAGGGGCCTTGCGAGCATATTTTGGCCTTGCGGATGCAGCAGGCACGTCAGAGTCTAGAGTAAGGGAGTGGGAGATGGAGAAGAGTTTGTAGGGTGCGTTAGACGGCTAAAATTTATACTATGAAAGAGATTTAGCAATCCGTCGTAACGCACCATTGAATATTTGTCAGTCCACTACAAAAAAACAAAAACCTATTTGCGTAGTTCTATATATTCAGGACTAGGACTTACGCAGAATTACCATATATAGTAGGTAGTAACGGCAGTTAACCCCTACGAATAGTGTATGACTTGATATTTTGCGTAAGTAGTGATACTTTTAATTTTCTTTCTTCTTCCCACTTAATTCCTATCTTTGAAGCGATCGCTCCTAATCAAAATTAGGAAAAGTTTGTTATAATACTACTACCACCCACAGTTTAATAGTTGGTCAACAGCCTTGCAATTTGGGCGGTGGATCGCCGTCCTTGTGTTTAGTCCGCACACGCATCACTAGCCTGCTTTTGACTTTTCGGGTCATCCCACCCAGACCTGGCTAACAGTTTGGCTTCCTGGAAGCTTATCCTATTCTGGGTGGGAGACCCGTTTGAGTTAAGCAGTCTAGTCCTGAGAGGTTTACGAAGGGGCAACCAACTACTGTGGGTGTTTTTTTCTGAATAATTCAGTAGTTTAAATTATCTATCCTAATTGGTGAAAAGATAACAATAGAGTTCTCCAAAAATTAAAAATAAAATCAATTTTTATCTATAAATTATCAATTACTTTCCCCTATTCCCTGTTGCCTTTTCTCTGAAGATTTCTAATAGAAGTATTAACTACAAACTCCAATCTTGTAGGGGTAAATCACGAACTTTACTAAAGTCTTTTTTATTACGTGTCACAACAATCACTTGGTTTACTAAAAATAGCAGCAATTCTTAAGTCGTGAGTTGCTACAGAAACTTTTTGTTGGCGAATATTTTGATAATAGGTATTAGCTGCATCGTCAAAATCAAGTAATTTTACATTGCAGAAAAACTCCTGAGTTATTCTTAAATTATGATAGGCAACTGATAAAAGTTCAGGTTTTTTATTTTTATTCGTACTTAATTTGTTGATAGTAGCTAGTCTTTCTTGTAGTTGTTCTTCCAATGAAACAACTGTGACAAATATATTAGCATTTCCTATTTCTCTTGCTCGTTGACAAATTTTAGGATGGTTATGTTGGAATAGAGTAACATGATCGGTATCTAGAGTATATTTGCTCACTCTTACTGACATTCCTCCGCAGTAGTTTCTTGAGCAGTAACTTGTTCATCTACCGTACTTCGATAAGCAGCCATATTTTCTACAAAGTCATCAAACAAAGGATCATCTTTGAACATACCAGCATATCTCACTCAAGGATCGGATATATCGACTTGCTGTTTATAGGTGAACAGAGAACAACACCTTCTCAACATTACCCACCACAGGTAAGACATTAGAGGACTGGAAAAATCTTCATCATCAAGTAAACCATGAGCCATAAGATTTCTCAAATTAGACCCAGAATGTTCAACAAGTAAACCTTTGAGGTCAAAAAGCGTATCTTCACCAAAAATGTGATTTATTTCAGGGAGGTAAAGAATTTTGTTTAAATCATATTCGTCCTGAATTCCTTTACCATCATATTTAGAAGTTACTACACCTTTTCTCTCTAGTAAATAACGAATATAATTTTCAATTTGAGGAATGAGAATATGAGTAGATTTGACACTCCCCGCTAATCGCGAGACGGGGATTCTTAAGCAGTCCAAAATCGAACTCTTAAAGGCGTTGTCAAAGCGCCTCTACTTAGTCGGCTTAACTCAAGACCAAGCCTTCCAGCTACTTTTTTTAGGATATTAGCTGCACCGTTAGCATCAGCGTTAATTAAATAGCCTGCAGCAGATTGATACAAACCTCGTTGTCTTGATGCAGTCGCTCATGGGGGAAACCCCCAAGACCGCGCTGCATCGCTTAATGCGTTTTCCTGATGGTTCCCATTTATCGGGTTTTTCACGCCCTGATTGGGATAAAGTCATTGTCTAAAAACGATGCTTGCGAAGTATAAGATTCCTCAGTTAAGACAAATTGCAATCCATATAAATTGCAAAGTTGTTCGATTCTTTCCTTGAGTCTTGCAGTAGGAATTTGTACAAATTTTTGATTAGTTTTAGCCCCTAATTCAATTGATTGTTTTTGACCTTGATTCCAACCAAAAACAACTGTACCAATTCCATGTTTAAGACAATAGTTGATGATTAATCGTGCTGCGCATGTTAACAGCATCCCGCATTTGACGATTACGTTTTTCCGTGATGCGAGCTAATTTTTTAGACCAAAATCCTTGGGGTTTGCCTTCTTTAATTGTCGCAATTTGTTTGTTGTACCACTGATTTTTGGACTTAAGATGTTTGCCATCAATAATAAAGCTATGCCCTTGAGTATCTATGCAGGTTAGCCAATTCTTTAAACCGTGGTCAATAGAAAGTGCGCGGGTTTTGTCTAACTTAACTGACTGAGTTTTCATGGAATAGACAAACTCGGTATAAAAGCAACCATGACGGGGGAGAATCCTAATTTCTTTAATTGAGTTCCAGTCTAGGTTGCTTGCCATTGGAATGTAGAAGGCTTCTAATCCAAACCATGCTTTAACCTTGCGTCCTAATGGAACTCTAATTCCTTCATCAGTGAGCTTAAGCCATTTCTGAGGATAGGAAACGGTAAATAAACCAGGTTTTCGATAATTAGGCGGCTTCGGTTTATTCACCAATTCACCTTTACCAAATAGTTTGAGTAGCTGTCTGAAACTGCTGAAAGATTCAACAACACCGTTGCATATTTGTTGGGCACGCTTAGGCATACATCGCGTTAAAATGTCGGTTCAATTTCATCTGCCCGCAAAGTTCGCCTTTGGTGACAAATCGATTTTCTTTAAACCAAACTTGTCGGGCATAATAAATAGAACAATTAAACACTTTATTGGCCTCGCCACACAAATATTGTAATATGGCCAGTAGGTTTTGATTGGGATGCAATAGAATTTGTTGACATCCTAGATTTTTTGCTTTTTTCTTAGTTTTTTTTGTCATCCTTCTATTATTATCAAGATAGAGTTACTTTAGGTAATATTCCAAATACAGCTTCTTGACGAATATTTCCTGCTTTTTCTCCTTCCTGTCGCTTTTGCTGAAATCCTTGATTGTAAATCTCAAAATCTTTCATTTCACTAGCATTAACTACATCTTGCCAACCAGAGTTAATAAAATTTTCCTTAGTAAGAGGAGGAACAATAGATAACATATTTTCACCTTTATTCTAAATTTTCCTCAGTATAACAAATTGAATATGAAACGGAGAATTATCAAATAAAACTCAAAAAGCCTCTCGCAAAGCATTAATATCCGAACCACAAATTGCCTGTAAATTCCGAGTTATTTTCTCAATTTCCCAATCCTACCATTTAATTTCCAACAACTCTTTAATAATAGCTTCCTCAAATCTTTTCCGAATTTCCTTAGCAGGATTTCCACCCACAATACTGTATGCTTCAACATTCTTTGTAACTACAGAATTTGTCGCAATAATCGCTCCATTTCCTACTTGAATACCCGGCATAATTGTTGCTCCATAACCAATCCAAACATCATTACCAATAACAGTATTGCCTTTGTCTGGCCAAGATTCAGGCATAGCTTTTTCCCAACCATTTTCAAACACAGGAAATGGGTAATTTGTAAACCAATCAGTCCGATGATTTCCACCATTCATGATAAATTTTACATCAGAGGCAATAGAGCAAAATTTACCAATAATTAATTTATCCCCAATAAAATCAAAATGATAGAGAACATTCTGCTCAAAATTCTCTGGATTCTCAAAATCATCGTAGTAAGTATAATCTCCCACAATAATGTTGGGATTGTTAATAATATTTTTTAAATAAACTAATCGAGTTTGATGAGGTATTGGATATTTAAGATTAGGGTCAGGACCGTTATTCATAATGTTTAAATGAAGGAAAAAGAAAAAAGATTGATTTACAAAGTCTTGTTGATGATAATTAGCGATCGCGTAGCGTTTTATGTCGGCGAGCGATAACCGAAAACGTAGTTTTATCCGAAAACGGAACGGAGTTATATCGCTACTTATGCTTAACTATAGACTTTTTCATCAAAAGATAAGAAATGGGTTATATAGCAATCCTATTTGAATTGTAGTATTTTTGTGGAAAGTAGTGGAGTAGACTAAGCTAGAACTTAGAAGTTTTTGCCATAAACTGTTAAAATACTATTTTTGATATTTATCAATTTAAACTTAAAAGTTAATTCCCTGGATAAAACTACATGAAACAAATCCTCTACCTAGAAGTACCCACACCAGATACAAAAGCTGTTTGTCAATGGTTACAATCTCAATTTCAAGCTGGTTTCGGCGAAAAAATTATAACTCCAGACGGCTTTATTGTTAAATTTCCTGAAGACCCTACTCAGGAAATTTCTGTATTTGTCTGGTCATTACAAAGAACTACCTATCTGAAAGTATTTGCTCAAGGAAATATATCTTCAATACAACAAAAATTTACCTCAAATTTAACTACCAATTTACGAAAAGAATTTCCTCTAAATTATCCAGAACCTCCCACAATCGATCTATCAAATCAGTCAATTTTTACAGCTTTAGCATCTGATTATCCTCTCACAGTTAAATACTTTCAAAAAATGCCTAGAGGAGAGTATGACCTCAACCGTTTATATTGGTGGGAAAAACGTTGGCGTGAAGCAGTTAAAAATCCTCAAAAACCAAAACAAGTAGTCTGGAAAAAAGAATCTGGAACAAATAATAATTCTGTTGAATATGACTTAATTTATGTTGGTGGCGCTCTGGGAAGTCTTCATGCAGCCATCATGGCAAAACAGGGATATAAAGTATTATTATTGGAACGTTTGCCTTTCGGTAAAATGAATCGAGAATGGAATATTTCCCGCTCTGAAATTCAGGGTTTAATTGACTTAGGTTTATTTACTAATACAGAAGTAGAAAATTTAATTGCCAGAGAATATAAAGATGGATTTAATAAATTTTTTGATGCTAATAACCCTGATTTTTGTAAAGCCAAAATTCTTCATACTCCGACAGTTTTAAATTTGGCATTGGATTCAGAAAAGTTACTGAGTCTATGTGGAATGAAGCTACAAGAAGCTGGAGGAACTATTGTCGATGAAACAGAATTTATTAAAGCTGATATTGAACCAGAAAAAGTTGTAATTTACACTCAAAACTTATCTAGCAAAACTGAACAAATTTTCTGTGGGCGTTTATTAGTAGATGCCATGGGTACTGCTTCTCCTATCGCTTGGCAATTAAATGGTAAACGTGCTTTTGATAGTGTTTGTCCGACAGTCGGAGCAGTAATTGATGGTGGATTTAAAGCAGGTGTTTGGGATTCAAATTATGGAGATGTTTTGAATAGTCATGGGGATATTTCTCGCGGTAGACAATTAATTTGGGAATTGTTTCCCGGTGCTGGTAATGAGTTAACATTTTATCTATTTCATTACCATCAAGTTCATCCTGAAAATCCTGGTTCTCTTTTAGAAATGTATGAGGATTTTTTCACTATTTTGCCAGAATATCGACGCTGCGATATGGAGAAATTAGTATGGAAAAAACCAACTTTTGGTTATATTCCCGGGCATTTTAGTATTAGAGGGAGCGATCGCCAAGTTGCTTTTGACCGTTTAGTTTGTATTGGTGATGCTGCCTCTCTTCAGTCTCCTTTAGTATTTACTGGTTTTGGTTCCTTGGTGAGAAATTTACCTCGTTTAACTGAACTTTTAGATACTGCTTTAAAATACGATTTACTCGATGCCGATAACTTAAATAAAATTCGCGCTTATCAAAGCAATATTGCTATTACTTGGTTATTTTCTAAAGGTATGATGGTTCCTACAGGTAAATTTTTACCTCCCCAAAAAATTAATTCTATTTTGAATACATTTTTTGGATTATTAGCAGAGTCACCTCCAGAAGTAGCAGAAACTTTTATTAAAGATAGAGCTGATTGGTGGATTTTTACAAAACTAGCTCTCAAAGCAGCGAGACAAAATCCTTATCTTTTATTGTGGATTCTGGATTTTATTAATTTTCAGGAAATATTACTTTGGACGATAAGTTATATCAATTTTACCTTGTTTAGTTTGGTAAGTTGGTTATTAGGATGGTTGCCTAGTTTTGCCCGTTGGATTCAACCTTGGTTAGAACCTCGTTATCCTGGTTTATGGTTTTGGATACTAGCTAATAGTTATGCTTTAACTTATAACTTTGGTCAACCACAGATGAATTTCAAATTACAGAAGTCAAAACTTAGTATACAAAATTAGAGGAAAATTATATTATCAGCATTTCCTGGGAAATGCTGAACAAACAGCCGTCAGTTAGCCTTTTACAGATGAACTTTATTATAGGAGGAATTACAATTGAAAGATTGAGGGGGAATTAAAAATTTTTCTCAGAGCACATTGGTTAATCTTCTCGATAGGCAGATTTATTATTACTAATCAACTAGAAATTCTCTGATAGTGAAATAAGTAGTCAAGCAAAATTAATTGTATATTTGATGCTTAGTTTAAGTAGGTAAGCAAAATTATAGCAATCAGGAATCAGATGTGAGAATTGAATGTTTTTTAAAAGAATAGAGTATAGGGGTTATTGTAAGCATTCAGCTATTAGCGGTCAGCTCATCCTACGGAATGCTACGCAAACAGCTTTTTAATAAATGAAGCAAGAATTCGTTTAACTTATACTATATTTTCAACCCATACAATTCAAGCACAAGAACGAAGAGTTTGAGTTTTCAACCCATACAATTCAAGTGGTTGAAAGCTGATAGCTGTTTCGCTGCGCGACATGAAAAGGGTTAGCTCCTCTGTTTCGCTGCGCGACATGAAAAGCGCAGCTCCTCCGCAGGAGGCAGCTCCTCTGCAAGAGGCTAGCTGACGGCTGAATGCTTACCGGTTATCTTATTCATTTATATACATTTTTTCCTTCTTCTGTGTTAAGTGTTCCCAGTTAAGTGTTCCCTAAAAATATCCAATATCTCACAACTAAAATCATATTGCTATATTTTTTATCTAGTTATCTAAAGTATACAACTATATTTTTTTCCCTATTTCTTACTCTGTAGGGATGTTCCATGCAACGTCCCTACTCCCTTAAAGATGTTAAATTAATTTGGCATAGGTACTTATAAAATTCAGAATAATCAGAAAATACATCTGCTTGTCCCAAACTTTATCTATCCTATTACTGAAAATTTTAGGTTTAAAGCCTCTCCTTTCAGGCAATTCTCTTATTTGGAATAAGAGGTAATTATTAAGTGTTAATTCTTGAATTAAAACCTACAACCATATTCAATTATGCAGTCAGATTTATCAGGATTAGAAATTACAAAAGGTGAACTTAAACATCTGAGTGGAATGAGTTTAAGTAAAATATTACGACCACCTACGAAAACTAAATATTTATCAGAAGGTATCAAAAGTTTACTGATATTTTTACTATTATTCATTAGTTATTGGATAGTAGTGCAAATTTTAAATCAATACCATTTACTGTTAATACTTATTTACGGGAGTATGGCAGCAGGATTATTTTTGGAAGATATTTATAAAATAGTTATAACCAACAAAAATCAACACCTAATTAAATTATTTGATGATGTAGATAAATATAATTCAATTATTCAGGCGATCGCTATTAATGACAAAATTGAAGCTGCTGGTAATTCCCAAGTTAAATTAAGTAACCGTACTGAAGTTATAAAAGCTTTAAAACTAATTAGAGAAGACTTAATTAGGGCTTTAAAAACTGAGCGAATTATTCGGGAAAATAAGAAATTTATTGACGATCATACAGACTTATTTGCCATTAACTTAAATACCTTGACAGCTTTGCAGATTAATGATATGGCCAGCGAACATGGAAGGTTACTCAATGAAGCTCTACAAATTGCCATTGAGGTTAGGGAAGAGATAAAAAAATTACAAGATGAAAATTTGCCAAAATAATCTATAATTTGTGCAATTATATAATTAGAGAATATTAAAAAACTATAGCGCTATAGTTGAAAAAATAATCATGAGAACTAGAGAAGCAGCATATTTATTGGGAATCTCTTGCCAAAGACTTAGAGTATTATTGAGTCAAGGTAGAGTCAGGGGTGCATCTAAAAAGAATGGTTTTTGGGAAATACCAACTTTTGGTGATGGAATGCCTGTTATTGTTCCTGGAAAAAGAGGTCCTGAAGGAACCTGGCGTCATAGCAACCAAGAAAAACCAGCAATGATTCATGTTAATCAACAGTTCATCAAAGGAAATGCCAAAAAAATCAAAGATAATCCAGGTAAACAAATCAACTTAATGCCTGTATTGTCTTGGAAACAGGGTGAACGTAACGATTATGGTTATCAATTGGAAATTAAAGGTTCGTGTATTATTGTTTATCGACCTTATCAACCAGCAGATTGCGGAGCGCAGTTGTGGATTAATACCCATAGCGAAGTGCAATTTATAGATATTCAATCTAATCCGGTGCTGGCTAGACAGCCATATCAATTTTGGAAATGATTAGATTAGATTTTCATATATTATAGTTGCTGCCAATGGTAGTATTCAAAGCCGAGAGAGAGTGTTTTTGAGAATCTCGGTAAATACTTCTATGGAAATTTTCCGTTTAGTTGCTAATATCATGTCTGTTAGTATAGTCCCGTGTAAACAAGAGTGTTAATTTCTATAGGAAATTTAAGCTTTCTCTACCAGATAACTAAAGCTTTCGTGCTTATTACTTCTTCCTTATTATTCCAATTTTTGAAGCAAAAACTGATTATAAGCTTGATTAATAATTTGCATTTTCAAAACAGCTTCTTTATCCCCATTTACATCAGGATGATATTGTCTAGCTAAACGACGATAAGCTAATTTCACTGTTTCCGCATTGGCATTCGGCATCACATTCAATATTTCCCACCATTCTCCAGAAAAAGATACCGTACCATCCCACATCACCTGATGCCAAATTTTAATATTTTTGCCGTTACTCCCAGTTACCAAACAACCATCACCAGAAAAAGCTACTGGATAACTACCAGCTAAAATTTGCAAAAGCTCCCCACTAGGTAAACGCCAAATTTTTACTGTACCATCTTGACTACCACTAGCAAGTAGTTTTCCATTGTCACCAATAGCAATAGAAAATACTGGTGCTACATGACCAACCAAACTACGAGTTAACGACTCTGTTTCCAGATTCCAAATTTTGATTGTAAAATCTGTACTGCCACTGACAAGAATATTTTCAGTTGGGTGGAAAGCCAAAGAAGTTATCCAACCAGAATGTTGTTGCATAATACGGGGTGGTTGATAAGTGTTGATATTCCACAAGCGAATAGTTTTGTCAGCACTCCCACTAGCAAAAGTTTTACCATCGTAACTCCAAGCAACTGCCCAAACTTTATCCGTATGACCATCAAAAGTACGTTTGAGTTTTCCTGTTTTTAGTTCCCACAGTCTAATACTTTTGTCAGCACTGCCACTTACGAGATTTTTACCATCTTTGCTGATAGCTACTGCAAAAACTGAGTCTCCATGACTCGTGGGAGAGTTGGCAGCAAAAAAAGTCTGACAATGTTTTTTTGTATCTATGTTGTATGTGGTGATTTTTCCATCGAAGTCTCCGCTAACGAGTAAGGGAGTCTGAGCATTGAGGGCGACAGTTTGAACTTCCTGTGAATATCCGAAAAAAGTGTAGAGACGTTTACCAGTTTTGATATTCTATAAGCTGACTGAGCAATCGCTACTTGCTGTGGCAAAAGTCTGACTATCAGGACTAACAGCTACAGCATTAATTGAAGCGGTATGTGCTTTGATAACTTTTGTACATTTCCAAGCTAATTTTGACTGTGGTTGTAACTCTGAATTTTCTGTGGGTGGGGGAGAAAAGTTTGATTGATTTTGGCAACCCACATTTTTCTGCAGTTCTGCTAATTCTGCCTCTATTTCCAGAGCAGTAAATTTTTGCTTTGTCTCCATTTCAGCTAAGACAGGATCTAATTCTATTATGGTTTGATTATAAGCTTCTTGCCAAGAAACTCGATCTAAAATTCTCCTCTCCATCCGCTCAAAAGTTGCAAAAGAATTAATTATTCGGTTTTGTGGGGATGAGTTAATAGCTTGCCAAAATCCATAAAGACCAAGACCGACTACTCCACCTAAAGTTGCCATTGTTCCCATTCCAATACCAAAAGCAGTTCCCCCAACACTCAACCCCATACCACCAAGAGTAGAAGAAAGGGCAACTCCTCCGTAAGTACCCATACCAATAAAACCAAAAGCAGTGGGGTCTGATTTTGTAATAGCTTTGAAAGCACCGTATGTTGCTGCACCGACAACTGCACCAGCACCGATAATAGGAGTTGCACCGATACTGATACCTCCAAAACTGCCTATTAATCCAATATTGCCTACTGTAGTAGAGAAAGTTGCACCAGTTGCTGCACCTGTGGATATAAAAAAGAAACTTTCGGGTAAGTTATTATTCATCAGTCTGCTGCTTCATAAAACTGAAATAAAACGTCATATAACGACATTTTAATGTTTACTTCCTGTCTCTTGGTCAGCATTCCCTCACAGGAGTGCGCGTTCCGCAAGCGAGCTGTCGGCGGCGCGGGGTCGCACCGCTTGCGTCTTACGCCGACGCGGGGTCTGACCGCCTTCCACCGGAACTGTCGGCAGCAGGACCTCCACAGGCATCCACGGTCAAGCCGACCGCATCTGTTGAGTGCGTCTTGCATTCTGAGGAAACCTCAGAATTACGCACTCGCTTTCTTAAATTTATACTTGCGTTTAAATCGCGGTCTATAGATATCCCACAATCAGAACATTAATATACATTATATCCTTATTCTTTGATTAAGTCAATGCTCTATCAAACTGATACAAGGTGTCATATTAGATCGATCGGGACTTAGGCAGAACTACCATATCTAGTAGGGGGTAAACGGCAGTTCACCTCTACAGATTGTTTATGATTTTATATTTTGCGTCAGTCCTGTTGATAAAATATGATAACATAAACAAGAAACCGGGTTTATTACGCTGATTATTGTATTGAAAATTATGAAATTTCCTAGATAAACCAGGTTTCTGCGTCAGTCCTAATCAACATCAGAATAATCTAGAATCAATTATTACATAAATAGTTGACAGTTGTACTAACTCATTAGAAGATAAAAATATTTCCAAATTTACTATTTCCCATTTAGCCAAAAATATGACTACTAACAAACCCAAAATTATTGTTATAGACGACGATCCCACAGGTTCCCAAACCGTTCATAGTTGCTTACTCCTAACTAAGTGGGATGTAGAAACCCTAAAATTAGGATTGCTTGACGAATCTCCCATATTTTTTATCCTCTCCAATACTCGCGCTCTGACTCCCGAACAAGCAGCGACCGTGACACGAGAAGTCACACATAATCTGACAGAGGCGATCGCTCAAGCAAATATCCAAGATTTTCTAGTTGTCAGTCGTTCTGACTCGACTCTACGAGGTCACTACCCTATAGAAACGGATGTTATTGCAGGAGAACTCGGTCAGTTTGATGCTCATTTCTTAGTTCCGGCATTTTTTGAAGGAGGGAGAGTCACCCGCAACAGCACCCACTATTTAATAGTCAATGGTGTAGAAACCCCAGTTCACGAAACAGAATTTGCTAAAGATTCAGTATTTGGCTACACCTATAGTTATTTGCCTGATTATGTGGAGGAGAAAACTAAGGGTCAGATCAAAGCTGAAACTGTAGAAAGATTTACACTTAATGATATTCGTTCTGGGAGTTTGGAACGTTTGATGAAATTGACTAGCAACCAATGTGGAGTTGTGGATGGAGAAACTCAAGCGGATTTAGATAGTTTTGCTAAGGATCTATTGGCAGCAGCAAGTCAAGGTAAAAAATTTCTGTTGCGGAGTGCTGCCAGTATTTTAACTTCCCTCGCTGCTTTAGGTTCTCAACCTGTAGCTGCGGAGGAAATGAGACAATATGTCAGAAGTGGAAAACCAGGTGTAATTATTGTGGGTTCTCACGTTAAGAAGTCTACTCAACAGTTGGAAAAATTATTACAGGAATCTGAGGTAGTGGGTGTAGAGGTAGATGTGTCTCATTTAGTTGCAGACTCTCCAGAGCAAAGAGCAACTTTACTCAAAAATATTCTGGAAAAAGTTTATGCTGTTCATGCAGAAGGGAAAACTCCTGTAGTTTATACCAGTCGCGAGGAGTTGACTTTTGAAAATGTGCAGGTGCGTTTAGAGTTTGGTGTGGCAGTGTCGGAATTATTGATGGATATTGTTAGGGGTTTGCCAGAGGATATCGGGTTTTTAATTAGTAAAGGTGGAATTACTTCTAATGATACTCTGAGTAAAGGTTTAGCTTTGACTACTGCCAGATTGTTGGGTCAGGTTTTAGCAGGTTGTTCGATGGTGCGAACTCCTACAGACCATCCTCAGTTTCCTGAGTTACCTGTGGTGTTGTTTCCAGGAAATGTTGGGGATGTAGATGGGTTGGTAACAGTTTATCGGCGTTTGAATCAGTAGTTTTCAAGGGCTAGTAACTGTTGGCTATAATCTGGTATAATCCATGTGCTTATCTGCAATTATCTATAATTTATGTTACTTGGATTCACGCGCTGAATTACACCCCACAAATAAACAAAAAATCTTGACGTTGCCAGGTAGAAGCAGGAATAGAACAGATTATAAGCACGAAAATCATAGATTTATATGGATAATCGTAGGTTTCTAAAAACGGCTATTTTTGCTAATTAATTGGTATAAGTCCCGATCAAATCTAAATTATAAAATTTGTAGACACTTTATTTATATGACCAAAAAAAAAGCTACTGTAGTTAAGGAAAAAAAACAAACAGATATCAGTTTTTGTTGGGTTAAGCTGGCACTTAGCCAAACCTACAGAAAAATGATTTCAGGAGTATTTCGTGGAGTTTCTGCTTTAGTGCTGACAACTATCATCAGTTGCAGTCCTTCTCAAAAAACAACAACACCAACAACAGAGACTATTACAGAAGGAATTATAACTGCCACTGATGCTAGTAATACCCAAATAACTCTAGAAAAACCAGCAGAACGAATTGTTTGCTTAGACATTTTATGCATAGATATTTTAGCAGAATTAGGCATAAAACCAATAGGAGTTGTCGGAAAAGATATGATTTCTTGGATACAAGAACCACACCTATTTGGCAAACTGGCTGAAAAACCAGCTCTAATTGGTTCTACAGGTATGCTAGAACCAAATTTAGAACAAATTGTTCAACTTAAACCAGATTTAGTTATTGGTATAAATGGTGCCCACAATAAAACACGAGAAGCACTCAAGGGAGTAGTTACTTTCTATCTACTTTCCGTACCACAAAATTATTCAGGAGCGATCGCTAACCTGAAAAATATTGCTGAGTTGACGGATAAAACAGCAGAAGCTGAAACTGCAGCAAAAAAATTCCTGGATAAGTTAGCAACCTACAAGGAAAAATCACCCCAAAATCAAACAGTATTATTCATACATCGTCCACCACCAAACTTTTTTGTAGCTACAGACAAAGCTTTAAATTGTGCAACTATAAATGAAGTTGCTAATTGTTTATCAGCAGAATACAGCAGTGATGCTGTTGCTTTAATTAACTATCTTCCTTTTTCTCTAGAAAGACTTGTAGAGTTAGATCCAGATGTAATTTTTATCTCATCTGGTATTGTAGACAACTATGAAATATTTGTGAATTATTACCAAGATAACCCTTTGTGGGATAACTTAAGAGCAGTGAAAAACAAACGGGTTTACGGTGCTAGCACCTCAAGATTATTTGGTATTGGCACTCGTGGTTTAAGCCAGATGTTAAACCAGACTATGCCAAAGGTTTATCCAAGTGTGTTTCCTGATTCACAACTATCACAGAGTCAAAATTAATACCTTAATTATTACCTCTCCTTAAAACGGATAGGATTGAACAAAATGATTTTTTTTCTTTTTTATCCTTAAAAGGAGAGGCTTTAGACCTTAATTATTCGGTAAATTTTTCGTTATGTATCAAATTTTAAATTAGCTCAAAAGTCATTTATATCAGTTCCTTAAGGCATTTTATGGCTAAATATGCAACGTCTTTTTTTTAGGTTGCTCTACTTACCCTTGGCAAAATTTGTTTAATGCCTTCATAAAAAAGCTGATTTCTGACTGCTAATAGCTAAATGCTTACATATAATTAGATATTAAGAATAGAGGTACAAATTTTGGCAAGAGTAAGAGTAAGACAACACGTTAATCCTTTATCTAGCAAATATCAACAGTCAGTAACTCTCCCAAATTTAAGTGATATTTATGCAGATATAAACAAACCATTACATTTAGATATTGGTTGTGCTAGAGGTAGATTTTTATGGCAGATGGCACAGGTAGAACCTGAGTGGAATTTTCTGGGTTTAGAAATACGGGAACCGTTAGTTATAGAAGCTAATAATTGGCGAGATGAACATGGTTTAAATAATCTGCATTATTTGTTTTGTAATGTGAATATTTCCCTGGAAAAAATATTTGAGTATTTGCCAAGAGGAGTATTAAAAAGAGTCTCAATTTTATTTCCCGATCCTTGGTTTAAAAGACGTCATCAAACTCGTCGAGTTGTACAACCACAATTAGTCGAAGATTTGGCAAATTGCTTAACAGTAGGAGGGGAAGTTTTTCTGCATTCTGATATAGAAGAAGTCGCAAAAGAAATGTGCGATCGCTTCTCGGAGCATAGTTCATTTTATAGAAGTTATAATGATTGGTTAAACGAAAATATTTTGCCAGTTTTATCAGAAAGAGAAAAGGCAACTTTAGCAAAAAATCAACCTGTGTATCGAGCATTATTTATTAAGTCAGAAGTTAGAAATCAGAAGTAATTTCATGTCCGAAAATTTAATACTATCTAATTTTAAGCCAAGATAGTTTTTGTTGGAGGAACTAATTTCTGTTTTTATTTATTTCTATTTTCAATCTTGCGTGGAGTTTCAGGTTCATCACGAAAAATCACTGATAAAATATTTTCCATTAATGGCATTGCTAATAAAGAAAATACTAGAACAATTATAAGCATCTCTATTGTTTTACCAATGTTATTGCTTTCAGAAAAATCTGTTACTGAACGTGTATTACTAAATTTTTTTTGTTTTTCATGTATTTTATCTCTGACTTTCTTATATTCTTCTTTTTCTTCCTTATCTAAGTCTACATCTTTTTTGACTCTTTTGACATTTTTTAAATTTTTAAAAAGCAAATTTCCATCATACCATTTTTCTTTTCTTGAAGCTGTAAAAGCGTCGCTTCTTAAATTTTCAATATCATCTTCATTGGCATAGTTTGGTGTCAAAATTAAGTTAGATTGTGCTGTTGAACCGAAGTTGACAATAGGTGTCTGTTTGCTTAATTTTGCGATTTCAGACGGAAGATATTCATCTAACTTTTTAGGAGTAACTTGCCCACTTCTAAATGCTTTTAATAATGTATGAGTAAAAACCCCTTGTTGAATTTTTGGTTCTTCCCGAGAATATTCATAACGACTACAGGAGAATATGGATATTTGCCCCATTTTACGTATTTGTTGTTGAGTTTCGTGTTTTACACAGGAGTCTTTATTATCTCGACAAGCATCTATTATTACAATAATGTTATTGGCTCCAATTAGTTGAAGTCTTTGAATTACATAGTTAACTGAAAGACTACTACTCTCAATATTTTCTACATGAGTATCAGAAAGTAAAAGATAATCCATTTGATCATCTCCCCTGCGACCATGACCAGCAAAAAAAAACCAAAGATCATCTCGTTTCAAGAGATAATCTTCTGTTTTCCCTAAAAACATTCGTAAATTATCATATTTTGGAAGCTTATCTGGTGGAGAATTATCTGTGTAACAGAAGACCTCATCAAAATTTTCTTCGTGAAGCAAAAAATCTCTTACTTTTTCAGCATCATTTACTGCATAGTGAAGATCTTTAATCTCTTCATCGTAGTATTGATTTATTCCGATAGTTATTGCAAATTTAGCCATCCTCCTTTTGTTGGCGTTTAAACTTAAGTTTAATTGCACCTTTATTTCCTACTAACCCACCAGAACCTAATAATCTAATCTGGCCTTGTTGACTAATTTCAACTGAGAGTTCAATCTCATCCAATTTAATTTCTTTTTCTTCTGTTTGTTTTTCTGATCTATTCAGCAACCCTTCAATGGTATCTATCAAGCGAGCCATTTCTGATTCTAGAGTATCTACTTTAATAGTTTGGACTTTCGTCAAGCCTTCTGAAACAGCTCTAGGAATTTTTCTCGAAGATAAGCTCCTTCTACCTTCTTCCTCATCATCTTCAATATCGTTTTCAGTAGAATCATCAATGCTATAAGTTATGATTTGAATAGTATCTTCAGACATAAAATAATTGCTCCTTAGTTGTCTTCTGACTAACATTTCAACTACTGATAAAAGTTTTTCAACATAATGTAACTTTATCTCTTGTTACTATAACCCACATTCTTCACATTAAAGTGATCTAAATCAATGACTTTAGTGACATTTTTCACCATTTTTTCGCACTTTTTTTTAAAAAAGCTGATAGCTGAATGCTAAAAGCTGATAGCTAGTTAAATCCAAGACCGAAACCACATTCTGAGCTGCCAATTTTGGGGAGATAAAGGTAATCCTAAATAAACAGGCATCCAAAAAACAAAGGCAAATAAAATTATAAAAATTACTGTCACTCCTATTATCCTGAGACGAATTTGCCGACTATTTAACCACCTATCCACCCACCAAGAAAATCCCAAGATAGCAAATACTAAAGCTCCCATATAATGATATAAAAAAGTACAACGGCTTACTCTACTCCAAGGTAGAAAATTACTTAGCCAATTTATAACTAAATATACTAACAACCACATTTCTGAGGCAGGTGGAAATTTAACAATATGCTTTAGTTTGATTTTTTTATGTCTTGCTTGTCTATTTTTTTCCCAATGCCAAACGCGATTAAATAACATCAAGATTAATAATAAAATTGCCCATGTTGAGAACCACCAAAGAGTAGGATTTCCCATAGCATGAACATCAAAAATTAGAGGATTAACTTTTGGGTCTCCAATATCTGAAGGTAGAGGTGGCAAAGAAGGTTCTGGTTTGTCTAATAAGCCTGTATTTTTATAAAAATAAACTATAGGTCTCATCATTAACGGCCAAGTAAACCATTTAGCACAATAAGGATGAGTATCAGCCCCACTGCCAATTCTTTGATGATAGCTGAAAATCTGTTGTTGCATTTCCCAAAAGCCGTATTTGGGGTTGAGAATAATGTGGGGAATCCAAAGTAGGCTATAGGTAATTATGGGAATAATCAATAAGTTTAGAGTAAATTGAATCAGATTTAGTCGAGTTAAATTTTGCCAAGGAGATATATATCCCGATCTCTTTTTGGTAGCAAAAAATTCAATTATCCATGCCAATATCCAAAGTAAATAAATGCCGAGTAAAAATCCTAAACCATTCCATTTAATCGCTGCACTTGCACCAAAAAATATCCCAGATAAAGCCAACCATTTACTTTGTTTGAATTCGGAATCTTGTAGAGCAATAATTAAATACAAGTGAGCTAATAATCCAAAAATTACTAGATAAATATTATTCAGAGCATAGCGAGACTCAACTAAAAATAATCCATCTAAAGCTATGAGTAAAGCAGCAATCAAACCATAACTCCAACGGTCTGTTAATTGATAGGCGATCGCTCCCACTACTACAGGAATAAATGAACCTGTTAAAGCATTTATCCACCGATAACTCCAAGATGCTAAAGTAGAACCCGTTTCATTATTAACTATTTCTTGCCAAAAGGGTAAATGAGAACCTATCCAAATACTAATTGCAATGATATATTGACTGAGGGGAGGATGGGCGTTAAAAAATTCTGTTTGAGTCAGATAATTATTGGCAAATTTAGCATAATAAACCTCATCAAAAACGAGAGTATTAAAACGACCTAATTGCCAAAATCTCAGGATGGCTGAAAATAGAAATATACTAACCATGCCAATGGTAAACCATCTAGTTGATTGATGAGATATTGGTTGCATAAATAGAATTGAGTATAATTGAGTTCAGAGGCTTTTAATTTTAGGATAAAGAAATAAAAAACAGCCCTAAATTGCAAACAAATAGGGCTGTAAGTGAAAAAGTTAATATTACATTACATTCCTTTGTCAAAAATGTCAAGTCTTTGCTAGTGAAATTACGCCAAAATAATTATTGACTCAGATGTTAACTTGTTTAATAGTTAGTGATTAAAATTTTATCTATAATTGTAGCTTTATTTGCCTTGAATGCTCCAAGTTTAATATTGATTAATATTTAATTTATAGGATAATTTTAGCTTGTATTCTTAATCCTGTACTTAAAATTAAAAGCATCTCAATTTTGATGTTTAACGGAATAATTTCTGGGAGTTTTTCTCCTACTCTTAAGGGAAAGGTTGAATTTAAAACAACTCCTCTCCTGACTCCTTACAGTAATTACTCAATACCGAAGATTCACTCCAACAAATAATATTTAGCAATATAAAATCCAAGTATAGCAAAGTTTATGCTAATTGGTATCAGAACTTATACTAAATCCGGTTGAGTTATAAGGCAATAAGGTTTCCTGCGGAATGCTGCGCAAACAGATAAGACCAAAACTCATAAGGTATGGAATCATTAGATGAGTTTTTGAGATTACCCCAACTGCAAAAAAAAATCCTTAACTGAACTGTATTGATCTATAGACTCATCTACTTTCTTTCTTCCTTCTTCTTCAAAAAATTCTTAACTCAATTGTATTGAGTTATAAAGGTTATTGCTGAGGGAAGCACTCATGCAAAAGGCAAGAGGCAAAAGGAATAATTCAAGAGGAAGTTAAAGTACTACTCCGACAAGCGGATTTAGTATTATTTAATTAAAAATTAATTTTTTTTGATAAAATTTATTGTTATAATTAGATATTATACAAAATCAGGAAAGCATAAAATGATGGCACAAATGAATCAAAATTCACTAGAATTGGCTAATAAAAATTTACCTGTTCCAGTTAATCAAACTTGGGAACAAACAACTCAAAACTTACCGCAACAAGTTAAACAAACTTTGATTGAGCATCGAGTTCCAATTGCAATGGGTGTGGGGGCGGTTGTTTTAACTCCAATTCTTTTACCTTTGTTGAAACCTGTGGCTAAAGCAACTATTAAAACAGGAGTTTCTTTATTGGAAAAAACTAAAGGCGCTCTGGCAGAAACAGTAGAAGTTTTTGGAGATATTGTGGCGGAAGCAAAGGCAGAAGTAGCAGCAGAAACACAACATAAAGCTAACTTAAAAGCGGGTGCATATTCCCAACAAGAATTGAATACAAATAAATCAGCGACTCCATAGATTAAACTATAAATTTGATACTCTCTCCTTGCTTTATTTCTAGAGAGTTATACCAAATTAATGCCTAGATAGTTACATTTAATAATTAGTAATTAATAATTAACAATTAATAATTATTGAAGTAGCACTCAGAACTGAGCTATCAGCTTCTCAAGGTGTATAATGGGGGATAACTCAAGAGAAGCCGCTCCGCGTCTACAAACCCCCAAAAAAGCGCACGACTAATTTTTCAAATATAGTGGGGGACTTAAACCCTTGGATTTTTAGCTGACAGCTAGTTAATTACCTCTTCTTAAATTACAGATAGGATTGGTTAAAAGGAAAATTTTTTCGCTCAAAATAGGGAGTAAGAAATAGACAAAAACTTCGCTTTTTAATTGTCCCGTATTTCCCAACCATGACTTTTCTTTACCTAATAAAAAAAAATTAATGTCACAGTATTTTTTGAAACTGGTATTAGAATGAGCAAATATATAAGTATAATTAGTCAGCCGAAAATATTGCTATAGTGAATACCTAATACCAAATCTCAAAAATTTTCCTACATCTGATTGGGTAGGAGAGCGCTTTAGCAGGGGAGTAGGGGAGCGATCAAAATAGTAATAATATACATTTACCGAATAATTAATAATTATTAATTATTAATTATTCAGCTTTATTAGCCGACCCTCATAGGGGAAAAAGCGGTCGATATTCGGAGCTTTCTGTAGGATGAGATGCACTACCAACCTAGCCATATCCAATATTCCTAAAGAGAAAAGTGCTCTTGAATTTCCTGATACATATTCCGTTAGGGTTTTCCTTGAGGTAATTATCCATTATCCATTAATGAATGACTGATAATTGTCAAAAACATTATTGCATTTTACTGATTACTTAATCGTTGAAGTCTTGGTGAATCAAAGCATTATTTTTGGTAATTGGTATCAGACCAGTTTGATAAATGTTTACTACAAATATTTGCGTTACTTTTTCGGACTCAGGAGTCAGCAATACCGAGTCAGAATAAACAGTTTAAATATCATTTCTTAGGGTTAATATTTCGGTAGTCCTGCATGGTAATGGTGAGGATATATATTTTTTAATTTCTCCCACACTCCCGGTGCTTCCTTTACCATTACTATGCATCACCACCAAATATTTCTTTCTACTCAAAGGAAGATATCACCTAAAGTATTTTAACTATCCTGATTATTCGTAACATTCTTTTTTCACACTTGGTATAATATCAAGTCCGTTTAATTAGTGATGAAAAACCTATTCTATCGTCACAATGACAAATTTTCCTATTCTCCCGATTTAGTTAATTTCTAATACCGTTAATTTCTAATACCAAATCTCACGCATTATTGCTACATCTTCTTGAGAGTAGGGAGTAGGGAGTAGGTAGTAGGGTTTGACCGAATAAGTAGTAATAGCGCTTAATGGCTATAATCCTTAAAAACATTCCTGAATCTTACTTATTACTTAAGAAATGAAGTCTTGAGCAAGGTATTGCATTATTTTTGGGAATTGGTATCATTTCTTAGGGTTAATATTTTTTTTACTCAAAGGAAGATATCACCTAAAGTATTTTAACTATCCTGATTATTCGTAACATTCTTTTTTCACGCTTGGTATAATATCAAGTCCTTTTAATTAGTGATGAAGAACCTATCCTCTCCCCACAATGACAAATTTCCCTATTCTCTCGACTCAGTTAATTTATAATCTCATGTCCGTTGGTATAGTTCCGTGTAAAAGCTGGGGAAATATCTACCATATTTAAGGGTTTTCCTTCTATTACAGCTTCTTCCTTTTCTTCCTTCTTACTTCTTACCAAATAATTAATAATTATTAATTATTAATTAAATACCTTGGTTAAAAGCCTGCCCTTTCAAGGGGAAAAACAGAAATAATATTTCTTTATATTCAATCCTCTCAGTTTTAACCAGAGGTAATTATCTATTATCCATTATCCATTAATGAATTCTTCCTTACCTTCCCTATACAATACTGATTCTACCCGACTTGATATAAAACATTCATCGGCATTCATCCCGACAATGAATCAGAGATTACAATGGGTTTCTTTTGCCAAATTTTGATAAATATTTTGGGTTTCTTTCCTCAACCCAACCTACAGGAGCAAATTATTTATAAAAAACGTTACAGCTATTTATATTGATTTTTTTTGGGGGGAGATTTAATTGTGAAAATCTCCCCCTCATAATTTTAACACCGCCCATCGGTTTGAGACTCTGCTAAATTATCAGCAAATTCTTCGCCTATTTCTGCAAAAGTTGTCTTGCTTTGTTCATATAAAGAAATACCACTTTTAATCATAGCTTTGGCAAGAGGTCTACCCATTTTAGTAACAGTAGGAGCTACTAACGGACCTAATAAAAACACACCTAATCCTAAGATGGCAACTTGATTGTTAGTTTGACCGTCTTCAACCATTTCTCGGAGGTGAAGAGTTAGCACAGATTTTTTTAAGTGAACAAGTGACATAAGTAATTTTAAGAAGTAATAAGTAAGCAGAAAAAAGAAGAAAATGAAGTTGATTTTTTTGTAGGACTTGGTTGAGTAAATCAACTCTTGGGATTAACCAAAATGTATCTACAAAAACTCTCCCTGATAAAAGTTGCTAGATCGGTATTAAAGAGAAATTATCTAATAAGTACCAGGACATAAATAAATACCACTGTGTTAAGAACAATTAACAAAGCTCAAACCCTTTTCTGTTCATAGTTAAGCGTTCCCTATTCCCTAACTCCACAGTTAAGTTTAATTTTGTCCGACTACTTACCTGCTTGATGAAATTGATACAATACGCCACAAACAGTGACAAATTGATGTTTACTTCCTGTTGTAGGGACGTTGCATAACAAAAATGCGTTTCATGTCGCGCAGCGTTTCGGCTGTCGCCGACATTAAAAGCGGAGCTTTGCGTCAGCAAAACGTCCCTACCTGAGACCGTCGGCGGTTACTCATCCACAGGCATTTTCATATCGGCGACAGCCTAAACGTTCAAGCCAAGCGCATTCCTTAAATTAATACTTGCATTCAAATCTCGAGCTAAGGGCGCAAATATTTCTGATTCATTAGTCAAATAGCAAGTGTTATTTACCGAATAATTAATAACTAATAATTATTAATTAGAGTTGTCGCTAAATAGATGGAAAAAATCGCTCAAATTAAGACACAGCAGTAATTCCAGACGTTTTTATTTAGGAATAGCTAAAATCCTTACTTGACTTGGGTTTGCCAGTTTTTTTTAGTTATAAAGCGACAAGTCTATTAAATAATTCAGCTTTATTAGCCTCCCCCCATAGGGGAAAAGCGGTCGGAAAGCGGAGCATTCCGTCAGGATGGGATGGCGAGGTCTCCCGAAGAATGCAGAGCCGCGAACGCAATTCAAGTCGCTCCGCGAAACGCCATATTCAATCGACCAAGAGAGCGGTCGTTTGCGGAGCATGGAGTAGGGTGGGATATGGGTTACCTAACCATATCCAATCGACCAACTCGAGAAAAGTGCTAGGATATTTCCTTATATTCAATTCCGTTACGGTTTTAATCAGAAGTAATTATCCATTATCCATTATCCATTAATAAACAGTTTCCAACTGATGTTGCACCAGAGGGCGTAAACTATTTAAACCAGCCGCGATCGCACTACCATTATGGACCACAGTAGCAATTAAAGGATGTAGTCCCACTGTGGAGGCCA
>JAAUYL010015706.1_pt1 | contig 25437 bp, 18 predicted proteins | sample 7278011 | NCBI WGS metagenome assembly JAAUYL01 (sample SAMN14350225, study PRJNA611818) | marine sediment metagenome | isolation source: surface marine sediment (1.8m) | place: French Polynesia: Moorea | collected 2018-08
ATTTAGTCGGTTGTAATCCTGGTTGGTTTTGTGAACGAATAATCGATCATCAAATTAAAGCTTATGGACTAGAAGATACAGTCGAACATAAGAGAGGACAATACATTATTTTGCTCGCAGATGTTATTACTCGGTATCAGCAAGGGAAAAGCGTTCTCTACTATGCTTATAATCCTCACTGGATATCTACAGTTTTAAAACCAGAGGAAGATATAATTTGGTTGGAAGTTCCCTTTACCTCTCTTCCAAAATCGCAGAAAAATATAACAGCAAAAGACACTACTATAGAAGGTAAAAATCTTGGATTTGCTGTAGATCGCCTCCGCATTTTTGCCAACAAAGAATTTTTAGCAGCTAACCCAGTTGCCAAACGTTGGTTTGAATTAGTTCAAATTCCGGCTGAGGATATTAATGTTGAAAGTCTATATATTAAAGAGGGTGAAGATTCTCCAGAGGATATCCGTCGCCATGCTAAAGAATGGGTTTAAAATAATCAAGAATTGTTTGATACTTGGTTAGAAGAAGCAAAAAAGGCGACAGATATTTGACTTAGAATCTAGTAGTTACTTTCTATAGTTTTTTTATATCTGGATGAGAATTACTTTCTAAATATTTGATAATTATCAGAACTGTTTCATCTAAAAAACTTCAGAGACTGAGAAATCCAAAATGGTGCGTTACGACAGATTATTGAATCCCTTTCATAGTCTGAATTTTTCGCCGTCTAACGCACCCTAAAATTTTGCTGATAACTGAATTAATCCCACTTAATTTTTTTTCCAGATTCCAGAGCATAGTAAAGTTCTAATCTATCCTGATTATTCAAAGTCATCTGAAAAGTAGAACCATCTTCTATCTTTCTAAAAAAGAGGATAAATTCACGATCTTTTTGAAATAACTTAACTTCGTAACCTTTAACTGTTCCCCGATCGAGCAATTCAGCATTTTGAGGTTCAGAAACTTTGACTATACCTCCAAATTTCTTACCAATTTTCATATCTGATAGTGCTGTAAATTTATCTATACCTCGACCTAAAAGTGGAGTTTTATATGTTTCGATTTTAGGCATTGGATACTTATTTTTCAGTTCTGGAGACGACCATTTATAGTAATCAAAAAATGACAATGGGATGTAAGAATCAGCCGCATATTTCAGCTCTGATGAAGTTGAACGAATTTCGGAAGAAACATATACAATCATTCCCATATTAACTAAACTTTCAACAAGTGGTTTAAAATCCTTATCTCCAGATAGTAAAACTGCTTTTGTCATATTATTACCCATAGCATGATTCATCATATCTACTGTGAGTATAATACCAGCTTCTTTTTGAGATTTTTTTGTCAAATTCCCTAGCTTAACGTGATATTCTTCTAAAGAACGAATTTGATTAAAATAATCTTTTTGTTGAGATACACGTTCTTCAAAATCTATTTTTTCCTCATACTTACCTTGAATCCGATCTATATAGTCATAATAGAAAACTTTTCGAGCATCAAAAAAATTTTTGATGGCATTAAAATCAATATTAATATTCTCGTCTTCGACTTCATTTCCAAACCATTTAGCAGTGGAGTCTATATAACTTTTTCTGAGGTAACTTCCATCTATAAATAAATAAGTTACTTTTGAAGATTGTAGTTCGGTAGGATTATGAGTATTTGACATTTTTGACAATAAATCTATATTTTTTAGTTTAACTTTAGATTACCGAATAATTAATAATTAATAATTATTAATTAAATAATTCAGGTTAAAAGCCGACCCTTTCAAGGGGAAAAAAAGTGCTAGGACATTTCCTTATATTCAATTCCGTAACGGTTTTAACCAGAGGTAATTATCAATTATCAATTATCCATTATCCATTAATGAAATATATTCTAGCTATTTAATACCAATTCCCAAAACTAATGCTATACTTAGACGACACTTCAATTATTAAGTAATTAAAAAAGGCGGATGGAACCTTTTTGATAATTATTAGCCAGGAGCGTATTAATTATTCATATTTTTACTTCTCTGTAGGGAAGTTGCATGGAACGTTCCTACCTCCGACCCTACTACCCTGCTCTGAAATAGATAAAGTTTTTGATAAATAGTATCACATACCCTTTAGCTAAATAATCTCTTACTTAAGATTAACTTAACAAAATACTATAAGTGTCAAGCATCAATCAACATCTTTGATTAATTCTTCTAAAAAAGATTGACCAGCTTTTTCCAAATTAGAGTCAAGAGCAAATGTCAAACTACGCAATCTTACTTGACTTTCACCAACTAATTGATTGATGGAATTAGTTAATTTTTGAGGATAAACTAAAATAGCTTCGTGACATTTTTTATAAGTTGCATAAGCTACCACTTGATGAATATCATCTGGCGATGGTCTGGCATCTAACTTATATTTAGTATCAAGAATATAAACAACCTTACGAGTTTTTACTTCATAAATAACTAAATCGATTCGACAATAAATTTTATCGTCAATAATATCTACTTTTTCTTGCTCTTGAACTCTTAAATTTGAGGGTAGATTAATTTTCAACCATTCAGCTACAAATTTTTCATAGAGTTTAGCCATATCTATTAAAAAAGGTAACATTGAGTAATTACCCTGTTGATGACTAGCTCCAATATTATCTAAAAAAAATCGACATAAAGCGTGTAAAGATTGATAATCTTCATTCAGACGATGATATTTTCTGTCTACACAATCACTAGATTTAAAAGGTTGTAAATTTACTAAACTTTGCAAAATATGAAAAGCCTTTGCCACTGTTGGAGCGACATTTTCAGAACAGAAACCACTACGACCAATCATAAACAAAGTCCAAGCCAAAATTTGATTATCAGAAATATTAGCAGTATGTTCTTGATAATCACATTTCAACCTAACATCCCAGGGTTTTTGCATAACTTGCTGTATATTTAACCGCCCCCGAATATAAGTTAAATTTTCTGTTTTTGGCAGATAAGTGCGATAAAAACCTTTTCGACCCCGGTCTAATATTTTTTGAACCAGAATATTAACTAAACAGTTGTAAAATTCCTGTAGAGACTCACAGTTAACTAAACCATCTAAGAAACGAAAACTTCTGAGATTGTAGGCATATTCCAACATTCCAAATAGGTTATGAAGCGGTACTTTTGGTTTGAGAATGATGTGAAAATCTGGAGTGATGGGAATATAACCCACCCATCCTTGAGAAGTAAATTGCCATTTGTTGTTGGTTTTAGGAGTTGGAAATTCAACTTTAATTTTTTTGCCTTTTTCGTCGTATTCTTGCCATAATTTAGTGGCAATATCATAATCAATTTTATCTGGTGGGAACTGGCGAGATTTATATTCAATAAGTTCGATAATTTGGGGAGATTTCATATTGCAAAAAGGCAGCTATAACAAAGATTTTTTACAGGAAGAGATGTTTGGAGAAGTGTGTATATAATTTAGGACTTATATAGAATCCGGATAATTACTATAGCCTGCGTCATTGTGACTGGAACGCAGTGGAAGGAAGCAATCTCAGGCGTCTAGGAGATTGCTTCCTGTCGTCGCAATGACGAGTTTTAATCGGATTCTATATTACGCAAAGAAACCGGGTTTTTAGGATAAATCCTTGTTTTTAAGAATAAATATTGGGGAAGAAACTCGGTTTCTGGGGTTGCCTGGGTAAGTCCTATATTTTTTTGATTATGACATTCGATGTTGAATTTTATCCCACCGAAATTCATCAACTTTTTCTGGTTGAGCAAAGAAATATTCCTCTAAATATGGTTCAATTTCCATTTGCCAAATATCTTGTATTTCCTCATCAATATTTTCTCTAAGAAAAAAGGAAACACCGACTTGATAGTGAGGGTCGTTTATTTCTTGGTTGACTTCTTCTAAAATTTCAATTAATTCTTCCACTGGAAAATATTCTTCTATTTGTTCGTTATAGTATTGACGCAATATTTCGTAGTTAGGAGAGAGGGTGATAAAAGCAAAGCGACGACGAAGTGCATGATCTACTAAAGCGATAGAGTGATCGGCAGTATTCATCGTACCAATAATGCGAACATTTTCCGGAATGCTGAATAACTCTCTACTACCAGCAAGGGGAATTTTTGCATCGCGATATTCCAGAAGATACATAAGTTCACCGAAAACTTGGGAAAGGTTAGCGCGGTTAATTTCATCAATGATGAGTACGCAAGTATTTTGACAGAGTGCTGCTTTTTGACAAAATTCCAGGAAGCGACCGGGAATAACAGGGTAGGTGAGTTTACCATCTTCACTTTGCGGTCGAATACCTTGGATAAAATCTTCGTAGGTGTAAGCAGGATGAAATTGGATGATTTCCCAGAAACCGTCACCTCCAGCAATTAAATGTTGAGCGAGTTTTTGAGCAAGGAAAGTTTTGCCTGTACCCGGTGAACCTTGGAAAATCGCTTGTTTTTTGCGGTCGATCCCGCGTATCCATTGGGTAAGTTGTGTTTCGGCGATATTGGTTTCTTGGGAGCATCGGAATATAGGATACATTAAACCAGTTACACTTAGGTATTCATGTATTACTGGCATTGGATCGTCGTATTTTGCTAGTAAAACTAAAGGAAACAGTTTCTTAAATATTGATACTATATCTTTGCTTAGTTCAAAGAAATTAAAATATTTATTGTTGGTTTCTGATAGATTAATCTTTGCTGTTACAGCAATACCTCTCATAAAACCTTTTTTGTTTTGAGAATCTGTTATCCGTTGCTCCATAGTTAATTCTTGATTAAGAGTATGATTGCCCTGTGAGGTACTATAAGCAAGTTCTAAAAGAGAATTAATTTTTGTAAGACTATTGTTAATATTGTTAAAAGTATAATTGCTCTGTGAGGTACTATAAGAAAATTCTAAAAGATATTTTTCTGAAATAGTTTTTAAAACAGAATTAATTTCTGTAAGATTATTATTAATATTGCTTTGAAAGCGTATTTGTTCTGTTCTATAAATATAATGATGTGGTATCCAAAACCCTATCCGTAAATCCCAATTTTCTGCATTACCAACGAATAAGAAGCCTGCTTGTGTGCTAAAAAATAATCCTTTACCGTTGATAGATAATGTAGGTAAATCTTCAACATCAACAGATATAATATATTGAGTAATATATTGTGATAATTGTTGAAAAATAGCTTTTTCTAAGCGTTGCAAAAATTCATACTCAATTTCTGGTTTTGAGGTCGAATTTATGGAAACAACAAAATCAATTATTTCTTCTTCAGAAAGCTCCGACAGTAAATGATACAATTTTGGATTAAAATTTCCATTAGCCATATTACTATTTTGTGGTATATTTTCAGTTTTATAGATTTTAGTTTATTTCTAAAGCATTGTAAATCAAATCCTCATTTTTATATTTTTTTTCAAAATTTATTCCTTTTTTCATATTATAAAATTTGTAATTATCAAATAAATAAAATTAGCTAAAAATTTAGTTATGAACAAATTTAAACAAGGTAAATTTAAACAATAATTAAATAGCCATGAGTCAAACTTTATATTTAGAAACAAGTGTTATTGGCTATTTAACCCCCAGACATTGAGTTAGAGTGTATTTTGGTTGATTTTGTTTTTCTTTAGATGCTTGTATCACCTTGTTATTTTCTGAAGTGAAGTCGATATTAAATAAATTAAAAGGATTGAAAAGATGCGGATATTTATTATAACGGTACTCCAAGTAGGAACTTATATCTAATAGAATATTATTACTAATTGCTAATAATAGTAGAGGAAATATTCCTTCAAATTTAAGAGTTATTGACTCTATTAACTGTTTACGAGAGTATCTTAGTAACTCTTCAAGAGGAAGACAATCAATTATTTTAATGTCTTTAATTGAACTGTTTTTTCTGCTCAAAATCTTGAACCAATCACCTAAGCGATTAAAAGGATGAAGTTTTTTACTAGATAGCCATGAATCAAGCAGGGAATATTTTTCAGATAGATAGGTATGTTGAAAAATAATTTCCGGCACTTTTGTCGCAAATTTTCCTTGATAATTATCTAAAAAACGCTTTTTATCCGGACTACTACCATCAACATACATACCTATATTTAAAGTAGGATAATTATTATTTATGTGTTCTCCCGGAAAATTCATAAACAAACAAGTGTTAATTTCCATATTTTCTGATTCTTGTTTATGAGGATATAGATAAAAATAAAATTGGTTATTTCCTAAAATAAAATCGTCTAAAACACATTCTTTATAAACTTCAATCTCCAAAAAAAGTTGATTTGATACCCGATTAGCAATTTCTTCTAAAGGTTTTTCAACATAAGTTTTAAATTCCAGTTTGTGAGAATCGTAATAATTTAATACATCTATTTCATCTAGTTCACGAGAAATTGTTTCAATTTCTCTATAAAAATTATAAGTTTCTACTGAGAAAGGAGATTCTGGGTGTACAAAAATATCTACCATTTTTTTCAACAAATTAACTCCAGGTTTTATTTAAGGGAACGCCGATTGATAGTTGGGGTCGTTGATTTATTGGTTGACTTATAGAAACAATTTACTAGCTTTCAAACATTGTTAATACAATAAAATTAGCTGAAAATTTAGTTATGAGCAAATTTAAAATGGTAAATTTAAACAAGAATTAAATAGCCATGAATGAAACTTTATATTTAGAAACAAGTGTTATTGGCTATTTAACCGCCAGACCAAGACAAAGTCTAATTGTTGCTGCTAATATGTAATATGGCAGTAACCAGAGAATGGTGGAATACTCGCCGAAGCAATTTTGAAATATATGTCTCTCAAGTCGTATTTTTGCCATAACTTTGTGGCAATATCATAGTCAATTTTATCAGGTGAAAACTGGCGATATATATATTCACTAAGTTCGATAATTTCGGGAGATTTCATATTGGAAAAAGCCAACCATAACAGAGATTTTTTTTTACAGGAGGAGATGTTTGGAGAAGTGTCTATCTAATTTTCTGATTCTGATATCCGATGTTGAATTTTATCCCACCGAAACTCATCGACTTTTTCTGGTTGAGCAAAGAAAAATTCCTCTAAATATGGTTCAATTTCCATTTGCCAAATATCTTCTATTTCTTCTGCAAGATTTTCTCTCAGAAAAAAGGAAACACCAACTTGATAGTTGGGGTCGTTGATTTCTTGGTTGACTGCTTCTAAAAGTTTAATTAACCCTTCCACTAAAAAATCTGTGTCTATTTCCTGGTGATATTGGCGCAATATTTCGTAGTTGGGAGAAAGAGTAATAAAAGCAAACCGACGACGGAGTGCATGATCTACTAAAGCAATGGAGCGATCGGCAGTATTCATCGTGCCAATAATACGAACATTTTCGGGAATACTGAATAATTCTTCACTACCAGCAAGGGAAATTTTGGCGTCGCGGTATTCCAGGAGATACATAAGTTCCCCGAAAACTTGGGAAAGGTTAGCACGGTTAATTTCATCAATAATGAGTACACAAGTATCTTGACAGAGTGCTGCTTTTTGACAAAATTTCAGGAAGCGACCGGGAACAACAGGGTAGGTGAGTTTTCCATCTTCGCTCTGCGGTCGAATACCTTGAATAAAGTCTTCGTAGGTATAAGCAGGATGAAATTGGATGAGTTCCCAGAAACCGTCACCTCCACTGATTAAATGTTGAGCGAGTTTTTGAGCGAGGAAAGTTTTACCGATACCCGGTGGACCTTGGAAAATGGCTTGTTTTTTGCGGTCGATAGCGCGTATCCATTGGGTGAGTTGTGTTTCGGTGATGTTGGTTTCTTGGGAGCATTGAGTTAGAGTGTATTCTGGTTGTAAATTAGAACTCTCCAAAAATACCGATTTTGGAATGGCAAGATCGGGGTTTGATAACTTTTTCTGGAGATGTTTATTGCTTGAAGTGGAATTGATTTTTTCATCTTGATTAGTTTCATAAATATTGTCTGTACTGTTTATATTTTCACTAGGAAAATTGTATTTTTTCACAGCTACTAACCAATGACAAAACATATCAAACAAATCATCATCTCGCATTGCAGGTATATTTTGTTTCTGCATTTCTTCAGCTAACTCTAAAATTAGATTATGACCAGTGAGATTAATATATGGGTATTCAGTTAGCTTTTCAGTATATTTTGTGTTACTTAAATAATTAATTACTTTTCTCGATCTATCATTAATCAAAAGAAAATCATCCGGTTTCAGTGCATTCAGAATAGGTGTCATTTTTCCTGCTTGAAATTCTCCAGAATTTGGGAATTTAGAAAAGTTTTTACAAGCTAATAAAAATTTATGATAATCTGTAATACAGGAATTTACAAAATTATAAATTTCTCTAGCAATAACAGACCAATATTCTTGCTTTTCCCAACCTTGATTTGTCCAGAATTGAAACCATTCAGTTAAATCAATATTGTTTGATTCAGTAATGTGAATCCATGCACCCCTTTGTCGATTTCTGGGAGTATTAGTATGAGGTAAAAGTTTGAATCTAACGGATTCAGTTATGTCTTCCCCTACCTTAACAGCAGCAGTTATTTCTTCAAAATTACGGCGACCTTGTTGACGTTGTTTTTCATAAGAAGCTCTATGATTTAATCCTTCTGAGCTATAGGGATATGAGTCAGCAAATTCCTGGAAAAGTTGAATAAATAAAGTTAGTTGTTTAATTGCCATAGAGAGTTATTTTTATTTTTTAATTAGGGCTTCCTGATTAATTATAAAAGTATTGATAAATATAAGGTATTAGTCTTTTTGGGGTTCAAAAAAGTGCCAGCTTTCCGGTGCCAATAGCTGCAAAAAGCTAGTATTTTGGGCTGCATAAGGTAGAACAATCTTTAGACAAAACTTACCTCCTACCTCCTCGCTCATTCCCCTAACTCCTGTCTCCTGTCTCCTGTCTCCTGTCTCCTACCCCTACTAAAAGACTTTTGAGCGCAAACCCTAATTATTCAAAATCATAATCTACTAATCTCTTAAGAATTTCCCATTCATCGGGTTTTAAATAACGATAACTTTGGGGTGGTCTAAAATTTTTCAATTCTTGTCTTAGTTTTTCTAATTCAACTGGTTTTTTAAAGGTCTTGCTTTTTTTGAAAAATATTCCTATGCCAATGCCCAACTTTACTCCTGAATAATAATCGTAAAATTCTTCAGGGGTAATTCCTGCTTTGTCTTCTACTTCCTCCCAAAGGTAACGAACTTCTTTTTTAATAATGTTTTTGATTTTAAAGTAACCAACAACAGCTTTTTTAGGAGATGAAACATAAACAATCACTAAATCATCTTTCTCTAAATCAGGAAAAACACGACGTAATTCAACTTTTTTTGTTCTCTCGTAGAAAATTTTATCAGCATATTCGGGTTTTATAGATAAAAGAACTGTATTTGGCATACTCGAAGAATCCTGATTAATTTTTGTTTGCTTTATCATATATTTTAGCAAATTGCTCTGGTGTTATTTTAAAAAGTCCTTGAACAGTTATCTGTTTTTTTAGTATATCTTGAAGTTCTTTTAAAGTTATAGCATTAGTGAATATTTGAGTATCACTAAATCGAATAGCCATTATATCTTCATTAGGATTATTCTTGGTTATTTTTATTAAATCTTCTAACTTATATACACCTAGATTACGAAATTGTCTATATAATTTTTCGGGTTTGTCTACTATAACTTCATCTAATCGAGAACAAGCTTTAATTACTTTTGTTTTCCCGTATCCGTATGGAAAATCTTTATCATTGCTGACATACCATATAATCCTACCAATTACACCAGGTTTTAAACCTCTCTTAGAACGATAAAATACAAGTTCACGTTTAAGTGCTAATTCAGTTTTAGAGCCAAATAACCAATTATTAGCTAACTCTTCATCAAATAAATCTTTTGCCCAAAATGGTTTAATAGGAATAATCCATGTAGGAACATTTGCATCAATTATTTTTGCAGGCCACAGAAAACGTTCTATTTCTAGTGTTGTTTGTGAATTTTTAGTTAATTCATGCTGACTAATAGTTTTGGCAATTTTTAGACAAAAATCTGACTTATACTCTAATTCTAGTTCTGCTAAATCGTGAAGACGTTGGGATAATTGAGATGCTGTTTCTGCTACTGGAATATTTACCTTTATATATTCTCCCTTATTCTTAATAAAAGCATCTTCTTGAATAGCTTTAACAACTATCTCTTGCAAATAGGAGTCAGTGATTCTTGTAAAATATCTGTTCTCCTGAGCTGAAATTATTATGGAGTGAAAAATCAAATAACGTGCAAGTGTTCCACTTAAAGAATCATCTTTTTTAACTCTTAGCAATGGAATTTCTAATTCATAATATTTTGATTTTTTATAAACAATTAAACCTACTGGTTTATCTTTTTCCATTACAAGCTGATGACATACAAACTGAGAATAATTAGTAATAAAACTACGGAGTTTTCGCTGAAAATATCCTTTTGTCTCACCATTTTTTTGACTCCAAAAATAATCAGTAAGCTGGTTGATTTGATTTATCACTACGGATTGAAGATTAATTTTATTTGAACCCGCTAATCGTACAGGTTGATATCTAGTGCTTCTGCGAATTTCATCTAGGTTAATAATGAGGTTACTAGGATTAGTTATTTCTAGCTGAAAAATTTTATAGATTTCATCCGTTAAATTTAAAATCTGCGAATCACAAGTTACAAAAATTCGGCATTCAGAAGCAAGCGTCATAGCTAGCTGACGTATTTGTGATTTATCAAGTTTGAGATTACTTCCTACCATAAACTCTTTAATAGAGTCTAAAAAACTCTCAAAATTTTGCTGATTATATGGTAACTTTGTCAACTTTTCTGCATTGAGACGCTTATATTTTCTATCCTGCGAATCAGTAATATTATTAATAGCATTAAAAATTTCATCAGTGACACATAACTCTAAATCATCTTGTAGCCAATCAGCAAATAAAGACTCTGATTCTCCATTTTTAAAACTATCATTTTCATGCAAATCAAAGAACACAGTTGTATCAATAATTGCACATAGTTTAGAATCGAGCTTTTCGGTAGCATTAACAGAAAATAAATTGGGATGACCATGATCTAGCCACCAAACTGTTAAAAGTTTTCCTTCCTTACTTTTTCCAGGCTTTTCATTTAACGGAACAAAGCCTAACTTAGACCACATTTTATCTAATCCATAATCGCGACGACATTTTAACTTAATACCATAAAATTCTAGATAATTTTGACTTAAATAATTTACCAGTTTCCTAGTAATACCCTTACCGCGCCATAATTCAGTAACGCATAAATGAACTATTACAAGGTGATTACCTCTACGAACTTTTCGATACATCAAATAACCAATAAAATTTTCTTTCGGAGCCAGAGCTACAATAATTTGGCGACGTTTTGCATGATCAAAAAAAGTATCGTAAGATAAATGACCTAGGGTTTTTCTGTTAGCATCACCCAATTCAATAACAGTTTGCAAATGGGGAGATTTTTCGTCAATTTCTATAATTTTTATTTGTGCTGTCATTTTTGCTCTTTATAATCATAATTACAGTATATTCTAATTTAGACTATTTTTTTACATGGAATTGTCGCCATATTGCCAACCCTGAAATCCAGAAAAAACTGCCTAAAATTAGCACTAACTTTGGCTATGAATTACCAAAAAATTTTGGTTTAAAGCCTCCCCATTTTAAGGGGATAATAAATAAAAAATTTTATGATTAGTCAATCCTCTCCTTGAAAAGAAGAGGTAATAATTAATTATTAATTATTGAACAATACTTTGTACACCCTATCAATTAGGACGAAAAAACTATGATGTTACCTGATGAAGTTTTAGAAGAAATTTACAAAATACGAGAAGAACACGCCAAAGCTTTTAACTACGATCCGGAATTAATATTCGCCGACTGGTTAGAAAAACGAGAGCAATTCGAGAAAGAATCGAAAGGGAAAATCATCAAAACTCCTTTGAAAAAAAGAAAAGAAGGTGTCTCTGAAGAGCGGGTATGATTTTCAAACAAAGTAGAGACGTTCCATGGAACTACAGGGTTATCATTTTTTTAACGAGGTTTATTGACCTGAAAACTGCTTTAAACTCTAGAAACAGGAGCAAAATACAAAACCATAAACTGTTCTGGTTGCAAACCCAATGATTCATAAGTGCGCCCATTATGGTCGCAAAACTCAACCTCAAATGCTTTCCCACCAGCCAAAATTTATACTACTGTACCTACCTGTCCGCGATGTAAATTTACTTCGGGTAAGTCTTTTGTAAGAGCTACTACATCTAATAGTTTGATTGTTTCATTCATATTTTCACAGTTAATATTGTCATCTTTAACTTCATTTATTATACTATAGAACTAATTGTTTAATAATAATTAAAATCCAACTTAAAGAATGAGTAAGTTAATAGCTTTTGGATGGTATGGAGGAAAATTTAATCATCTTGATTGGTTACTGCCACTGTTGCCAGAAACGCAACATTACTGTGAACCTTTTGGTGGTTCGGCAGCAGTTTTATTGAATAGAAAACCCTCTCCTGTAGAAACCTATAACGATCTAGATGGAGAAGTTGTTAACTTTTTTAGAATGTTAAGGGACTCTCAAGAAGAACTAATTCAAGAGATCGCTCTTACTCCTTTTTCTAGAGAAGAATTTAAAATAGCGCTGACTCCACCTACAGAAAAAATTTCTGATTTAGAACGTGCGCGTCGCTTTTTTGTCCGAGCAAGACAAGTCAGAACGGGATTAGCTCAAACCGCCAGCGTAGGACGGTGGGCACATTGTAAACTGACAACCAGAGCAGGAATGGCAGGTGCTGTTTCCCGTTGGTTAGGTAGTGTAGAGGGGTTATCGGAAATTGTGCAAAGGTTGCTGCGGGTGCAAATTGAAAATTCTCCAGCTATTGAAGTTATCAAACGTTTCGATAGCGAGGAAACACTTTTTTATTGCGATCCACCCTATCCCCATGACTCGCGGACGGATAAAAAAGCTTACGGGTATGAAATGACCGATGACGAACACAGAAAATTAGCTGAAGTGTTGCATAATGTTCAAGGCAAAGTTGCGATTTCTGGATATCATTGTCAATTATTTGATACGCTTTATCAAGACTGGTATTATATTGATGCTCCGGCAAAAAAAGCTCATTCGACTAACACTCGTACCGACGGAAAAAAGCAAAACCGGGTTGAAGTTTTGTGGGTAAATTATCAAATATCAGAACAGGAGGTTAAATGTCAGAACCACCAGAAATCCTTGAAACCATCTATCGAAGGGCAACAACTAACATTGCCCGGTCTTTTCTAGATGACAACGAAATGAGTCAGCAAGTAGAGTATATTGCCCGAAATCTGAAAAACCGTGCAGGAGTAAGATTGCTGATGTCTTGCTTATTGGCAAAAATTCATAAACCAGAACTAGATGTGAGAAAACCTTACACAGAGATAGGTAGTAGTGATGCTTTTTCAGGGCGTACTTATGATGAGCAATATATTACTCCCTTTATCAATAAGTATAATTTGCCTTGTAATAATACAACAGCTTTTCTCACACCTGCTCTACGAAACCGTAACAATACTTTGACAAAAGACTTTAATCTTGTTGGTCGTCCACCACAACTTTACCGTGCTATTCTCAATTTACTGGATGATGTTTACAATAACTGTGTTTTACCTTTCGACCTTCTAACAGAAACCGTTCGTTGGTTAATTATTGTGAAAAATGAAAGGCAGCAACGCTTAGAATCATTGATTCAAACACTAAATACTACTAGAGATGATACACTCCTGCTCTCTTGTGAAGATATAGTTAACCTGATTGAAAAACATTTGAGTTTGAAAGGAACAAGTCGTCTTCCAGTTCTAATAGTAGCTGCTGCATATAAAGTAGCTGAAAAATACCTAAAAGAAAGGATACTTTCTCTTCATTCTCATAATGCTGCCGATCTTCAAACAGGTGCATTAGGAGATGTAGAAATTACATTAATTGATAATGATGAGGTTGTCACTTGTTATGAAATAAAAAATAAATCTGTTACTAATAATGACATAGATATAGCATTACAAAAATTATCTTTAACCAATAAAAAAATAGATAACTATATATTTATTACTACTGAAAAAATTAATTCACAAGTTCAAGAATATGCCCGCTCTTTATACTTAAATACTGGAGGAATAGAATTTACTATTCTGGATTGTATTTCTTTTACTAGACATTTTATCCATTTATTTTATAGGTTAAGAAATAACTTTTTAGAGGTCTATCAAGAACTAATTCTGTCAGAACCAGAAAGTTCAGTTAGTCAACCAGTAAAAGAAGCTTTTTTAGCAATGCGTCAAGCTGTTGAAGTTGGTATGGAAGATTCCTAATTTATCAGGACTTGCACACACATATCAAATATCAACCATTTGTCGGGGTTAACAGCCCGTTAACCCCGACAAGATATATTGGTTCTGCCTAAGTCCTGATACTATAGAACTAATTGTTTAATAATAATTAAAGTCTAACTTAAAGAATTAGTAAATTAATAGCTTTTAGATAGTATAAAAGAATTAGTAAATTAATAGCTTTTAGATAGTATAGAGGAAAATTTAATCATCTTGATTGGTTATTGCCACACTTTGTTGTAGTTTAGATATTTTACTCTGGAAACTTTTTCTCAAACTTTTATAGAGACTTTCTTGGAAAAGTCTCTACATTTTATTTGCCAGATTCTAATATTAAATCGGGTTCAAGAACATCACAATCAATAAGCCAAAATAATGATGATGAACTTATTGAATCTATGTACGCTCAAGCAGATTTTTGATAATTCGTTTTTTGAGCAAACTTATCCATAAATTCAATCAGATGTTTCACTGCATCTAAAGTGACAGCATTATAAAGACTGACACGACATCCTCCCTTAGTACGATGTCCTGCTACACCAACAAGTCCAGATGCAAACGCTTCCTGAATGAACTGTTCTTCCAAGCTTTTCGTAGGCAAAGTAAAAACTACATTCATCATCGATCGCGACTCAACTTCTACAGGGCAATCAAATAAAGGCGTTGCATCAATAAAATCATAGAGAGCAGAAGACTTTTGCCTATTAATCTTCTCCATTGCTTCCACACCACCAATATCTTCTTCTATCCAGCGCAAAATATGCCACATCATATAGATAGAAAAACATGGAGGTGTATGATAATTAGACTTCTTTTCAATGTGGGTACGATAATCTAAAAGTTCTGGTATATCGTCCGGACTATTTTCCAAAATACTCTTTCTGATTACAACCGCAGTCACTCCCGAAAGTCCGACATTTTTCTGAGCGTGTGCATATATACAAGCACAGGGAGAAGGATCGACAACCTTACTCAAAAAGTCAGAACTCATATCAGCAACTATGGGAATGGGAACTTCAGGGAAGTCTTTAAATTGAGTTCCGACAACAGTATTATTAGTGCAAAGATGTAAATATTTAGCACCAGAGCGTGTTTGAATACTGCCCGACTTAGGAACATAAGTATGGTTACGATCGCCTGATGCAGCAATAATCTTTAAATCTCGACCCAAACTTTTTGCTGCTTTAATAGCTTTTTCCGCCCAATATCCGGTATCAATATAATCTATCTTGTCTCCCGGATGAGATAAATTCATTGGCACCATCAGAAATTGTAGCGAACCTCCCCCCTGGAGAAATATCACCTCAAATTCGTCCGACAAATTCATCATTCTCTTAATTCGAGCAGCACTGTCATCAATGATATGCTGAATCTCATCTGTGCGATGGCTTAATTCCATCACACCCATACCTGTATTATTGTAGTTAAACCATTCTGAGTGAACTCGCTCCAGCACAGGTAAAGGTAAAGCACCAGGACCTGCATAAAAATTGTCTACTCTATCTTTTGTATTTTTCATTGAGGTTTATCCGCAGTAATTATATTTAGCTGTGTAGGTAAAAGGATTTGTTTGTGATTCTCAAAACCAACATTTGTCAACCAAGAAACAACTTCTTCACCCGTAAAATCTCCTGCTCGAGGACTGAAAGCGATTTTCACATACATATCCATCATTGTGTCTAAGAAATGCTTTTCCTTGTTTTCCCCGATCTGGGTAAAATCTTGTATAATCACCAATCCTCCTGGTTGTAATACCTCAAAAGCACGAGCACAGATTCGACGGTTTTCCTCTTCATTAGTAACAACAAATACTCCCGAAATCAGAACGACATCATAATCTGTATCTAATTCCATAGTGTGAAAATCTCCCTCTTTGAGAAGGACACGATCGCCCACCTTCTTTTCTTCTACTTGCTTTTGAGCCAACTCCAATGGCTCTTTTGCATCCAAAAGGCAGACTTGAAGATTAGGATAAGCTTGGCAAAGTGGTATGCTATAACTACCCATACCACCGCCTACATCAAGTAATTTCTTTCGTCCTGTCAAATCTGTATTTTGAATCAGATTGTTTATTTGACCAGACTCTGCACGGTTATGTTGTCCGTACATATAGTCTTTCCAGTAAGTCGGAGCATCTACAAAACCATTCTCAAAAGGCAGTTCTGTCCGCCCTTCTATAATCAATTGGTCTAACTTTCCCCAACTTGACCAATAATTTGTGATGTGTAGTGCTAAGTCACCCAGATAATCAACTTTACCTGGTATGAGACGATCTGATGTATCCTGACTGTTTTTGTACTCATTCCCATCTTTTTCTAGGAAACCCAAAACTACACAAGCTTCTAAAAAAGAGTGCGTAAATTTAGGGTCGCTATTGAGATGTTTGATAATAAATTCATCAGAACAAGGTTGCTTTTCTTCCAGGAGTGAAAAGATTCCTAATTTTATTCCTGCCCTAAGAACAGCAGTATTCCAAAATTGATAAATTGTCTCGTAAGCAATGCTCATTATTTTTCCTGCTCTTTATAATGTCACACAGTAATTTTTTATAGAGACGTTGCATGGAAGGTCTCTACTACTGCAACCAGATATTCGGCCATACATAATCAAGTGAAAGGTAAACTTTAATAATGACAAATTTCTACAGATGCAAGTTTACCCCCTACTACCAGTTTTATTTTTAGGACATTTCAGATCATATAACGAACCAAAAATATAGGCAAATTAAAAATTTTTTGTATATAAAACAAAATCAAGACCCTAGACAATGGATGATACAAATAAATAAGTCTAAAATTCTGAATATACTAACAGAAAAATCTAAAATCTAATGGTTGAAGCAAAATCCTATAAAGATACCGTAAACTTGCCCCAGACTAACTTTAATATGAGGGCAAACTCAGTCACCCGCGAACCAGAACTACAAAAGTTTTGGGCAGAATCACAAATCTACGAACATCTTTCCCAGACCAACCCAGGGGAAATATTTACCCTACATGATGGCCCGCCTTATGCAAATGGCAACCTACATATTGGCCATGCCATGAATAAAATTCTTAAAGACATTATTAACCGCTATCAAATTCTGCAAGGGCGAAAAGTGCGTTATGTTCCTGGTTGGGATTGCCACGGTTTACCCATCGAATTAAAAGTTATTCAAAATCTTAAATCAGCAGAAAGGGCAAAACTCACACCTATAGAATTACGTCACAAAGCTAGAGACTTTGCTCTGGAAACTGTGGACAAACAACGGGAGTCGTTCAAACGTTATGGAGTTTGGGGAGACTGGGAACATCCCTATATGACTCTCTCCCCAGAATATGAAGCTGCTCAAATTGGGGTATTTGGCAAAATGGTTTTGAAAGGCTACATTTATCGTGGTCTTAAACCTGTACATTGGAGTCCGAGTTCTAAAACTGCTCTTGCAGAAGCAGAACTAGAATATCCTGAAGGTCACACATCTCAGAGTATTTATGCTGCTTTTAAAATCACTAAGTTGGCAAAAGCAGTTGAAAAGTCTCTCAAACCTTACCTGGAAAAACTCTGGGTTGCTATCTGGACGACAACACCTTGGACTATTCCTGGTAATTTGGCAGTCAGCGTTAACCCAGAACTTGATTATGCTGTTGTCAAACCTGATGCTGACTATGCAATGGGGAAAGACAAATTATTCATAGTTGCAGCAGAAGCAGTCGAACGTTTGTCGGCAACTCTTGGCACAACTTTAACACCTGTAGCGACAGTTAAAGGTGAAGACTTAGAAAACTGCACTTACCAACATCCACTGTTTGACCGGGAAAGTAAAATTCTCATTGGTGGCGACTACGTTACTACCGAGTCAGGTACAGGTTTGGTTCACACTGCTCCCGGTCACGGTCAGGAAGACTATATTGTAGGGCAACGTTATAGTTTACCAATTTTGTCGCCTGTGGATGGCAATGGAAAATTTACTGCTGAAGCAGGAGAGTTTGAGGGGTTGAATGTATTAAAAGAGGGAAATGTTGCCATCATTGAAGCACTGCAAAATGTTAACTCTCTCCTGAAAGAGGAACCCTACGAACACAAATATCCCTACGACTGGCGCACCAAAAAACCAACTATTTTCCGAGCAACCGAACAATGGTTTGCTTCCGTCGAAGGTTTCCGGGATGCAGCAGTCAAGGCGATCGCTGATGTTCAGTGGATACCCGCTCAAGGAGAAAATCGCATTACTCCAATGGTAAGCGATCGCTCTGACTGGTGTATTTCTCGACAAAGAAGTTGGGGTGTACCTATTCCTGTATTCTATAATGAACAGACTGGGGAACCTTTGCTGACTGAGGAAACTATCGCTCATGTGCAAAAAATTATTGCCGAAAAAGGTTCTGACGCTTGGTGGGAAATGTCAGTAGAGGAGCTTTTACCAGAAAAATACCGTAAAGATGCTGACAAGTACCAAAAAGGTACAGATACGATGGATGTTTGGTTTGACTCCGGTTCATCTTGGGCAGCAGTCGCTCAACAACGGGATGGGTTAAAGTATCCAGTTGATATATATTTAGAAGGTTCCGACCAACATCGCGGTTGGTTTCAGTCAAGTTTGCTGACCAGTATTGCTACTAATGGTGTTGCACCATATAAAACAGTTTTAACTCACGGTTTTGTGCTTGACGAAAACGGTCGCAAGATGAGTAAGTCTCTGGGAAATGTGGTAGACCCATCAATAGTTATCGAAGGCGGCAAAAATCAAAAACAAGAACCTCCTTATGGTGCAGACATTTTACGTTTGTGGGTTTCCTCCGTAGACTATTCTTCCGATGTACCCCTTGGTAAAAATATTCTCAAACAAATAGCAGATATTTATCGCAAAATTAGAAACACGGCGCGGTTTTTGTTAGGAAATATCCATGATTTCGATCCGGCAAAAGATGCTGTTGCTTATGAAGAAATGCCAGAATTAGATCGTTATATGTTGCACCGGATGACAGAAGTGTTTGCCGAAGTCAAAGATGGTTTTGATAAATTTCAATATTTCCGCTTTTTCCAAACAGTTCAAAATTTCTGTGTCGTTGACCTATCCAACTTTTATTTAGATATTGCCAAAGACCGACTTTATATTAGTGCGACCGACGCTTACAGACGGCGCAGTTGTCAGACAGTCTTAGCTGTAGCTGTAGAAAACTTAGCAAAAGCGATCGCTCCAGTTTTACCCCACATGGCAGAAGATATTTGGCAAAATCTTCCTTATCCGACTCCCTACAAATCTGTATTTGAGTCTGGGTGGGTGAAAATGGAGTCAAAATGGCATAACCCAGAATTAGTTAAATTATGGGAAGAGTTACGAAAAACTCGCACTGAAGTTAACAAAGTGTTAGAAAAAGCACGGGCAGAAAAAGCCATCGGTGCGCCTCTAGAAGCAAAGGTATTATTGTATGTAAAAGATGCTGAATTGCGAGAGCAAATGGAATCTTTTAACCCTACTACTGAAGCAGAAAAAAATCAGTCAGAAGTTCTAGAAGTTCAAATCGAAACTGAACCAGAAAAAACAGAAAACACAACTCCTAATAATTCGCAAAAATATCCTGCTAATTTTGCTCAGCCCCAGGATTTTTTATCATGGTTTTCCGATATTTTGACTCAAGTATTTAGTGGATATCAAAAACTTTTAGGGGCAGTATTTTTTGTCATTATATTACTGTTGTTCATAAGAGTAACATTAACAGTAGTAACAACAATTAACCAAATACCAGTAGTAAATTCAATCATGGAATTAGTGGGAATAATCTACACAATTCGCTTTGTTACTCATAATTTGTTATTAGCTAAAACTCGGCAAAGTTTGTCCGAAAAAATTAAATTAACAGCAGAAGATATATTAGGAAAAGGAGCCTTATCACCCCAACCGAAAAAAAACGTAGATAATACAGTTAAACAATCAGCAACCTTAGTATCTCCAGAAGAAGTTTTTGTACCTCCCCAAAAAGTGGAATTTACCCCAGAAGCACAAGTAGTAGAAACAGAAACTTTACCTCAGCAACCCAAAAATATTAAAGCCATGATTGCTGGTAATGGAGTTGATGAATTACGTTATCTGTTTATTACTTCCCAAGTAGAATTATTAGAATCTCCAGAAGCTCTAGAAAATCTTGAATATAAATCTATATCAGATGTTTTAGGTGTAGGAGTAGTCAAAGCAGATGGACATAAATGCGATCGCTGTTGGAATTATTCTACCCATGTTGGTGTCTCCTCAGAAGACCCCACTATTTGTGAACGTTGTGTTGCTGCTTTAGCAGGAGAATTTTAACTGTATTCTGAACCCTAAAAACCTAACCCCCCAGCCCCCCTTCCCTGCAAGGGAATGGGGGTTTCAAAGCCTCTCTCCTTGTAGGAGAGAGGTTTGGAGAGAGGTTTTTATGAGGTCCAGTCGAGTAGAGTTAAATTTCATTAACGCACCGTCTATACTAAATAAAATCCTATAATTTAAACAACAGCAAAATCAGTTAACTTACGAGTTTCAGGATCGTGGAAAGCTAAAACAATATCTTCTTTCGGTACATTTTCCCTTAATAAATCATTAGCAATTCCTTCCTCCGTCCAATCTTCTTCAATATGAATCTTCTCATTTTTAATCCGAATATAAACAGAAATTGCTTGAATTCGTCTATCATTTTTCCAGCCAATATTAAACCAAAGATATTGACTTCTTTGGTCATCAAACATTAATAGCTCATCTATATCAGGATCGGGAACTTGTGCGGATATTCTTTGATAATTAGTTAGGATTTCTTTGATGATATTTTGATAATTAATTAGCTTATCCATTTAATAATTTCCTCTTTTTTAATGTCAACTACTAATAGTAAAACTTGATATTTTTGGAGAATTAATTCAACTGCAACTTGCGCAAAAAACTTTTCGTAAATTTTGTGACTAACTGCCAAATAAACTTGATAACTGGGATGGGTAACAGAAAGAAATGTTTGATAAATTAAATATTGTCCTAATGCTGTTTCAAACTCACGCATCGGTGAACGACTCAGGAAACTTTTAATTTCAATTACAATTTGTTGCCCTTCTCTTGTTGCAGAAATTGTTTTTTCACCAGCTAGATCGGCAAATAATTTAACTTCTTCATATTTAATAGGATAAGGGTCAAAAGTAATTGTCCAACCATCTTTAATTAAAGCATTTTTGACAGCTTGATGATAAGTATCTTTTGCTGGCATTATTTCCTTCCTTCTTCCTTTTCAGACTATATCATAATATCAAATCCGCTTGCCTCAGATTAACAAGAAACCGGGTTTGTGGGAGGTCAATTTTAGTATTACAGGGGATTTGAGACAAACCCGGTTTCTCTGCTTTTTTATACCGATACTACCGGATTTGATATAATTAGGGTTTATATAAAATCCGGATAATTACTATATCCTGCGTCATTGCGACTGGAACGGAGTGGAAGGAAGCAATCTCAGACGTTTAGGAGATTGCTTCCTATCGTCGCAATGACGACTATTCAACCGGATTCTATATTACTGAAAAATGGGATAAGCGGTGGGTGACAACAGATTGTTAAATACCTTTCCTAATCTAAATTTTAGCAGTCAAGACACAGCCTACAATTTTGCTTAAGCCCCCCTTTCCAAGGGGGGTTTGGGGGGATTATTCCCCTACTTTCCCTCACCAATTAAAATCAAAGGCGACCAATAAAACGGACTCACATACTCCCTAACATAACTTAACTTCGCCTGACGTAATGCCTCCACCTTCGTCATTCCTTGTTGCAAATTTTCATAAAATTTCACCATAATATCCTTCGTTGTCTCATCCTCCGCATTCCATAAACTCGCAATTACAGCATCCGCACCCGCACGCTCAAATAAATAGGCAACTCCCGCTATTTCTTCACCGTTGGAGTCTGCTTTCATGGCTGTTTGACAAGCACTCAAAACGATTAAATCGGTATTTTCTAATCCTAAAAGTGCAGCATCTCTGATATGAAAAGTTTCTCCGTTGGCAAACAAAATAGTATTTGCTTCTAAACCCACACCAGGGCAACCATCCTTTTGAAAGCAACCGTGGGTAGCGAGATGCACTAGGGGAAAACCCAGGGATTCGTTTTTGAAACGAGGGAGGGTTGCCTCTTCTCGAATGTAATGTTTACTTGATAACTTTTCCGCAATAATTTTGGCTTCTGCTTCTGCACCAGGGAGGTCTACCTTTGTGGGAGTGGGATTGCCAAATGCTAATACTTTCATAGATTTAGTGTTTTTTTGCTGCTGTTTTCTGGTGCCAGAAATGCGGGTGAGGTAGTGGATGGGATATTTTTCAAGTAAATATTGGTCTGTTTGATTATCAAATAGGGTTTCAAAGGGAATATAACGCAATTTTCCTGTGGGGATGATGGCAAGTTGTTTAGGCGAGTAAGCTACTATTTCTGCTTCCATAGGGCGAATCAGATAGTCATAGAGTTTTTCTTGGTTAATGTCGTAGTCGTCAGCGTTGGGGTTTTCTAGTTGGGCGCGATATTCGGTGAGGATGCCATCAAATTCTTTGGTATCTATGGGAACTTTTTTAACTAGGGTGGGTTTGTCTCTGGTGACAAGGAATATGGCGATGCTATCGGGAACATCTGTAATACCAGTTAAAAGAGCAGGTTGAATAACAACAGTACCCGGTGCAATATTGGCTTTGAGTCTGTCGATGTCTTCCGGTTTGAATTCAAAAAGTTCGGCAACTTCTGGGTATTTATTGGTAATGTCAGCAGCGAGTAGGTTGGTTTCTGCTTGTAACTCGTTAATTTGTTGGGAAAGTTGGGTGCTTGCTCCATCTTCTATTTTGCCGTAGAGAGTTTGTAATTGTTGATGGTTTTCTTGCCATTGGTTAATCAGTTTTTGAGCTTCTGGGTTTTTGACTTTGGCATCAATAAGGCGAGTGTAGTCTGCGAGGTCGAATGTGGTTGCTAGGTTATACCACTTCAAGGCTTCGTTAGGTTGATTTTGTTCAATGAGGAGATCGATAAGGGCGATTGGAGTTTCTCTATAACCTCTCGACCACAAAAATGTCTTACGGTTTTGTTGCTGTAAACCTGCACGCATTTTTAGGGCTATTTGTACTGACTCTTGCAAGTTTTTTATAGCTTTTTTTGGTTGCTTGATGTCTCGGTAAACTGCACCGATGTTACTGAGAGTAGTAGCTACCTTGAAACTGTCCACTTCCCGGTTGATGGGTAAAGCTTGCTGGTAGTATTTTAATGCCTCTTGAGGTTTTCCCATACTGTGGTAAACTACACCGATGTTACTGAGAATATTAGCTTCCCCTCGGCGATTGCCCACTTCCCGGTTGATGGGTAAAGCTTGCTGGTAGTATTTTAATGCCTCTTGGGCTTTACCTATACTGTCATAAACTGCACCGATGTTATTGAGAGTAGTAGCTTCCTGTCGCCGATGGCTCACCTCCCGACTGATGGGTAATACTTGCTCAAAGTATTTTAATGCCTTTTGGGCTTTACCGATATTTAAGTACACTAGACCAATGTTATTGAGAGTAACAGATACTCCTCGGCGGTCACCCACTTCCCGGTTGATGGGTAAAGCTTGCTGGAAGTATTTTAATGCCTCTTGGGCTTTACCAATATTGTTGTAGACTAAACCAATGTTATTAAGAGTAACAGCTTCCCCAGAACGATCGCCCACCTCCCGGCTAATGAGTAAAGCTTGCTGGAAGTATTTTAATGCCTCTTGGGCTTTACCAATATTGTTGTAAACTTCACCGATATTATTGAGAGTATCAGCTTCCCTTCGACGATCACCTACTGACTGCAAGATGAGTAAAGCTTGCTGGAAATATTTTAATGCCTCTTGGGGTTTTCCGATATTGTCGTAAACTGCACCGATGTTATTGAGAGTAGTAGCTTCCCCTCGGCGGTCGCCCACTGATCGCCTGATGGGTAAAGCTTGCTGATAGTATTTTAATGCCTCTTGGGGTTCTCCGATACTGAGGTAAACTGTACCAATGTTATTGAGAGTAACAGCTTCCCTTCGACGATCACCTACTGACTGCAAGATGGGTAAAGCTTGCTGATAGTATTTTAATGCCTCTTGGAGTTTTCCGATACTTTGGTAAACTAGACCGATGTTATTGAGAGTAGTAGCTTCCCCTCGGCGATCACCCACTAACCCTCTGATGGGTAAAGCTTGCTGATAGTATTTTAATGCCTCTTGGAGTTTTCCGATACTTTGGTAAACTAGACCGATGTTATTGAGAGTAACAGCTTCCCCAGAGCTGTCGCCCACTGACTGCCTGATGGGTAAAGCTTGATAGTAGTATTTTAATGCCTCTTGGGGTTGACTAATATTGTGGTAGACAAAGCCAATGTTATTGAGAGTAATAGCTTCTCCTGAGCGATCGCCCACTTCCCGAAAAATCATCAAAGCTTGGTCATAGAAGTTTAATGCTTCTTGTGGGTTGCCCATAAAATAGTAGTTCATACCAAGACCAAGGTTAGCATATGCCTCCTTTTCTCGGTCTTTGATTTTTCTGGCAATAGCTAAAGCTTTTTGAAACGTTTCTATAGACTCCTGATATTTGTATTGCCGTTTTTGTTGCCATGCTGTTTCTAGTAGTTGTTCTAACTGTTGTGTCTGAGAAGTTGAAGTTTGGGCGTAACTGCGTTGTGGTAATAGTGGCAGTATTAGGGGAGTTGTAGTCAGAGTTGTTATTCCTATTAGAGAGGTAATAATAATTCGTTTCATTGTCTTATTTTATTCAAATAAATAATTAATTATCCCCCCTGCCCCCCTTTGTAAGGGGGGAGTCTTCAAAGTCCCCCTTTCTAAGGGGGATTTAGGGGGATTGTAAATTTAAAAAGTGGGTCTAAAAGCATAACTAAGTATTCCAAAATTGTTGAGCGATCGCTTCAATGGTTTGCTCAAAATCTGCCAGATCATTTTCAATGATATCCCAAACAACTTTAAGACTAACATTAAGATATTCATGAGCCAAACGATTACGCAAACCTCTAATTTTTTCCCATTCCATATCAGGATAAGCTTCTGTCCA